>LSQX01378850.1_pt1 | contig 16447 bp, 15 predicted proteins | sample 654561 | NCBI WGS metagenome assembly LSQX01 (sample SAMN04489861, study PRJNA283612) | anaerobic digester metagenome | isolation source: 4 biogas reactors fed with cattle manure at either 37C or 55C with and... | place: Denmark: Kongens Lyngby | collected 2014 | reverse complement strand
ATATATTTCAGCGAGGGAGCTTTTCAATTAAATACCTAAGACTTTTTTCAAATTTCGCATCTTGCTCAGGTTCTCTTTTTTTAAACTTGGTATATTTGTTATGTTTTCTTCGGATTTCTGTGTTAATATGTCTGCGGGCAAGCAGCTGCTCTATGTTTTCCGAAGAGATTATAAGCCCGTTTTGATTAATGCAAAGGGCATCTTTGGCAAGAGCCATTGCTGCTAAGCCATAATCCTGAGTGATTACAATATCATCTTTTGCGGCGTGATTTACAATATAGAAGTCAGCACTGTCGGGAGATTGATCCACCGTTACAATGGTGGCATAATCATCCCACAATTCATGGGAGAAGTTTTTTACTATGATTACTTCTAAATCATAGGATTTAGCAATTTTTACGGTTATGTCAACAACAGGGCAGCCATCTGCATCTATAAGTATTTTCATACATATCACCTTAAACCATTATATCACAGCTTGTGAAAACATTTGTAAAGTACGCCAATTATTATTCAGGATATATTCCAGTTGACCATTTGCAATGCATCCTTTTTATGCCTACCTTGCATTCAGTAGTTGAGGAAGACAACCTGGCCACCCATTTAGTTTCAGCATGTGGAGAGCTTATACATACATCATGGGCCCTTTGACATACGGGTTTTTAAACCTGAATATTGTAATGATTTTATTTTACCCTTCCAGATAGCCGGCAAAAGTTACCGCTGTCAGCTTTGGCAATTATTGTGGCATCATATGGACAGCCAAATCACTTACTATATGTCAACCAATTACAAAGGAATGGTTGACAATGATCTATGAATCCTGGTACAATAAAGGAAAATAGCATTATACAAAGGGGCGATTTTATTATGCGTTTAAAAACCAAGGATATGATTTTGATAGCTTTATTTGCCGCATTGACAGCCATTGGCGCTTTTATTAAAATACCCACTCCTCTAGTTCCTTTTACTTTACAGTATTTATTTTGTGCATACTCAGGTATTCTGTTGGGGGCAAAGCATGGGCTTTACTCGCAGCTTTTGTATTTGGGCGTTGGCTTAATGGGTTTCCCTGTTTTTACTCAGGGAGGAGGCCTGACATATATTTTTCAACCCACTTTCGGTTACATTATCGGTTTCTCATTATGCTCATATATTATCGGGAGACTTACGGAGAAGTTGGATAAAATTACTCTGACCGGACTGCTAGGCCCAATTTTAGCAGGTATGTCGGTAGTATACTTATGTGGTATCATTCATTTATTCTTAATCATGAATTTCTATTTAGGTAAATCCTTGTCGATAAAGGCGGCAATCCTGGCAGGGTTATTTCCGTTTGTGTTTACCGATTTGATTTATAGTGTATTAATAGCCCTGACCGCCTCGGTTATCGTACCTTCTTTGAGAAAATTGGGTTTAGTGGGGAATGTTAGCCACTAAAAATAAAAATATGACAGTAGTGAAAATATCGGAACTCATCTAATTAGCAAAGCTTGAAGTCATATCATAATATATATTAAAAACAAAGAGGGGAGTTTTGATATGCTGGAAAGTTCCGATTCTATCATTGTTGTCTACACGTATTTAGTAGCGATTTCGCTTTATATAGCCAATGCCTGTGCTTTTTATAGTATAGGTAGGAAGGCGGGTCTTGATAATCACTGGTTTGCATTTGTTCCTTTTCTGCAGTTTATCTTATTTTTTCACATCATAAAACGTAGTGCCTGGTGGGCTTTAGTTCTCCTGATACCTATAGTAGGTGTGATTGCTTCTTTAATATTTTACTGGGAGTTTTACAGCGCATTTGGGATAGACACTATTTGGAAACTTCTCGCGATACTATTTCCTTTTCCTATGGCAACAGTGCTTTTATTTTACATGGCCTTTACTGATATCACATATAAGTTAGGTTATAATAGATATATGAAAAACCATGGATAATTCTGATAAATTATATCTCAGAACAAGGTGAGAAGTATTATCTGAGACATTAATATACCAAAATTATAATTGGCAGGAGATACTCTATAAATGATATCCCCCTTTATATGAGACAGTTGAAACAATAAAACTGTTACTATAAAGGGGGCATTTCAGTTCAATTTTGACGATGATATGCTTAATGCCCAAGGCTTACTCCATAAAAGGATTAATTCTTTTTGCAGCTATAACTGCGTGTCCTTATTTACCATTAATCAAGTTTTTGAAATAACATGGTCATATAACTTGTAGTTTCTATCATATCATTTCCCATTATAATGCCTGAGTTGGTGTGGTCTAAGAGATTAAAGTCCTGTATACCTAAGTTTTTCATGGCAAGAAACAGGGTAACCAAGGCCGCAGGTGAGTCAAGATGGTCATTCCCCATGGTGAAAAGGGTATCTAAATTACCTTCTTCTATTATTTTTAAGGTTTCCCGATCCTTTTCTTCAGCCTCATGCCGAGTAAGATAGTGAGAAAAATCCACGGATGCAATTACAACTCCATCATCCTCAATTAGGCTTGATAAATACTCGGCCATAAGTGCCGCCTCTTTTTTTGATACATCATAATGGTATATAATGGGCACTACCTTAGCGTGGGGGAGATAGTATTTCACAAATGGCATCAGGTTGCCAATGGAGTGCTCTTCGGCAAATGCATAATCATCTACTTTAACCATTTGAGTTTCCAGCACTTGCTGAATTATTTCATCATTCACCTCTACTGTACCAAAAGGCGTCTGCCAGCCCAGGCTGCTGGTTAGAATCCGAGCTCCCCGGTTGTAATGGTTTGGTCCAAGCAAAACTAGCAAGGAAGGGGGATTTTTCTGCAGTCTTGCGAAAACTTCAGCCATGAGCCGATGGGCTAAAAGATGGTGGGGAACTACAGCCCCGCAAATTCTACCGACGGAGGTTTCCCCCTCGTCTAAGGTCTTGGGATTAAAATACCGGGGGTCAAAGAAATTATTTGGGTGGGTAGCCTGAGGTGTCTCGTAGGTCCGGGAATTTTCCGATTTACGGGTTTCAGGGGCGAAACTAGCCAAGGCCACCCAGAAACAAAGCATTATAAAAAATACAGTCAGCTTTTTCATTTAATACTCATCCTATCCCCTTTTGTAACACTGTAAATCTTGCCGCTCTTCATCTGTTGTACGATGGCAGGTTCTGCTTTGAACTTGCCGGGATTGATTACCCGGGCATAGTAATTGAAATGCCAGTTTTTCTTTTCATAAGCGGCAAAAGTCACCTTCTGACCGTCTATCTGTACCGGATATCTTGTATAATAATCCCCTTCTCCATGATAATACGGCCTCTCTATAATCTTTAGTCCCGCTGGCAGGAAGTCTGTAATGATATATGGGCCGTCAGGGGCTTTGGAGCCGAACTCATAAGAAATGTTGATTTTAATTATATCATTGACATCAAAAGGTCCTCCGGTTTTTCCTGAAACCTCATAGTTTCTTGTCACCTTAACTTCATCGGAGGTAGATTCCGAAGACGGCTTAAAAGCTGTGGGATAAACAGCGGTAACGCCGACCCGGCCTTTAATGTTGTTAAACTTCAGTGTAGTGAGTTTTTCCGGTGTTAGGAGCAGAGAGAAGGTCTCTCTTGGCTTTAGTGTAACCTTTTCGCGCTTACCCTCCAGCCAGTAGTCAAAGCTTACAGCCTCTTCCGGGAGTCGCGGCAGGGTTTTATTCAAAAACATCAGCTGTTCTATATACAGAAGAATGTCCTTTCCGGCGTTCTCCAACAAATAGGCCTGCAGCTTATTTTGTTCATCCAGATTCAATCCTGCGCTGATTATTGATGCCAGGGCGGTAGCCTCCAGAATGTCATCCTGATCCTGGCCTGTATTTATCCGGAGTTGGGTACCCAAGTCTTCACCCTTCTCTTTTAGAATGGTTTTCAGCCATTTAGATGCTGAGGGTTCATCGCCAATCTGCAAGCAGCCCAGAGCAATGTACAACTGTTCCTTCACGGTCAAGTCCTTTTGCCCTGAAAGGATTTTAAGCTCAGTAAGCACAGGCTCATCAAGGGCGGCAAGGCCGTAAAGGGCAATAACACTGCGCTCACGGGTTTCTTTCGGATCCTGTGCTATTTTATGGAAGTAATCTGCCAGTGCCGAACGGTCAAAAACGTCGCTACAAAGGTTGGCCAGCTTGGCTGAAAGCTCCAGATCTGCTCCGCTGTATGGAAGGAGAGCAATGCCGCCTTCGGCGGTTTGGTATTGGGCAAGCTCTAAGTCTTCATCCGGTTCATCTGCCCATACCGTATGGGGAAAATACTGTTTCAGCAGTTTTCGGGCTGTATGTGGGGCAATTTTCTGATCTATGCGGCTGCCATCAGCCCAGTTCAGTCGGAATAACATGTTTAGGTACTGAGACCCCTCATAGTCGGTGAAGGTCAAGGATGTAGGGGTATCCACAGCACCTTTTATCTGGAGTTTTTCTTCCATTAGCCAAAAGTCCACCTGCCGTTTTGTTAAAAGACTATCCACCACATTAAATTCCAATGTCAGGGTATCAGTAAGCCCTCCGTCAGTTTTCCCGGTAACGGTCAGTTCATATTTGCCTTTTTCCAGCGACGGCAGTTGCCAGGGTGTCATGGTGTAAGCCTTGCCTGACATGCTGTAGGTTTCGGTTTTTTCGACCGTCTTAAGCACCCCTTCGTAGGTAACAGTGGTACCTGCTTTCAATTTGTTGCCGAAAGCACGCAGTGGTATCACCGGTTGGTCTCCTGCCAGGTAGATGTCATTTACCACCATATCCACGAAAAAGGGCAGTTTTACCACTACCGGTGCCGTCTTGGTAGCTGCCGAGAGGTCCTCAGTAACAGCCTGGCATGTAAGCCGCCAGGAAGTGAGATTATCCGGGACTTGAAAGGATACTTGAGCTCTTCCCTGCTTATTGGTGGTCAAAGTTTTAAATATAACGGTATCTTTAAAATCCCTTCTCTCAGAACCGCCCTCACCACCTTTCTCAGCACCGCCTGAGAGCATTTCAGGAGTATCATGGGTGTAATGGGTTGTTTTAATGCCGGAATAATAGGTATCTTGATATATGCGGCCTAGAATATCCACATGTTGGTCCTTTAAGGCATAAAGGGCCTCATCCACTAGATTTACATTTACCAAAGCTTTTACCGGATTACCTTTACCGTCGGTAACCTCCACCTCTGCTTTGACGGTATCTTTAGGCTTATACTCATCTTTATCGGTTTTAACATCTATCTTTAGGGCTTTCTCTTCTTTATCATAGTTTACTGAAAAATCGTAGGCTTCGTGGTAATTTCGGCCATCAAAGTAAACTCCCCTGACCATGAAATTTGGAATGAGCTCCTGCTTGAAAACCGTGTTAAATTCGGGAGAATCTTTCACTTGTGTTTCCAGGATACCATCTTGAGCCATGAAAAACAGAAAGCCATTGGTACGAGAGGGTATGGTGGCCTCATTTTGTTTCATGAAAAGCTTTACCTCTTCTCCCGATTTATAATGGGTTTTGCCTTCCAAATAGTACCATGAATAGTCATAATACCTGCGAAAACCCGGACCTAAAACACGATGCTCACAAATAGCAGGATTGCCTTTGAAGTCTTGAGCTGTAATTTCTGCCAAGTAGGATTCTTTATTTTTCACAGGGAAAGAGAAGGTGGCTTTACCTCCTTGGTCCGTAGTGGTCTGACCTTCAATTTCAAACACTTTTTTATAATCATAAGTATAACGAGTCTCCACCTTTTTATTTATAAAATCATAATATTTTCCCACCTCACGTTTTTCCCAGACCTCACGATATACTTTGACCTTTACCGGGTGATTTGTGGCCGGACCGCTTTTAAATGCATCTTTATCCCAAGGTTCCACCTGACCGCTGTTTACTCGGTCCACCGTAAGCCTATTCAGATTCATTTCCAAGGTTCCGGTTTGGCCTTCCACCTTATTGGAAACATCAATACCGATATCATTATTCAGCACAAATACAGCGGCTTCACCGGTGATTTCTCCGGATTCCGGCAGTTTGGCCGTCAAAAACAGCCGCCGAGATTGAATTGGGCTGTACCGATCCTGCTGAAATGAAGGAGAATAACTTATACTGGCATTACCCTCATCATCGGTAGTGACATTGCCGTTTCCGCGTTCCTGAATATGGTATTCCAAAGGTACATAGGCAGCGGGAGTGCCTTCAAGAAAGGTAGCCTTTACTTGAAAACTCATCTTATCTCCTATATACGCAGCTTTTTTTGAAGGCTCGATATCTATTTTGTAGGCGGGTTTAGAATAAGTTTGAACTTCAAAATTCTCAGAGGTAATTACATAATCTCCGGATTTTACTTCCAAATAGTACCAGCCCGGAGTTAAGTTGGGCAATTTCATGTTGTCCGTAAAGCTAAAACCATCCAGTGTAATTTCCTTGCTGTCGATAACGGGATTATCCCGCCATCCTCCTGACGAAAGAGATACTGTAACTGTATCCAGAGGCTTTGCCTTTTCAGCCCGGGGCTTTACAAGTCCCCAGAAGTGGATGGTATCATCTGGTTTATATAAGGTCCTGTCAAGGTAAAGGTATTTCCAGTAATCTTGGGCGAATTCCCTTCGAGCCTCCGACTCAGGATCCCATTGGTACCAGGGAGAAATGGCGAGGACTGCCTCTTTACTGTCTTTGAAAATCACCCCGTAAACTCCGGTGGAGTTTTCTTCGGGGGTAGTAAGCCGGGCTAAACCCTTATCGTCGGTAACCGCTGACCTATCACTGTCCCATAGCTGGATTTTTGCCCCTGCTACCGGTAAACCGTCGGACAAGTCATTTACCCATACAAAGGTGTTATTTTTGTCAACGGCGGCATATAGGGAAAGGTCTGTCACCTGAAACCATACTTGACGGCGAATATCACGTATGGTTGTTTCTGCCAAGTAATAACCGGTAGGCAAGGTTTCGGGAAATTCTACGAATTTTGTGTAGTCAAAATCTATTACAGGAGTGGAAAACTGGAGTATAGATTGCAGCTTGGAGGCGTCTTCCTGATATTTCTGGCGGCTTCTATAAGCCCAATAAGGCACTTTTTGCCTTTCTTGCAAGGCTTTGATGTATTCACCTGCACTTTGGTATTTATAAACGACAAATTCCATGTCCTTAGGTAAGGTATTACTGTCCCAACTGAAGTAGCTGAATTGTAAAACTGGCTTATCATCGGTGTCAAATTCGCAGATAGGCTTATAAAAGCTAAAATCGTAATTCTGCCGGGACTCACCTGAGGTTTCAAATTGAAAAGTAAAATCCTCTTCCAAAGCCTGGCTGCTGCCTGAAAGGGGCAGGCCTTTTTTCACGGTAATGGTGTAAATGGTTTCAGGCTCTAAACTTTTCGGCACAAAAACCGCAGTTTTTTTATGTACCTCGAAAGTCCCTTCCACCTGAGGACTTATAGTAAAAAACTCCTGTATCCTTTCAAAATTCAAATGACTAAAGGTAATTTCAATTCCCGTGCCTGTGGGTACCCCGGTAGACTGATCCCGAGGAAGGGTGGCTACCACCTTAAAATCTCCTTTGGTCTGGAAGGCCCATTTAAGGGATGCATCAGTTTCTGATCCCATCGAAAATCTGTATATTTTTTGCGGTTCCAAGGGCTCTTGCGGGATTACCAAGACCCTTTGCTTATCCTTATCTTTTTTAACTGTAAAATCGATAGCCGGTTCCACTTTTAGGTTTTCTCGGATAAGTTTCGGATCCAAAGGTGACTTACCGGAAAAAATAAATTCCGTATCCAGGTCCGTCCCTGCACTGTCATGCTTTGTAGGTTCCATGGTAATTTCCGATGCTAAAACGATTGTGGTGGGGGTGTTTTTGCCTCTATATATGGTTACACCGAACACCAGCAGTATTACTACAACAAGGAACAAAGCCGAATAACGCTTTGATTTTTGCATTTTGTCATCTCCTCACAAAAACTCCTTATAATATTAGACGCTAAATGTAGTTCAACGGTTCCATTAATTTTAAAAGAATAAAAGTTTATACAAAGAAGGAATAGGAAATGATAAATTAATCGGTGAAAAAATAGGGTCTTAAGCTGTTGTTCCCTGGAGATTGTGGAAGATGATGGCGAAAACAGCCATAAGAGCGATGAAGAAACTAAAAATAAAGAGCAATCTTAGTTTTAATTATACTCCAGGCGTATAAAGGAAAACGGGAATCATCCTACTGAAGAATGATCCCCGTTTTATATTAATTCTGAGCTTCTGAGATTAATTTTTTTATATCTTCTTTGTTAAGAACTTTCCCTGAAGATTTTACTTCGCCATTGATGACCAATCCTGGAGTAAACATAATATCATAGTCCATTATCTTGTTGATTTCAGTTATCTTATCGATTTCGGCGGCTATGCCCAGCTCATTTACAGCCTCTCGGGTATTCTTTTCCAATGTCTTGCATTTAGGACATCCGGTCCCCAGTATCTTAATTTCCATATCTTTATCTTCACCCCTTTTGGTGCCTGGCACCCAAGTTATTAAGTTATTGAATATTCCAATTGCATGAAATCATGCGAATAACGTTCCGAATACAAATCCGGTTAAGGTGGACATGATTATTACAAGCAGTACAAACGTAAATGTCTTCTTGGGCCCTAGAACACTGTTGATTACCAGCATGCTGGGAAGGCTGAGCGCCGGGCCTGAAAGCAGCAGTGCCAGTGCCGGACCCTGACCCATACCGGAACCTAATAATCCTTGAAGTATAGGCACTTCGGTCAAAGTGGCAAAGTACATGAAAGCTCCGACGATGGATGCGAGGAAATTTGCCGCTAGGGAATTTCCTCCCACCACAGCGGCAACATACTTGGAAGGAATGATACCCGCATCGCTCCCGGGCATACCCATGAGGAATCCTGCAACCAGCACGCCCATAAAGAGCAGGGGGAGTATCTGTTGGGCAAATCCCCAGGTTGACTCAACCCAAGCGGAAAGCTCATCTTTTTTAAACCAGCGAAGGAGAATAAACGCTAGCAGCGCCAGGAGAGTACCGGTCAAATACCATTTTACGTTAAACACTGCATTAAAAAAGCCCACCGGCTCTGCCGGTTTTCCCCAAGCTGCAAAGATTAATATAAACACCATAGTGGCAAAGTATAGGAGGTTCTGAGAGAGGCTTCGTCCTTCTTCCTCAAAGGCACCCGTATTTTTCCCCGTGAAGCTTTTAAGCCGCTTGACTTCTTCCTTCTTAAACAGGGCTGCCATGATAAGCCCGATAACAATGGAAAACAACACAGCTCCCACAGCCCTAGCAATACCCAGTTTCCACCCTAATATCCTTGCCGTCATGATAATAGCCAGCACGTTTATGGCCGGGCCTGAATATAAAAAGGCTATAGCCGGTCCGATACCTGCACCTCTTTTATATATCCCGGCGAAAAGGGGCAGGACTGTGCAGGAACAAACAGCTAAAATGGTCCCGGATACCGATGCCACCGCATAAGATACCCATTTTTTCGCCTCACTGCCAAAATACTTTATGACGGCATCCTGAGATATAAAATTTGCAATAGCTCCTGCTATAAACAGAGCCGGTATTAAACATGTCAAAACATGAAGCCTTGCATAATCCTGAACCATATACAAGGATTCAATGACGGCTCCGGTAAATCTGGGACTGGAAAGAGGCATATAGTAAGCAATAAAAAAGACCCCGACTATGAGGGAGACTTTCTGCCAAGTTATCATATGACTACATCCTTTCTTTTTATAGATTATTCAAATGCTTTACTTTAGCTTTTAGGTCAGTTTTTATAATGTTGTCTACACAGTGAAAAAAATTATTCACACATTGGGCTCTAAGTTTGTACATAACCATGAGCCCCTCCTTACGGCTTCCGATCAACCCCACATTTTTCAAAATGGAAAGATGCTTTGAAATAGTTGGTTGGTCAATTTCTAGCTCCTCAGCTATATCACATACACATATTTCATCTACCTGTCCCAAAAGTTCCAGGATCTTTAGTCTTGTAGGATGTGCCATGGCCTTAAAAACTGCTGAACGAATATCATAAATATCTTTCACTTATATCGTCTCCTCCGACGGGGTATTTTACTATATTCCTATATTAGCATATAGAAATACACTATGTCAACAATAATTCTCTAGCAAAGTAACTGCACTTTACCTACGGCAGTTTAAATGCCATCCGACAATGATATAAATATTCCACTTAAAATCACCAATCAATGTTTTTGAAAAATCCGAACAGTAATGTTATATTTCGGTATATAAAGCTTGACATAAGCTGATTATATGGGTAACCTGAGTATGGAAGACTTTATAACCATATAGCAATTAAAGCAGGAGGTGACCATGAAAGAAATACTAAAAGGGGAGAAAATATGGATGATCTTGCTTGAGGTATTAAAAGCTTTTTGGGATACAGCAAAAAATGTCTTACCTATAGTGCTGTTCTTATGCGTTTTCCAGCTAATTATTTTGAGAAAACCTATTCAAGAAATAAAGACATTAGCTTTAGGGACATTACTCAGCGTTATAGGTCTTCATCTGTTTTTAAAAGGAGTATCTCTGAGTCTTATTCCACTAGGTGATTCCGTGGGAAGGAATCTAGTATTAATGAACAACAAATATTTGATAGCCATATTCGCTTTTATGGTAGGGTACTTTGCCACCTTGGTGGAACCAGGTCTTAGAACTCTTGCCCTGGAAGTTGAGGAAATCTCTACCGGAGCCATACCGGTTAAGATTCTGATAAATGCGGTAGCCATTGGGTTTGGTCTGGGAATGAGTATTGGTATTGTCAAGATATTAAACAACATTCCGTCTAAAACCATCCTCTTTCCCATTGTACTGGTGGCAGCTGTCTTAGGTTACTTTGCACCCAGAGAATTTGTGGATATTGCCATAGACTCGGCCAGTGCCACTACAGGCCCGGTGAACATACCCCTTAATATGGCTATAGCCCTAGGCCTTTCAAAAATACTGGAAACTTCTGACCCATTGCTGAACGGTTTTGGAATAATTGGGCTGACCTCTATGGGGGCTGTAATTTCTGTATTGGTTTTGGGGATATTGACAAGAATCTAAGGAGGTGCAAAAAGTGCTTGAGATTGTAGCCATTATCGCGATTGTGGAAAGAGGAAAAGCCGATTATATCGTAAATAGGGCCAAAAAGGCCGGTGCCCAAGGAGCTACTATATTATATGGTCGAGGCACTGGAGAAAGTGAAGTCAAGAAGTTTTTAAACATGCACATTGAGTCCTCAAAAGAAATTATCATCATTTTGACGGAAAAAGAAAAATGCAAACAAATATTTAATGAAATCGTTGAAGCCGGAAAACTTAAAAAACCAGGTACCGGCATAATCTTTACATTCCCAGTATCTAATCTGGTAGGTCTTCATCATCGGGAAGGTGTTTCCCTTGACTAAAAATGCGGCACTGACCTGACCTTCTAAGGGTCGGCAATTAGTGCCGCATTACTTGATTAATCAGTCAATCCATATCTAATAATTCTTTCATGAATTCAGGTATTGCAAAACAACTTTTTATAATATCTTTATTTATATAAAGAGTATCCTTATCAAATTTATCGGGATTTGGCCTCCAGTATTTCTTTGAACCCATGGTAAAAGTCCAAAAGCCTCCGGGGTAGGTCGGTACAGTGGCCATATACACTCTAACCACTGGGAATAGCTTATTTAATCGTCTATAGATATTTATCATCATCTCAGAGTAGAAAATAGGGGATTCGCTTTGACATACCATTAATCCGTCCTCATGCAAATTATTATACAGATCTCTATAAAATTCCAACTCAAAAAGCTTAACTGCCGGTCCCACCGGATCCGAGGAGTCCACGATAATTACATCATATAGGTAATCTCTCTTTTCTTTTACAAAGGCAGTGCCATCTTCAAATATGAAATTCACCCTAGGATCTGATAGATTTCCCGATACTTCCTGAAGGTGTTGTTTACATGCTTTTACAACAGTTTCGTCTATTTCCACCATATCAATTTTGTCAATATCGGGGTATTGAGCTGCCTTCCGTGCTGCACCACAGTCACCTCCGCCTATAATGAGAACATTCTTCGGGTTTGGATGAACATTTAAAGGTATATGTGAAATCATTTCGTTATATATATATCCGTCCAGAGCTGTGGTCTGTATGGCATCGTCCAACACCAGCATCCGACCGAAATCATAAGAATCCAGAATCATTACCTGTTGAAACGGGGAGGTTTCCGAGTGGACAACTTCTTTTATGCGGTAGTCGATTTTAAGATTATTGCGATCTACCTCAGTGAACCATAAGTCATTACCTATTTTCTGCAAGTAATTTTCCGTTTTTATCATAGAAAAACCCCTTTCAATGATTTTAAGAAAGTCAGAGTTCTTTTACATAATAGCATGGTTTTTGATTTAATTCAAAAACACTGTATTCTACCATAATATTGTTTTTGAAGGGATAGTTGATTTATAATCAAAATAATGGCACAATAAATACAAGAGAGAGGTTGACTTATGGTAAACTTCATCGAAACCTAAACACTGGTAAAATCTAAGTAAAGGGGTTATAGTTTTAAAAATAATAATATTTGGAGGAGATTATTGTGAAAGAACTACATATTGCCCAGGTATCAGAAAAAGTAATAAATCAGTTGCCGAAAGGAGCATTACTGACAGTAAAATCAAATGATAAGTTAAATACCATGACCATTGGATGGGCCGCTTTGGGGCGCATATGGAATAAGCCGATTTTAACGGTTTTGGTCAGGCTTTCTCGTTACACTTATGAGCTTATTACTGATGCAGACTCTTTTACGGTCAGCTTTTTCATGGATGAATCCCTAAAACAGGCTATGAATATCTGTGGAACCAAATCCGGAAGGGATATTGATAAATTCAAGGAATGCGGCCTCACCCCTGTGTACGTAGATGAAGTAGAGTCACCTTACATTGCAGAAGGTGATTTGCACTTCATCTGTAAAATAGTATACAAAAACACCATGGAACCGGAACTGCTTTCAGAAGAAATAAAAAACCGGTGGTACAAAGACAATGATTACCACGGAATTTACTACGGAGAGGTTGTAAAGGTTTTAGTGAAGGAATAGTTTTATAGGATATTGGCTGCTATGCCAGATAAAAGTGAGGAGCTTGTGCAATCATATTTACCGTTCCCAAAGTAAAGGGGCTTGCGGCTATGGGGTTCTTCCCAGTGCCTGCAAACCCCTGCGTTTAAACACTGTCCTCCTGCATTTTTCTGCTGTCAAACTCGTTGTGTATTTCCGTGCAATGGGCAGTTATGGGACATTTTGTGCAAAGAGGTTTTTTCTTTTTGCAAAAGTCCTTTCCCAGTCGAACAATTAAAGCGTGGTATTCATTGAAAAGCTTTACACCTAAAGGAAGATTTTGCATAAAAAAATCCTGCATTTCTTGGTATTTTACGCCATCCGGCAATAATCCCATGCGAGTGAAAATCCTTCGGGTATAGGCATCCACCACGAAAATAGGCTTTCGGGCTGCATATAAGATGATGGAATCTGCGGTTTCAGGCCCTATACCCTTGATGCTGAGCAGTTCCTTGCGCATTTGGTAAATGTCCTTTTCCAATAGCCCATATATATTACCATTATAATTTAGCTGGATATGCTCACAAAGATTTTTCAGTTTAATGGCCTTTTGATTAAAATACATAGTAGATTTTATAAGTCCTGCCAGCTTATCATTTTCCACTGATAAGATAGCCTTTACCGATAAAAGATTTTCTGTTTTTAAATTTGATATAGCTGTCTCTACGTTTTTCCATGAAACACTCTGAGTTAAAATAGCACCCACCATGACTTCAAAGTCATCTTCGGCAGGCCACCAGTACTGGGGACCAAAGGCTGCATACATTTTATCGTATATTGCCATGAGAGTATTTTTTGGCAAAACATGTACCTCCTGTTTTAAAAAGTTAAGACTATACCACCAGCACCTGCATAAGTACCAACGGTGGGCCCTATAGGATAAATCAGGACTTCTCGAGGATTATATCGCCTTTTGAGCTCGGTCTTCAAAAATTCAGCATCCTCAAGATTATCCGTGTGAGTCAAACAAAAGATTGTATCGGAATAATCACTTTTTCTTTCTCCGATAATGGATAAAAGGCGTTCTAAAGCTCTTTTATCACCTCGAATCTTTTCCAATGGCACCACTTCACCCTTTATCCCTTCACAGATCAGTTTAATATTCATTACCTTAGCTAAAGTGCCCTGAAACTTAGTTATGCGGCCGCCTTTTACGATGTTTTCCATGTTTTTAAGATATATGAATATAGTCATATCATTGTCTCTATAATTGGTCAAATCAGCAACTATCTCATCCATTGAATGACCCGAATCCCTAAGATCAACTGCTCTCATGACTTGTAGGGCATGACCAGGTGAAGCCGCAAGAGAATCAAAAACAGTAACGGGGATGGAAGTCATTTTTTTAGCTAAATTTGCCGATTGAAAAGTCCCGCTAAGATTTGATGAAATAGTTATGCATAAAATCTCATCTCCAGGAGATGCTAGTTCTTCAAAAACCTTCAGAAATGATGCAGGGGAAGGTTGGGCTGTTTGAGGCAGTGTACTTGAAGCAGCCATTTTCTTGTAAAATTCCTTGGGAGTGATATCTATCCTTTCTCTATACTCCTTGTCATCCTGAAACCTAATGGTCAGAGGAACAAAAGGGATATGGTGATTTTTGAGAAAGTCATCGAGTAAATCGCAGGAACTGTCGGTAACAATATGTATCAATGCACTTCCTCCTTTAAATTTGCAGCTCAAATTAAATATTAATAGTAAAGGTTCAATTTATGTGCAATACTGTCGAAGACTTTTCCGGCTGTATTATGAATTACTACTTCGGCTCGGTCATCAAGGGGAGTAGATTCTCGATTAATGATGATCAATTTTTTACAATATAGCGGAAGCTCGGCCACCGGGTACACCTGAAGACTGCTTCCAACGACTATCAAAAGATCGCACTTTTTTACCTGCTCTAAAGCCCTATAAAAATCACTGCACATGGGGTCACCAAATAAGACCACATCAGGGCGTATAAGGCAGCCACATGTACACCGAGGGGGATTTATACCCTCAGAAAATTGCATAACCAGTTCTTTGAAATTATATTTTTCTGCACAATTTATACAGTGAGCTGTGCGCAGATGGCCGTGAACCTCAAAAAGGTTTTTTGAGCCTGCTTTGTAGTGGAGATTATCTATATTTTGAGTGATTACTCCATGAAGGTAGCCTGCCTTTTCCATAGCAGCTAGCACCCTATGGGTTATATCGGGCTCAACATCCATGTATTTTGACCATTGTCTAATATTAAATTCGAAGAACTCCTTCGGATTTGACAGCATATAAGATATACTGGCCATTTCTGCAGGGTCGACTTTCTCCCAGAGACCTATGCCCTTACTGCGATAATCGGGAATACCACTTTCGGTGCTTATTCCGGCGCCGGTCAGAGCCATTATATATTGGGCGGATTTTAAGAACTGGATAACTTGGTCAATCACTTAACTCACCTCTTCTCCAGCTACTATTATAACTAAATTTACTGTTTTTTTCTACTTTTTCATATGAGCTGTATCAGGAAGGCAAAATTTATCCACATCATAACGCTAAATTTGATATAGATGAAAGTGCTATGAAAAATGGAGTAGCCTTTTTTGCTTGAGTTTGATTAGATATCTATCTGGAAAGTAGAAAACATTGAATATCTAGGGAATAATTTGTATACTTAGATATAGATAATATAACAACGAAAAAGATTAAGGTGGATATTACTCCTAGCTTTAAATCCCGACAAACTATATAATAAAACAAACCTGATTATAATTATTAAGAAAGTTTGAGGAGGCGAAAAAATGTACAAACCTATAGGCTCTTGGGTGGCCATACCTACACCTTTTAATGAATCGGGATCAATTGACTGGAAGGGCTTTGAGGTTTTAATAGACCATCATGTGGCCCATGGCACATCAACTCTGCTTATAATGGGGTCTGCTGGTGAAGTTACCATGCTTACGGCAGATGAGAGAAGAGAAATCGTAAGACGCGTAAGCAAATATGCTAAAGGCAAGATTCCGGTATTTTTCGGAGCTACATTTCCCACTACTGAGGAAACCATAAAATTTAGTCAATATGCGGAAAGTGAGGGAGCCGATGGCTTGGTATATACTGCTCCTCCTTATCTATTACCACCCCAAACGGCTCTGGCCGAACATCTGTTGGCCTGTACCAAATCCGTATCAATTCCGGTAGGAGTTTATAACAATCCCAGTCGGGTGGGGATTTTCATTGAACCTGAAACCATAGGGAGATTGGCTGACGAATGTCCCAACTTTGTAGCTGATAAAGAGGCTATGTCCAGTGTCCAACACTTGGTGGAAGTAAAACGTAGGGTGGGGGATAGGGTTCACATATTGTGCTGTGA
>LSQX01353263.1_pt3 | contig 16447 bp, 12 predicted proteins | sample 654561 | NCBI WGS metagenome assembly LSQX01 (sample SAMN04489861, study PRJNA283612) | anaerobic digester metagenome | isolation source: 4 biogas reactors fed with cattle manure at either 37C or 55C with and... | place: Denmark: Kongens Lyngby | collected 2014 | reverse complement strand
ATTTCCGCCTTTGACTGCGTGATGCCCAACGGCATACCCAATAAAGGCAAGGCGCTCACGCAGATGAGCCATTACTGGTTTGACGACAGCAGTGACATTATCGGCAATCATCGCGTGGGCCGTGCCAATGACCCGCTGCCGGATAAGCTCAAGCCTTTTGAATTGGTGCTGGCGGGCCGCTCCATGATCGTCCGCAAAGCTCAGCCTCTGGCCATCGAGTGCGTCGTCCGCGGCTACCTGGCCGGTTCGGGCTGGAAGGAATACAAGAAGAGCCAAACCGTCTGCGGGATAGAACTGCCGCCGGGACTTCAGGAATCCTCCGAATTACCGAAACCGATTTTCACCCCGTCCACGAAGGCCGAAGAGGGTCACGACGAGAATATCAGCTTCGAGAAAGCTCAGGAGATTGTCGGAGAAGAGATCGCTCTGCGCGTCCGGGATGCCAGTATCCGGCTCTACAGTTGGGCACGGGATGTGGCCCGCAAACAGGGGATCATCATTGCCGATACCAAGTTTGAATTCGGCATCTTTGAAGGGGAGATTATTCTGATTGATGAAGTGCTGACCCCGGATTCTTCCCGTTTCTGGCCGCTGGATGATTACCGGCCCGGCAGAGGGCAGATGAGCTTTGATAAACAGTTCGTGCGCGATTATCTGGAAACGCTCGACTGGAATAAACAGCCCCCGGCACCGGCATTGCCCGAGGAGGTCGTCCGCAAAACGGCCGATAAATACGCCGAGGCCTATCGCCGTCTGACCGGCAAAGAACTTTGCTGAGGAGCCGCCCCCAGAGCCCCCGCCGCAAGCCATGGAGAGATTGATTGACGAATTCCTGCTCCATCTGCGCCATGAGCGCGGAGCCGCAGAGAATACGCAGGAGACCTATTCGGCGGTGCTGCGTCGGCTGGGTGCCTGGGCCGTGCAGAGGCGCATCCGAAGCTGGGGAGATTTCACCCTTTCAGACCTGACCGAGTTTTTGAGCCACGAAAAAGAGCGCCCGGTTCTGGACCGCAAAGGGGCCAAGCCTCATGAGCCGAGCGTTTCGACCCTGTACCTCGTGATTGCGGCGCTCAAGGCGTTCTTCAAGTTTTGCGAGGCGGAGAAGGTGCTCCCGTTCAATATCGCCGAAAATCTATCCCTGCCGCGCCGCTGGGATGCGCTCCCGAAGGCTCTGGAGAGCGACCAGATCGAGCGGCTCCTGCGCAAGCCGCCCCAAATGCGTCCGCGTGATTACTGCGATCAGGCGGTTCTCGAGCTCGCCTATTCCTCGGGCCTGCGTCTTTCTGAGCTCTGCGATTTGAGGCTCGAGCAGCTCCACCTGGAAGAGGGCTTCATCACCGTGATCGGCAAGGGGAATAAGGAGCGGGTCGTGCCGGTCGGGAAAATGGCGATAGACTCCATCCGGCAATATCTCTCGCAAGGCAGACCCCATTTATCCAAGCCTAAATCCCCGGGCAATCTCTTCCTGACCTGCCGCGGCACCAAGTTCGCTTCGGTCACCCTCTGGCTGCGGATTAAGAACCGCGTCAAGGCTGCCGGCCTGCCCGAGAGTATCACTCCGCACGGCCTGCGGCATAGTTTTGCCACGCATCTCCTGGAGCATGGCGCCGACCTGCGGGTCATCCAGGAGCTTCTGGGCCACGCCAGCATCAGCACGACCGAGGTCTATACCCACGTAGCCAAAGCCCGCCTCAAAGAAGTACATCACCGCTTTCATCCGCGCTCCTGAAAAAAGAACCCCATCCACTTGTGAATGGATGGGGAACTTGAATAAAACTTGCGATTTTTCTTTAAGAGAAATCTCGTCAGATATACTTGGGAACGACGAACGGGTAGCGGTAGTCGCGCGTGAGCATCGCATTGGCGCGGTCATTACCGACGAAGAACTCCTGATTTTCGTACATTTCCAGCACAGGTCCCAGGAAGGTCTTTTCCTTCTCCAGATCGATGCGATTGGCCTGCAGATGGTTCCAGACCCGTTCACCGGCCTCGAGCATATGCGGCAGCTGACGCAGTGCCTGTTCGACTTCGTCGGGCGTGGCCAATTTGCCCAGGCGATAAGAGATATTGCCCGTATGGCAGAGAGCGCTTGAGAGATGACCCTCTAGAATATCGGCATTGAGGTCGCTCACCTTGCGACTGCGGATTGCCTCAATCCAGTTCGCATGATGGCTGCCGCCGGCGGAGAATTTCTTCAGTTCCTTGCCTTCCAGGTCGTAGGCCGTGGCGCTGCTGTAATTGGGGTTAACCAGGTAGCCGCCTTCACACTCCACCAGTACGCCGATGCTGGCGCCTTTGAGATTATCCATCTTCCCGTCCGTGGCAGAGGTCGGCAGCCCGCGCACTTCGAAAATGAGCGATTTCTTGCCGTAATCGTGATAGATCAGTTGCGTATTGGCCGTTTCGCCGTTATCGATGTATCCATAGCGGCCGCCGGTGCTCCAGACGCGCCGAGAGAGCGTATTTACACCCAGGAACCAGCGGGCGATATCCATCTGATGGATGCCCTGATTGCCCAAGTCGCCGCAACCGGTTGCCCAGACCCAGTGCCAGTCGTAATGGAGCTGCTTGCGGGTCAGAGGCGCCATCGGGGCCGGACCGCACCAGAGATTGTAATCCACGCTGGCGGGAATCGGCTGAGCCATCTGCACGTAGCCGATAGTGTCGCGGCGTTTGTAGCAGAGAGCGCGGGCGACGTTGATCTTGCCCAGGTTGCCTGCCTGAACCCATGCCACCGCTTCCTGCAATCCGCGGCTGGAGCGGCATTGGGTGCCGGTCTGGACGATGCGCTTGTATTTGCGGGCAGCTTCCACCATTCTGCGGCCTTCATTGACGTTATGAGAGACCGGTTTTTCCACATAGACATCTTTGCCCGCCTGGCAGGCCCAGATCGTTCCCAGTGAATGCCAGTGGTTGGGAGTGGCCATGGATACGGCGTCGATTTCCGGGTCATCGAAGAGCGCGCGCATATCGGTATAGGTCTTGACCTTGACGTTCTTTTTCTCGAGATCAGCGACACGCTGCCTCAGAACGGCCGAATCGACATCGCAAAGGGCCACGATGCGTGCGCCGCGAGTCTTCAAAAGTTCGTTAATATGGCTGTTACCCTGGCCGCGGATACCGATGACCGCTACCCGGATATCGCCGTTAGCGCCCATGGGCCGGTCTGTGGCCTGAGCATGTACCTGGTTGAGCCAGGAAGGCAGGGCCAGAGCACCCGCACCCAGAAGTGAGGATTTAATGAAATCCCTACGATTTAATTTCTGCGTCTTACTCATAACAATGCTTCTCAATTGCTAAAGAGAGAGTCTACCCCTTAGGCTCCGGGGCCGACAAGCCCTTTTTTCCGAATCGCGAAAAAACGCCTCAAGCCTCCTGCAGAGCCAGCCAGAGCGCGCGGTAGTAGCGCATGATCCGGACCGGGTCGGGGTTATGCGGGATTTCCGCCAGAGTGTAGCCCTTGAATCCGTCTCGCTTCAGAGAGGCGAAGAGTTTGCGCCAGGGGTAATCGGCGTTCCAGAGCTCGGTAATGTGGCAGACGGCGATCTTATCCTTTACGAGGTTATAGTTGTAATCCCAGCCTTCGCCTTTCAGGTCGTCCATGTTTGAATTCCAGCAGACGTTGGCATTTTGGTGATCGGCAATATCGATAATTTTCTTAATATTGGGCAGGAGGCAAGTCTGGTTGCCATGCACCTCCATCCGGACATCGATCCCATGTTCAGCACCGTAAATGGCGACCTGGCGGAAGGATTTGCCGATCTGCTCCAGAGTCTTCTCGGGCGGGACACCTGAGGGCAGGTCATTGGGACGGACCTTGATCGCCTCGGCACCGACATCTCGAGCCAGGCGGATATATTCATAGGTTCCCTCGATATCCCGTTTGAGTTTATCAGGGTCGGGCGTATGGTAGTCGAACGTGCTGCCGAGGCTCACCAGCTTGACCGGTGAATCTTCAAAGCGCGCCTTCACTTCCTGCCGCTCTGCCGCCGAGAGATTGACCTCCACCTTGTGCGCATGGGTGGTGCGGAGCTCGACTCCCTCAAAGCCGGTCTGGGAGCAGTTTTTGATCAGGGCGGCCACGTCCATGTCTTTGCCCAGATTGTAGGTGACTAATCCCAGCTTGAAGCCGCCCGGTAAAGCATCCGGAGCGCTCGGTGTCTGCGCGTGTACCTTAGAATGAAAGGGCAGGGCAGCCGCAGCCGAGAGCCCGCCCAGAGCTTGAATAAAACGACGACGATTCATTTTCTTTCCTCACATGCGCCGGGCGCTTTACTCGGTGAACTTGCGGAATTCTTCAGCGATCCCGGCCTCGGTTTCATTCCCTTTGTGGAATATAACCCGGTATTTGAAGGTTAGAGTCTCATCTTTTTTCAGGAGATAATTGCCTGCATCGGGCGGGGTGCGCTCTCCGGTAGCGGTTTTGGGTTCAAAATCGTGAATGCCGAAGGGGTTGGCCGCAAAGAGCCCGTAATCGCGTGCATGCCACCAGGTGGGGAAGCGCAGATTCTCCGGGTGGTCCATAATGGCAATGCCGACAATCTGGTCCTGGACCGGGCCGTAGCAATCGACCCAGGCGGCTTTCTTGCCCCAGGCGGCCCCCTCTTTGAGACCCTCGCTGTTTACGATGTGGCCTTTATTGAGTCCGCCCTTGAGGCGCATACTTTCGGCGATACGGATTCCGAAAGTTCCCTCTTTGGTATCGCCCAGCTTGGCATCTTCGCCGATGGCCGTCAGAGCGATCGTGAGGTCCAGGTAGCGTTTTTCACCGTCGCCGAAGAATTCATATTTGCGCTGGTCTTTGAGCTGAACCGTCCTGCCGTCGGGCTTGACCCAGTAATTGAGCGACTCGATGACGCCCTTATCGCCCGATTGAAGCCCGATGAAATTCTGGTGGAGGATGCGGCCGGTCTTGTCGCTTTCGGTCCAGTAATCGACGCCGTTGACGTCCCCGTGAGTAAACCAGAGCGACTTCTGATGAGGGTGGTCGGTCTCTTCATTTTCCACCTTTTTCATGGGGTAATTCCTGACCATGAGCAGATTATCGGGACCGTAGATCGGGTAGAGAAAGGGTTTGGCCGCATCCCGGTAGTTGTAGGTGAAGAAAAGGTCTGAGCCTAAGTACGCCTCCAGAGCGGTATCGGTGGCCTGAATTTTCGCCGAAGCTTCTGCGGCCTCAGCGCTCGAGGATCCGAGCCCCCACGCCGCCGCGCAGAGCAAGGATAATGATAGAATCCCAACTGACTTAAACATAGAGCTATTTAAGACCGAAACAGCCCTCGGGTCAAGCGTGTTTAGAAACAGAAAAACGGGGTACCGTTGCCGATACCCCGTCAGATGAGTTAAAAGAACAAAACGAAACTATTCAGCTTTGGGAAGCAGGAGGATAAATTCACCGCGGCGATTCTGAGCGTAACTGCTCTCATCGGCTCCGATAGCGGCGGGCTTTGCTTCACCCCAGGAACGGGTACGGACGCGGCCAGCCTGAATGCCTTCTTTGGTGATGGCTTCGCGAGCCGAGAGAGCACGGCGCTCACCCAGAGCCTGGTTATATTCCTCGGTGCCCCGTTCATCGCAGTGGCCGTCAATCAGGAGATAGCAATCGGCATGAGCCTTCAGGTAATCGGCGACCGCAGTCACGTTCGATTTATCCGAAGGGCGAATGGCAGAGCTGTCAAAATCGAAATAAACGGTATTGGCCTTAAAAATCTCAGTATCCATGGGCCGACCTTCAAAACTATCACGGCTGGCCTGGCCGATACCGCTTTCATCAAAATCCACCGATTCCACGTCGTCTACACCTTGAGGGGAAGCGATATTATTGCCATAAGAGCCCGAAAGGTCTCCCGTTGCAGGACTCGCGCCCTGGTTTCGTGAGCCAGTCAACGGACCCGTTGTTCCGGCTTGACTGATCTTCGGATCCAGTTTAGGGATGCTTGATGTGGGTGTCTTGGGGTTCTTACACGAGGTGAGAAGAGAAACCGCCAAGCTAAGCCCCAGGACCAGGACAAGTTTTGAGATTGATTTCATAGTGTACAAGTTCTTATTTGATTGTTCTTTACCGAGTCCAGCAGGGTTGAGACGCACTGCCGGTGACGTTTGCTATAGTCTTGGCCTTTTTAGTCGGAACGTCAAGCATAACAAGTGTACTTTTTTTGCCTGATTTTCTGCAGAAGACCAAAGTTCGTGAGTTGGGAGCCCAGCTGGGGGATTCGCCCTCAGCCAGAATTTCAACCATTCCGCCGGTGGCCGGCACTACGCAAATCTGGAAAGAGCTCCGGGTCGTCGTCGTAAATGCGATCGACTTACCATCCGGGGACCAATCGGGCTCAGTTGCCGAGCCGACACCGGTGGTGGAAATCCGCTGCATTTTTCCACCGGTGGCCGGCACCGTATAAAGACGGGCACTGCCGCTCATACGGCTGGAGAAACAGAGTTTAGAACCATCGGGCGACCACGTTGGAGAAGCCTCATCGGCAGCTGTTTGCGTGATACGGACCAGGTTGCTGCCGTCCAGGTTCGATACGTAAACATCGGGGGTGCCGTCTTTACTCAAAATCATTGCGACCTTCTTTCCATCGGGCGAAATGGAGGGACTCGTATTGAGTCCGGTGAAATTGGCGATCACGCTGCGCTTGCCCTCTGCCAGATTGTGGAAGTAGATATCGGGATTGTTCTTCATGTAGGAGCAATAAAGGAGCGATTTATTCTCAGCTCCCCAGGTCAGACCGCGGATGAGGCTCCCATCCTGAGTTACCTGCTTGGCGTTGAAGCCGTCGAAATCGGCAATATAAATCTCGTTTTTATCGGTGCTCGTATTGACGCAGTAGGCGATCTTGCAGTTGAAAATGGAGTCCTGGCCAGTCAAAACCTTGAGGATATCCCCGGCCAGCGCATGAGCCTGGGCACGGGTGGTGCCGTTTTTGTAAGAACGATTGAAGTACTGAACGCTGCCGGTCTGGTCGGTCAGGCGGCCGGTGATGTTTTCACTGTTGGATGCATGGACCAGATAGGTGGCGGCATCTTCAGCGACGATATCGCATCCGCCGACCTCCAGGTCGAACTTGAGAACGCTTAAGGCCTCAGAAGCTAAACCTCCCTTGATATGAATCGGGAAGGGGCGGTTGGAGAGGCTCGCCGTCCGGTCAATATCCAGCTCAGCGGTGGTCTGAGCCCACAGGGTGAAACAGAAAGCCGCGCATAGAATCCCCAGGATTCCGCCGGCCGCTCGTTTTAAGGTACTCTTGTTCTGCATAGTTCTTGTATTTTATAAAATATTGGCTCCCTTTAAGTTAAATCGTATCGTGTAGGTTCGAGTGCTATCCGTTGATCCTCTAGGGAAAGGGGGTAATTTGACCACGCTGTCGATGGCTTTTTGCACGCTGGCGTCCAGGTCTTTATCGCCTGATCGGGTGGTGATGCTTGCCGAATTGATACTGCCGTTGCGGTTGATTACGACGCGAACGACGGTCGTCAGCTTGTCATCCTTGAGGCTGGAGGGGCTGATCCAGGCGTTGCGGTAGTAGGAGCGCACGGCCTGCGCATAGTTGGCAACCGCCTCACCGCTTCCGGTCCCGTCCCCGGTGCCCAGGGAGGCACCCGTAATTTTAGCCTGGGAAGCTGTCCCTTTTCCGTCAGAAGTGGAGGCGCTCCCGCCGCTATCCTCGATGGTTCCTTTAACATTTGAGAGGACATCGGCCCAGGCCTTGCGCTGCCTTTCGGCTTCTGCGTTCGCGGCTGCTTCAGCGGCTGCTTCTGCTTCGGCTTGTGCTTTGCTTTGGCTCTCGCTGGCAATTTTGGAGGGGTCTAATTTTGTCTTAAGCTTATCGAGATTGATTTTCTTAGGCTCCGTTTTTTTAACCGGGGTTTCTGCCTGAGTCTTTTTTTTGGCTTCGACTTTGGGAGGAGTGGTAGCCTTCTTTTCCGGGGTAGGTTTAGGGGTCGGTTTCGCTTTAGGAGCAGGGGCCGGCTGCGGTTTCGGGGTCTCTGCCGGAGTCTGTACCGGACCAATTTCCTGAGCGCCTCCGGGATTGTAGATCAGCTCATCGACCAGGTTGGAAGGAATCTGCTGAATGGTCGGCAGCGGTGCCACATCGTCGGGGTTTTGAGGCACAGAAGAGGAGACAAATGCTGAGCCCACTCCCAGAGCGGCCAGAAGGGCGGCGTGAATCACCACCGAGCCCAACATACATTTTTTTTCCCGATTAATCATTGCTTGACCTCAAACTCGGTTTGCAGAGAGAGCGTCCTCATATCGTTTTTCTGGCAGCGGTCAATCACGGCCGCCACGAACTTATAAGGGCTATCCTGGTCAGCACGAATATGGACGACCAGTTTGGGGTTCATCTGGTAGAGATGGGTCAGGCTCGCCGTGAGCTGGTCCAAATCCATCGGCCTCTTTTCCAGGTGCATCAATCCCTGCGGACTGATTTCAATAGTGGCAATATCCTGAGCTTTGAGCGGAGTCGAATCCAGTTCTCCGCCGCTGGGCAGGTCCAGCTTCATGCTCTGCTCCAGGAGCGGGGTTGTGATGACGAAGATAATGAGCAGAACAAACACCAAGTCCATCAGCGGAACAATATTGATTTCGCTGAGAGTCACCATGGAGTTTTTCTGAGAAAATCTTCGCACTTCAGACCACCTTGCCTTTTTAATCCTCGAAGAGGAACTCCGTTTCTATTTTAGAAGTCAAATCCTGGGCGAAATTATCCATTTCGACCGTGAAAACCCGCAGGTTATGCACCAGCCAGTTATAGCCGAACATGGAGGGAATAGCAACCAGGAGTCCGCCTACGGTGGCGATGAGTGCACCGGCAACACCGGGAGCCATCGTCGCCAGGTCTGCGCTTTGGGCCACGGCCACGTAGCTGAAGGCGCTCATCACTCCCCATACGGTTCCCAGAAGCCCCAGGAAAGGCGAGCCGCTCACGGCAATCGCCAGCATGATGAGGCCCGATTCGAGCCTGAGCGATTCCTCAGAGACTGAGCGCTCCATGTTCCTCTTGATATGCTCAATGGTTTTGATGCTGATCTGCATCTGCGGAGGCTGGAGTTCGAGCTGAGGTTGGGGTTGTACTTGAGGGATCGGAGAAGAGAGTTGGAAGGGGATTGTCTGGCCTGCATCCAGGCTCATTGTCGTTATGGGCGCCATGGGTGAGGGTTGGGGACTCAGGACCGGCTGTGGGACCATGTACGGTGCCGATGTGGCTGGCGGATTGGAGGCCGAGGGCTGAACCGGATGGAGCCTTGCCTTCACGACAGAGCAGGCATCCCGGTAGATATTGAAAAGCGGGCAGCCATCGACGCGCACATCGCGCTCAAAAATATCGAGCACTTTCTTCTGGTTCCGATATTCCTCCTGAAAGATGCGATTGAGCTTGCGAGCACGGCGCATCTGAATCGTCTTGGAGGTCATCACAGACCAGGCAAAAACAGACATGATGGCCAATGCAAATAGAACGAACTTAGTTTCGAGTGTGGCCTGTTGCCAAATATAAACCAAGTCCGGCTCTGTGTGTGAGGCGGCTAGTATTAAGAGGTGATCGAACATTTATTTGCTACTCCCCAAAGGACCCTACGTCTTCATAATAAAAAAACGCCAAAAGGTCAAAGGGAATCAGCTATAAAAAGCGAAAAAAGAGCTTTTGCCCTGAAAACAAGACTCTGCCGCTTCGGCTGAGTACCAGCCCTTCAAGCGGCAGAGTATTTGCGGGGTGTCTTGCGCCCCGAGCTGTTACCAGCGGTTGCAGTGTACGTACTCGGCGTTGTAACGGGTGCGCGGCTCCTTGGTCTCAGCCGGGTAGCCTATCGAGATGACGTTAACAGGGATGATTTCCTCTGGGAGCTTGAAAAGCTTACGAATCCCGCTAATCCGATCTTCATTGGGGTGGACTCCGAGCCAGACACCGCCCAAGCCCAAGGTATGGGCAGCAATCAGGATGTTTTCAGTCGCCGCGGCGCAATCCTGAAGCATGTAGCTCAGAGATTGGCTGTGGGCCTTCGAAATATCTCCGCAGACGACGAAAGCCAACGGAGCCACTTTGAGCATTTTTCCGTAGGGGAGCAGCTCTGAAACCGAATCGATCACACTGCGCTGAGTCAGTACCAAAAAACGCCAGGGATCACAGGCGCGGGCCGAAGGTGCGGCCATTCCCGCCTGCAAGAGTGTCTGAATATTCTGTTCATCCACACCTCTGTCGGTGTAGAGGCGGACTGAGCGTCTGCCAAAAATACAATCCAGTTTCGATTTTTCAGGGTTCATTTTCGTTTTTATCAATTGCTTGTTCGGTAAAACATCATCTGAGCGCCTTGCACTTTTATGGGCCAGGGACTCTGCGCATCGGGCAGTCGCTGCCAGCGAACCATATCTTGGCTCATTTCCAGTACTCCGGTAAAGACTAAATAATACTCGCCATCTTGCCGGACATAGCTTAGAGAAGGCTGCTCGGGCTCCGGATGAAGGACGGCCTCGGGTCCCAGCTCGTAATTCATTGCCACCTCTCCATCGGAAAGGACTCCCTCATAAATGCGGAATTCGTCAAAATCTCCCGCAAAATAGGGATCAGCCGACCACTGTGATTTTCCCAGCCACATGTTGGGGCAGCCTCCGAACTGGGTCGGGTTGAATTCCTGAATGCCCGATCCCGATCGCAGGCCGTCGGTGTAGATGCACCCGACTAGAGTTTCGGCGTCATACGTGTAGACGATGTGATGGAAAACGCCATCGCCAATCGGCAGAGTGGGCGCAGCGACCACATGCTCAGTGGGGTTCATCCTGACTCCGTCGCGCATATCGTTGAGGCTGGAGCGCCAGGTCATCATCGTATAGTTATTGCCGGTGCCGATCGTGCCGTCACCATTGGTTGTGCAGTTGCCGAAGTCAAAGAGCCGCATCCAGGCCCCTTTATCATCCGTGGCCCGGGCCCACATTTCCACCGTGAAAGAGGGGAAAGTAGAGATCAAATCCGGCGGCAGTGCGACAAAAGAACCGTCCGTGAAAGAGCGGGTATCGCCTTGGCCGTCGAGCGTGAGGCGGCCTTCCACAATCGCCGCAGAACCGTAGAGCGTGCCGTGAGCGCCCTGAACCGAGTCCCATGCCACAGGAATTTCACCCACCAGTGCGGGCGAAAAGCTGTAGCGGTGTGCCAGCACTGCCTGGACGTACTCTTCCGGGTATTGAACCGTGACAGTCACGGTCCGGCTGGTTGCGCTGCCCATCCCGTTTGAAACTTCCACGTGGTAATCACCCGCGTCAGAAATCTTCGCCCGTTCCACCGTATAAGTCGGGCTTGCGGCCCCTTCAATAGCGTTACCCTCTTTATACCACTGCCAGGAGAGAGGCTCTGAGCCGCTGGCCTCGGCACTGAGCGTAAAAGATCCAAACACAGGTACTTTCACATCTTGAGGTTGGAGGGTGATTCCCGGCGCCTGCGGAGGAGCGGGAAGCTCATCCGGACCCAGCGTGTAATTCAGCAGAACCTCATCCGCCGAGAGTGCGCCGCTATAGATGCGAAGCTCATCGAAATCTCCGGCAAAATAGGGGTCGCCGCCGAACTGGGATTTGCCTATCCACATGTTGGGCGAATCGCCAAACTGAGTCGGGTTGAATTGTTGAATGCCGGCTCCGCTCCAAACCCCGCCGGTGTAGAGAGTGCCCGTCTGGGTCTTATGATCATAAACGTAGACGATATGGCGGAAAACGCCGTCGCCAATCGGCAGCGCCGGGGCGTAAATCTGATTTTCGACTCCATTCAGTCGAACGCCGTTGCAGAGATTGTTCCCGGCCTTCCAGGTGGTCATGGTGTAGTTGAGGCCGCTACCAATAGTTCCATCATTGCGGATTTCACAATTGCCGAAATCGAAAAGCCGCATCCAGGACCCTTTATCATCCGTGGCCCGGGCCCACATCTCCACCGTGAAAGAGGGGAAAGTGGAGATGAGATTGGGCGGCAGAGCCAGGAAACTGCCGTTTGTCAAGGAGCGGGTATCGCCCTGGCCATCGAGCGAGAGATAGGAATTGGTAATTGTGGCCGTGCCGAAGAGAGTCCCGTCAGCCAGGCCGACCGAGTCTCTGGCAATGGGTTTATCCCCTTCATAGACCGGGTGAAAACTGTAGCGGTGATAGAGAATGGCATCGACGTAGGAGCCCTTTTCCTTGACCGTGAGCTGTGCTCCCTGACTCGTCTGGGTGCCTTTGGCGTTGGTGATCTGGACCGTATAGATTCCGGCATCACTGAGGCTGGCCGAGGGGATCACAAGGCTGGGTGAGGCCGCTCCTTCGATGGGCGAGCCATCCTTGAACCACTGATATTCCAGAGGAGCGGTTCCTGTGGCCGAGACGCTGAAAGAGACCGAGCCCTCCAGGAGGACACTTTGATGAGAGGGTTCCTTCACGATGACTGGCGGGTAGGTGGGCGGCGGGTCGACGTGACCCTCTTTGCCGGTGCCTGGAGTGCCTCGAGGTTCCCGGCTGGGCTCCCAGTTTTCGGCTGTGCTCCAGAGCGGTTCTTCTGCGGCCAGGTCAACGGTGACCAGGCTGTAGCCCTCCCCATCGGTCTGAGGGTACCAACTGTTGGAATAGGTATAAGAGAGAATGGGCGAGCCATCCGCAGCACTCAGGGTAATCCTTTCCCCTTTTCGGGAAAGATTGCTCTTGTAGCCGTCCAGGAGCAGCATCTGGCGGGTATCATAGCGTGTTGCGAAAGCGGCCGAATTTTTGCAGAGGACCAGGTATGCTCCCGGAGCCAGCAGTACCTCCGGGAAGGTGTATTCGATTCCTTCAGTAAAGGCGGCGCCTTCGAGGTTCATCCAGTGCTCGGAGGTGTTCCGGAGCTCAATCCATGCGAAATCATCGCTGGTATAGCCCAGAAGCGATTCCTCTTCTGAGAGATCAGCCGAGTACATCATTTCGCTGACCTTCAGGAGGCTATCGGCCGGGTGATCCAGATCGCGTCCGTCATATTCACTCAAGGCGCTCCAGACGCCATTGCTCAGGGCGCGTGCTTTAACCCAGGTGTTTTCACCCGTTACCGGGATGGAGGCCTCGGTCCAATGGGCCGAATCCCGACTGAGCGTGATGGAGAGATCAAAGCTGGAAGTGCCGGCTGCGGAGACGGTGAGGAGATTTCTCCCCTGGCGCAAGAACGAGGTTTTGAAGCTGCCCGGCTTAATGACGCTCCCGTTGAGGTAGACCGTTCCGGAGCCTTTGACGATATTTAGGGCGGCTGAGCTGATATCGGCCAGATGATCCAGGACGAAAGATTTGCGCAGATAGGCCTGCGTGGCGGAGAAGCCATTGGCCGGCCGTTTTATGCTCCAGCCATAGTCATTGTAGAGACGGTGGTTCCAGTTGACCGTGGAGTGATTCCTCTGATCCGGCGGGGCCTCTTCGCCTTCGTAGCATCTCCAGAAAGATTGGGCCGGTACCACGACTTCGTCAATAAGCTCAGGGAAATTGGAAACGGGCAGGAGCTCCAGAGCCTCCGGGTTAAGAGAGCCTCCCGGTAAGCGCGGGTCGCTGCCATCAAGCGTAAAATAAACGGGCGCATCTGCCGTCCTGATTTTCACAATAGAGGCCTCACCCTCATTCTCCAGACTCAGCCCGGGAGCCTCCAGAGCCGGATACCAGCCATGTTTGCGCAGGATGGGGAACATCTCATATTCGCGGCCGACCAGGAACGCATCGGTCACCAGATGGCAGGCCGATTTCCAGGTTTCATACGTGTAGCGGCCTCCCCATTGATTGCCCCAGCGGGCCGATTCAGCCACGACCGGCTGCTCAATGGTCTCCACTCTGGCATTCCATCGCTCCAGAGACTTTTCATAGGAGAAAGTGCTGCCGGCCTGATACTCCTTGTTGGCCAGGTCGATAAATTTCTGATAGTACTCGGGATGCTGCATCAACTTGCGATGAAGGTCCATCGGGTTGAAATCGCTCCAACGGCTCCAGTAAGTGGAGTTCTTGAAGTATTCGATCGAATCCTCAATCCCGAGGAAAGCTCCCAGAGAGAGCTCCGCATCGTGCTTGAGCCATTGGAACCCTGCCGGGTTAGCGCGGTTATAGACGGCGTTGACGTTATTGACCACGTTAATCCAGGAAAGGGGGCTATCGGCATCGGCCGTGTAAAGCGTGGTCAGGATATAGTGAATGAGATTTTCCTGATCCAGAAGAACCGGGCTGGCCGGGTCGCGGCTGCCATCGGCTTTGAGACCGAGTACCTTCCAGTAATTCCCCTCAAATTCTCCGGAGAAGCCGTTGCGCGCGTATTCGTAGAATTGCATGTAGGCATCCGGCGTTCCGTCTTTGACTTCGATCACACGCGCACTGGAGGTTTTCAAGGCATCCCAATCATCGGATTGGCCGCCGCCGTAGGAAGCGGCGAAATCGGCCTCGCCACGCTCCTGGCTCTGGTAAAGTCCCCAGTAGGTTCCGTTGATATAGAGATGATAGTAGCGGCTGCGGGTGTACATCTCGCCCATATCGCGCTGGGTATCCCGCGAAAAGACTTCCCGGGCAAAGGTATTCTGCCAGGGTGCATCCACATTGGAGGACCAGGAGTTATTCTGCTCAGCCCGGAGGTCTACCTTGCTGAATTCGGGCGCTCCCTCATCCCCGAAAAGCGGGAAAAGGAGGTTGCCCTCGTAACTCGTACCGAAGAGCAGGCGTAGCGATTTCTTGGGGGCCGAGCGTCCGACGGCTCCGCGGATTCGCAGTCCCGCATAGATGTCAAATTCCTCTCCGCCTTTGGGGTCGATCAGTTCCACCGAGACGGGCCGCTCCCAGTCCTCTCCGGACTGAGAGTAATTATCGAAAATGCCGGAGGAACCGTAGAGATTGGAGGAATCTGTCACCAGGGAAAGCGTCGGGATATCCTTGAGGCCGTCAATGATGCGCTGCCGATAGAGGGTGTCGTTGACGATGGTACGGCGCATCGTGCTCTGTTTAATAACGTCATCAATGAAAATCCAGGTACGGCTTTCGACCTGGGAAGGGAGATAGTTATCTTTGAAGGCAACGGCCCGCAGTACGGTGGTTTTATAAACAGAAATCGGCTGAGTGTAAGGCGAGGAGCTCTGGGTAGGTGTGGAGCCATCCAGAGTGTAATAGATAGCCGTGTCGACTTCGGGGCTACTCAGGCTTACTGAAAAAGGCTGGGTGCGGAAACCGCGCTCCTGACTGAATTGGACACCCTGGAGCCGGCCGTTGGGAATCGCATATTCATCGTTGGCACGGCGCGGGCTCGGGGTCATGAAGTAGCCATATTCCGGAGGCGTCGCCGCATCATAGTTGCCGACCACCCCATAGGAAATGTCGGTATATTGCTCCAGGTAAGTCGGGGTGAACTCATCCTCAATAACGCCGTCAGGCCGGATCAGTGCCAGATATTCGCCTTCCCGTCCGAGACTGAAATTCACGTGCCATTGGCCGCCCACGATTGGGTTTTCCGAGCCGCTGGCAAAGAGCAGGAAGTAGCTGTTGGCTCGAATGGGAATCTGGGCCGTGGCGGGAAACTGAAACTTGGTCGGATTCTTGACCGAATCGGTCAAATACCAACCGGCCAGGTTGATATCCTGATCGGTCAGGTTGCGTATTTCGATCCAGTCTTCTTTTTGTCCCGTCGCGGTGGTGATGCCGGTTTTGTTGGAAGCCGAAAACTCATTTATTCTCAGGGTCTGACCGCCCTGGGCAAACGTAATCGAAGCGAGCAACATCGATAGAAGAGTCCACTTCATCAAAAAAGTATTAAAAAAAACGCGCATATAAAAAACTTATCCGGAACATTCAAGGCTCCGGCTACGGTTCCTTTATTCACCGCAATTATCGTACCAGAAGAAGGTAGCATAAAAATGAGTGCTTGAAAAAGAGAGATTTTTACCCGGCTGACGGATCGCCTCCGTTTCCGGGAGATGGAAGAGGAAATAAAAAAGGCACGGGCGTTCAATTACCCGTGCCTTTTTAAAAGCGATTCAGAGTTACTTATGCTAATTCGGCTTCAAAATCATCGCTTTCCAGGAAGCCTTGCAACTGGCGGATACGTGTCGGGTGACGCATCTTGCGCAGCGCCTTGGCCTCAATCTGGCGGATGCGCTCGCGGGTCACTTTGAAGCGCTTGCCGACCTCTTCCAGAGTGCGGGAGTAACCGTCGCCCAGACCGAAGCGGAGCTCCAGCACTTTGCGCTCGCGCTCAGTCAGCGTGGTCAGCACGTCGCCCAGACGCTCCTTGAGGAGGCTGTAGCTGGTGACGTCGGAGGGATTTTCTGCCGATTTATCTTCCAGAAAATCGCCGAAATTGGTGTCTTCGCTGTCGCCCACCGGAGACTGCAGAGAGATAGGCTGCTGGGCCATTCTCAGTACCGCTCTGACCTTATCGACATCCATCGTGAGCTCCTCGGCGATCTCTTCCGGGCTCGGCTCTCTGCCGTAATCCTGCAGGAGCTTCTTCTGCGC
>LSQX01163648.1_pt1 | contig 16447 bp, 16 predicted proteins | sample 654561 | NCBI WGS metagenome assembly LSQX01 (sample SAMN04489861, study PRJNA283612) | anaerobic digester metagenome | isolation source: 4 biogas reactors fed with cattle manure at either 37C or 55C with and... | place: Denmark: Kongens Lyngby | collected 2014 | reverse complement strand
GCGGCGGAGTGGGTCCGGCGCGGCGCGGTTTGGCCACTTCCGGGGTGTTCAAACAGCCCGGAAGTGGCCAAACCGCGCGGTTCAGCGCGCGAAACCGCGCCGGGTGGCCGGCAGCAGGGCCGCCACGAGGTAGATGACCACCGCGAGAGGCGGGAACAGGACGCCGATGACGTTGACGGTGTCGTCGGTGCGGCCCGGGTCCAGCGCCCACAGCACCAGCCACGACCCCCAGCCGATGAGCGCGGTGAGTCCGGCCGCCGTGCCCACCCACAGCGGTGCGACGGGGCCGTTACGGATGAGCGCGATGAGCCCGACGGCGAGGGCTGCGGCCACCCCGATCCCGGCCAGGAGCATGACGTCGATCGGCAGGGGTAGCCAGACGCCGGCGACGAGCACGGCGTGCACGGCGGCGGCGGTGAGGAAGAGGGTGCGCACGGGGGATTCCTTTCTGCGGACATCGTCCTTTCCCCGCGACCGTACCCACGGAAAAGTACTACCGCATTTATGTGAGCTGCATTACATTTGGAATATGAGAACCATCTTCCATTCCCGCGCCCGCACGGTGACGGCCGTCCTGGGGGCCTCGGCGCTGGTGCTCGTGGCCTGCGCCGAGGACGGCTCCGGCACCGCCACCACCGAGACCGAGACCACCACGGACACCTCCGCCGCGGCCGCCGCCGAGGTCACCACCATCACCTCCAGCAACTGCGAGTTCGATGACGCGCCCACCGACGAGGGGACAGGGGAGACCTCCGGCGGGGAGAGCGACCGTGACATCACCACCAACCCGGAGATCGCCACCGGCTACCGCTCCGGCATGCAGGCGGTGCAGACCCAGTCCTTCTCGGTCGCCACGGCCAACCCCGTGGCCACCCGTGCGGCCTGCGACGTCCTGCTCCAGGGCGGCACCGCAGCGGACGCCGTCGTCACCGCCCAGTTCGTCCTCGGCCTGACCGAACCGCAGTCCTCCGGCATCGGCGGTGGCGGGTACATCCTCTATCATGACGCCGTCACCGGCGAGAACGTCGCCATCGACGGCCGCGAGGTCGCCCCGCTGGCCGCCGACGAGAACTACCTCATCCACGTCTCCCCCGAGGACCAGAGTGCACCCGTCCCGGACGCCCGCCGTTCGGGACGCTCCATCGGCGTGCCCGGCATCGTCGCCGCACTCGGCACCCTCCACGAGCGCTTCGGTGCCCGCGAATGGTCGGAGAACCTCACCCCGGCCAGTGACCTGGCCACCGAAGGTTTCGAGATCTCCCCGCGCATGGCAGCCTCCGTCGAGAGCTCCGCCGAGGACCTCGCCCGCGACCCCGAGGCCCGCGCCTACTTCCTCGATGCGGAGGGTGCGGCGAAGCCGGCCGGGACGGTGCTGCAGAACCCGGAGTATGCCGCGGTCGTCGACACGCTCGCGACAGACGGGCCCGACGCCCTCTACACCGGGGAGCTGGCCCAGTCCATCGTCGAGGCGGCCACGCGTGACGACGACGGCATGACCCCCTCGCTCATGACCACCGCCGACCTCGCCGGCTACACCCCGATCGAGCATGAGGTGCTGTGCGCGCCCTACCGCGAGACCGTCGTGTGCGGCATGCCCCCGTCCTCCTCCGGCGGTGTCGCCGTCCTGGAGACCCTGCGCCTGCTCGACGGCTTCGAGCTCGCCCAGCACGCCCCCGGCGAAGCCGGGCCCGACGGCGCACTGCCCACCCCGGCGGCCGTGCACCTCGTCTCCGAGGCCGAACGACTGGCCTACGCCGACCGCGACGCCTACATCGCCGACCCCGCCTTCACCGAGATCCCCGGCGGCGTCGGCGCCTTCCTCACCGACGGCTACATCGGTGAGCGCGCCGGACTCATCGACGAGAACGCCTCCATGGGTGTCGCCGAGCCCGGCGAACTCGTCCCCGCCATGGCCCGCGGCGCCGATCTGCCTGAACAGGGCACGACCCACATCAGCGTCATCGACGCCCAGGGCAACGCCGCCTCCGCCACCACCAGCATCGAGGCCGGCTTCGGCTCCTTCCACATGACCAACGGCTTCCTGCTCAACAACCAGCTCACCGACTTCTCTGCGGAGCCGGTGTCCGAGGACGGCGAGCCCGTGGCCAACCGCGTCGAGGCCGCCAAGCGCCCGCGCTCGTCGATGTCCCCGCTGCTCGTCTTCGACCGCGGCGAGGGGGAGGCACCCGGTGACCTGCGGATGGTGCTGGGTTCCCCGGGCGGTTCGCTCATCATCCAGTACGTGACGAAGACGCTCATCAACATCGTCGACTGGGACATGAACCCGCAGCAGGCGGTCTCCGCCCCGAACTTCGGTGCCCGCAACACCCCCGAGACCGGCCTCGGCGGCGAACATCCGCTCATGTCCGACGCGGATGACCTCGTCTCCGCGCTGGAGGACCTCGGCCACGAGGTCACCGAGGACGACCAGTCCAGCGGCCTGTCCGCCCTGGTGGTCACCGACACCGGGATCATCGGCGGCGCCGACCCCCGCCGCGAGGGCATTGTCCTGGGTGGGTAGCCACCGGCCACCGCACCCAGCTCAGGTGGCGCGCCCGGCACGCCCGGAGCGGGTGCGGGGACTTGACCCCGCGCAGCCCCCGGACAACCACGCGCGGGTCGACACCGTCTAGCTCAGGATCGCGCCCACGATGCGGCCCAGCTGGCCGAGGTGCTCGACCTCGCTGGCCAGGAAATCGGGCCCGCCGGTGCGGCCGACGATGAGGACCATGCCGGTGGAGCCCAGGGGGGTGGCCGCGAGCGAGGAGTCGAGCAGACCCCAGGTCTCGGGGATCCAGTCCTCGGCGTCCGCGTTGAGGATGCGGGCGGCGGTGATGTCGATGTCGTTGGGGTGCGAGCCGTCGTCCTCGGGTGCGGCCATGGAGGCGGCGACGCGGGAGATCTCGTCGGCGGAGGCCTTGTCGTCGAGGACGATCGCCCAGGAGGCGGTCATCGACCGGGGGGTGACGGTGACCAGTTCCTCCATGGCGCGCGGGATGTTGCGGGCGTGCGCGGCGACCTCGGCGAGCATCTGGATCTGACCGCGGCGGTCGACGCGCCCGGAGAAGGGGCGGATGGAGTCGACCTCGACGCCGTCGATGGTGTCGGCGGCGGTGATGAGGGAGTCGGCCATCGCACCCTTGGGCAGGGAGACGACGATGTCGTCCATGACCGTGCCGTCGGGGAAGGACTCGACCACGTCGACGGACTCGATGTTGCCGTCGACAAGCCCGATCGCCTCCGCGAGTTGTCCGAGGCTACCCGGGGTGTCGGGGAGCAGGACGCGGATGAGATAAGACATGGGGGAGTGGCCGACCTTTCGGAAACATATTGCAATGGAGTGATTTCAATCATAGATAACATCACGTCACGACAGTGCAGATACCTCAGATAAGTTTCGGCCGGGGCCCTGCAGTAGCATGGATGAAGTTCATTTAACGATGCGTAAAGGATGAATTCCGTAGTGTCCGACATTTCGCGCGAAGAGGTCGCCCACCTCGCCATGTTGTCCCGCCTCGCGCTCAGCGAGGACGAGCTCAAGCAGTTCGCCACCCAGATCGACGAGATCATCGGTGCCGTCTCCGCCGTCCAGCAGGTGGACACCGAGGGCGTGGAGCCGATGAGCCACCCGCACTCGATCGCCACCTCCATGCGTGAGGATGTCCTCCTCCCCACGCTCACCGCCGAGCAGGCCCTCGACCAGGCCCCGGCGGCCGAGGACGGCCGTTTCATGGTTCCGCAGATTCTGGGCGAGGAGTGACCCACATGACCACCTACACCGTTCCCGAGTCCGGGCTGACCTCCCTGTCCGCCGCCGAGCTGGCCGAGAAGATCCACTCCCGTGAGGTCACCTCGCGGGAGGTCGTCCAGGCGCACCTGGACCGCATCGCCGAGACCGACGGCGAGCTCAACGCCTTCCTGCACATCGGCGCGGAGGCTGCGTTGGCGGCCGCGGACGACGTCGACAAGCGTCTCGACGCCGGGGAGGCCCCCGCCTCGCCGCTGGCCGGCGTGCCGCTGGCCCTCAAGGACGTCATCGTCACCACCGACGCCCCGACCACCGGTGCCTCGAAGATCCTCGAGGGCTGGATGAGCCCCTACGACGCGACCATCACCCGCAAGCTCCGCGAGGCCGGCATCCCGATCCTGGGCAAGACCAACCTCGACGAGATGGCCATGGGTTCCTCCACGGAGAACTCCGCCTTCGGCGCGACGAAGAACCCCTACGACCTCACCCGCACCCCGGGTGGTTCCGGCGGCGGTTCCGCCGCGGCGATCGCCGCCGGCCAGGCCCCGCTGGCGATCGGCACCGACACCGGCGGCTCGATCCGCCAGCCGGCAGCACTGACCAACACCGTCGGTGTCAAGCCCACCTACGGCACCGTCTCCCGCTACGGCTTCCTCGCCGCCGCCTCCTCCCTGGAGCAGGCCGGCCCGACCGCCCGCACGGTTCTCGACGCCGCGCTTCTCCACGAGATCATCGCCGGCCATGACCCGTTCGACGCCACCACCGTCGACCGTGAGCTGAACAGCGTCGTCGACGCCGCCCGCGAGGGCGCGCAGGGTGATCTGACGGGCGTCAAGGTCGGCGTCGTCAAGCAGCTCAACCGCGACGAGGGCTTCCAGCCGGGCGTCCTGGCGAGCTACCGCGCGTCGCTCGATCAGCTCGCCGAGCAGGGCGCGGAGATCATCGAGGTCGACTGCCCCCACTTCGACGACGCCCTCGCCGCGTACTACCTCATCATGCCGTGCGAGGTCTCCTCGAACCTGGCGCGCCTCGACGGCATGCGCTACGGCCTGCGCGTCGGCGACGACGGCACCCACTCCGCCGAGGAGGTCATGGCCCTGACCCGCGCCGCCGGTTTCGGCCCGGAGGTCAAGCGCCGCATCATCCTGGGCACCTACGCCCTGTCCGTCGGCTACTACGACGCCTACTACCTGCAGGCCCAGCGCGTGCGTACCCTCATCGCGCAGGACTTCGAGAAGGCCTTCGGCGAGGTCGACGTCCTGGTCACCCCGACCACCCCGACCACGGCCTTCAAGCTGGGCGAGAAGGTCTCGGATCCGGTCGAGATGTACAACTTCGACCTGTGCACCCTGCCGCTCAACCTGGCGGGCCTGTGCGGCATGTCGGTGCCGGCAGGTTTCGCCGAGGACACCGGTCTGCCGGTGGGTCTGCAGATCATGGCCCCGGCGTTCGCCGACGACCGTCTGTACCGCGTCGGCGCGGCCTACGAGGCGGGTCGGAACTGACGTCGTTTACCCCCTCTGACCACGGTGGATAACAATTTGTGCCACCGTGTTCCCACGCAGTAGCAGCTGATGTTAAATTTTCTCAGCGGCTACTGCGTTTCCCTTTGGTGGGGCGTCGGTGTCGTCACCCCGGAACGGTCACCCGACCGCCGGGGTCCGTTGTTTCCTGACGAAAGGCTTCTATGCCATGACCCTCCTGACCCCCTCCTCGACCGCCGCCACGCCGGGTGGCGCGGTCGGGAACCCCGCCACCCCGGTCGCCGAGATCGCCGTGGCCCGTGCCGAGGCGGCACGGGGCCCGCTGCGCCGTCTCCCGGTGCCCGAGCGGGTCCACTCCTGCTACAGCACCCGTTTCGTCGGCGCTGCGCTGGAGGCGGACCGGGCGGCGTTCCACCTCTCCGCGGGCGAGCATGTGGCGCCGCAGGTGGGTGACGTGGTCGTCGCGAGGGTCACGAAGATCCGCAGCCACAAGCAGATCGAGACCCCGGAATCCCGCAAGGCCACCCTCTTCGAGGATGGGCTCGTGCTGCTGGCCTACGGCCACCGCTACGCCGCGGACTTCTTCCTGGCCCATGTCCCGGACAGCCTCGACCACTGCCACCTCGTGGCCGCCGGCGGTGTCGCCGGGGTGGTCACCGGGGTGCACGGGGCCGTGGACTCCCCGACGGAGATCGAGCCGCTCGGCCTGCTCGCCACCACCGACGGCGTGGTCAACGTGCGCAGCTACGGCTCCCACCGCAACCCGCTCGACGTGTACCCGCGGGCGAGCCGTCCCCGGGTCATCGCGGTGCTGGGCACGTCGATGAACGCGGGCAAGTCCACCGTCGTCGCCTGCCTGGTCAACGGCCTGAGCCGCGGGGGTCGCCTGGTCGGCGCCGGCAAGATCACCGGTACCGGCGCGGGCAACGACCGCATGCACTACCAGGACGCCGGAGCGCACGCCGTCATCGACTTCACCGACTTCGGCTACGCCACCACGTTCCGCACCCCGTTCGAGGACATCCGGGCGTTGTCGCTCAACATGATCTCCGCGCTCACGGACACGGGCGCGGACACCGTCATCGTGGAGATCGCCGACGGCATCTACCAGCGGGAGACCGCCATGCTGCTGCGCGACCCGGCCTTCCAGGCCAGCGTCGACCAGGTCGTCTTCGCGTCCTCCGACGCGCTCGGCGCCCGCGCCGGTGTCACCGAGCTTCTCGACGCCGGCCTCACCGTCGCCGCCGCCTCCGGCATCATGACACGCTCCCCGCTGGCCACCGCCGAGGCCCGCGAGGTGCTCGGCCGGTTCGGCGTGCCGGTCGTCGGCTCCTACGAGCTCACCGACCCGGCGACCGCCACCCGGATCGCGCAGGTCACCCGCGCGTAGCGGCACATGAGGAAGCCCTCACCCGGGCTTCATCGTCTTTTCACAGCCGCGGCCTTTCATGGAGTGGTACCCGGACAACCCCCGGGACCGACTCCTGAAAGGCCCCGCCATGACCACCCTCGCCCACCTCACCCGCCAGGTCCCCGCCGTCGCCGACCTGCTGGACACCACCGCCCCCGCCGCCGCGGCGTGCGGGCCGCTGCGCCGCCTGGAGGTCCCGGCCCGGGTGCAGGGCAGCTACACCACGCGCTTCGTCGATGAGCGGCTCGCGGCGGACCCGACCGCCTTCCACCTCATCGCGGGCGCCGACGTGTCCCCGCGGCCGGGGGACGTCGTCCTCGCGCGGGTGGGCGAGATCCGCCAGCACCGGCGCGTCGAGACGCCCGACTCCCGCAAGGCCATCCTCTTCCCGGGGGCGCTCATCCTCCTCGCCTACGGGCACCGCTACGCCGCCGACCAGTTCCTCGCGCACGTCCCGGACACCCTCGACCACTGTCACCTCGTCGCGGCGGGCGGCATCGCCGGCGTGGTCACCCACACCCACGACCGGGTCGACGAACCGACCCTCATCGAGCCTCTCGGCCTCCTGGCCACCCGCGACGGCGTGGTCTCCATCGCCGACGCCGCACCCCTGTCCAACCCGCTCGACGCCACCCCGCGCACCGACCGCCCCCGGGTCATCGCCGTGCTGGGCACCTCGATGAACTCCGGCAAGTCCACGGTGGCGGCGTGCCTGGTCAACGGTCTGAGTGCCGAGGGCCACCGCGTCGGCGCCGGCAAGATCACCGGCACCGGGGCGGGCAACGACCGCATGCACTACCACGACGCCGGGGCGCACGCCGTCCTCGACTTCACGGACTTCGGCTACGCCACCACCTTCCGCCTCGAGTTCGCCGACATCCGCGCGCTCACCCTCAACATGATCCACGCCCTCGCCGACACCGGGGCGGACACCGTCATCGTCGAGATCGCCGACGGCGTCTACCAGGAGGAGACCGCCCGCCTGTTGCGCGACGCCACGTTCCGCGCCTCCGTCGACGCGATCGTGTTCGCCGCCACCGATGCCCTCGGGGCCCGGGCCGGCGTCGCCGTGCTTCTCGACGCCCACCTCCCCGTCACCGCCGCCGCCGGCGTCATGACCGCCTCCCCGCTGGCCACCGCCGAGGCGTCCATCGTCCTCGGCGAGCTCGGGGTGCCGGTCGTGGGCACGTACGACCTGACGGACCCGGCCGTCGCCCGCGGCGTGCTGCCGCAGTGATGCCGCGCGTCTGGTCCGGCGACCGCCGCCTCCACCTGGTCCACCTCGCGGGCCTCGGCGTCGTGCAGGCGGCGCTGGCGCTCATCCTCGCGCTCGGGGTGACGCGGGTGCTCGCCGGCGACAGCCGCCCCGAGCTCTTCGCGGTGCTGGCGGCCACGGTGCTCGGCATCGGGGTGGCACGTTGGGTGGAGCGCGTCGTCGCCGAGCAGCTGGGGCAGGACTACGTCCACGAGCAGCGCCGCCTGCTGCTCACCGCCGCGCTGCACCCGCAGGACCGGGCCTCCCTCGGGGTGACCGTCACCCGCGCCAGCAACGACCTCGCCGCGGTGCGCAACTGGCTGAGCCTGGGCATCGTCCCGCTGGTCACCGGGGTCCCGCTCATCGTCGGGGTGCTCGCGGGCCTGGCGCTGCTCGACTGGCGGGTGGCGGTGGCCGTCGCCGCGCCGCTGGTCGCGGCCGGTGGGGCCCTGCCGTTCCTCGCCCGGGCGACGTACCGTCGCTCCCGTGCTCTCCGCCGCCGCCGGGGCCGCCTGTCCGCCCGCATCGCCGACGTGGTCATCGCCCGCGACTCCGTGCAGGCCAACGGTGCCGTCTCCCGGGAGCTCAACGCCGTGTCCCGCGACTCCCGGCGGGTGGTCGATGCGGCGGTGCACCGCTCGGTGGTCACCGGGCTGACGCGCGCGGTGACGGCCGGTGCCGCGTCGCTGTCGACCGTCGCGGTGGTGTGGTTGGCCGCCGCCGGACACCTCGACCCGGCCGGCGTGGCCGGGGCCATGACCCTGCTCGGCGTGCTGGCCACCCCCGTCACCGACCTCGGCCGGGTCGTGGAGTACCGGCAGAATCACCTGGCCGCCGCCCGCATCCTGCGCCCCCTCAACGAGCGGGCCGCCGAGCACCGGGAGGCCGAGGACCGGCGTGCCGCGGAGTGGACCCCGGTGGGGGAGCACACCGGCATTGTCGAGGTGCCCGGGGAGCTGGTGGCCTTCCCCGGCGACCGGGTGCACGTGCACAGTGCGGATCCGGCCCGGGTGGACGCCGCCGTCGCGGCCCTCGCGCGCGGGGAGGTGTCCGTCGGCGGCGCCGATATGCGGGCGGCCCCGGGGAAGGTCCGCCGGGAGCTCATCGGTGTGGCCGTGACGGGCATGGCGGTGGAGCGCGGCTCCGTGGCGCGCCTGGCCGGGCTGCGGGTCCCGGGGGCCCGCCCCCTGGAGCTGCGCCGGGTCATCGAGCGCGTCGGCCTGCGGCCCAGCGTCGCCGCCGCGGACCGGGGGATGGGCACCACCCTGCGCAACGGCGGGTCGCCGTGGTCCCCGGAGGAGGTCGACCGCCTGAAACTCGCCCGGGCCCTGCTGCGGGAACCGCCGCTGCTCGTCGTCGACATCGCCACGGTGCCCCTCGACGGGATCCTCGCGAACTATCCGGGGGTGGTCGTCAGCACGACACCCCTGCAGGATGGGAACACCATTGATTGGAACCTGGACACCTGATAGCTTAGGGTGACCTAACCCGATTGAGGAGCCTACGTCCGTGACCGCACCTGCCCGCAAGAACCGCCCCGCCCGCACCGCCACCGTCACCGGTGTCGAGCGCCTCACCCCCGAGCTCGTGCGCATCAGCTTCGACTGCCCGGACCTCATCGGCACGGAACTCCCGCACACGGACCACTACATCAAGATCGTCTTCGGTGAGATGGTCACCCGCACCTACACCTTCCGCCGCATCGACACCGCGACCGGGCTTTTCGACGTCGACTTCGTCACTCACGGCGACCAGGGCCTCGCCGGGCCGTGGGCCCAGCGGGCGCAGGTGGGGGAGACGATCACCTTCCGTGGGCCGGGCGGGGCCTGGCACCCGGAGGAGGGCTACGGGCACTTCGTGTTCGCCGGCGATGAATCGGCGGCCCCGGCGATCGCGGCGGGCGTCGAGAAGCTCCCGGAGGGGGCCACCGCCGAGGTGTTCATCGAGATCGCCGACGCCGACGCCACCTTCGACATGCCGCAGCCCGCGGGCGTCACCCTGCACTGGGTGACCCGTGACGGCGCCACCCACGGCACCGCGCTCTCGCAGGCCGTGCGCGAGGTGAGCACCCCGGACACCCGCACCGGCTGGTTCATCCACGGTGTCGCCGAGATGATCAAGGAGCTGCGCCGCCACCTGTTCATCGACCGGGGGGTCGAGCGCGGCGACGTCTCCATCTCCGGCTACTGGCGCATCGGCATGACCGAGGACCAGTGGCAGGCCTCCAAGCGCGAGTTCAACGCCGAACTGGAGGCCGACCTGGCCTGATCCTCCGGCCTGATCACTTCAGGTCGGAGAGCACGCACGCCGCGCCACCGGCGACGGCGGTGACCCCGAGCACGGCCGGCCACGAGCCGACCTTCTTGGCCAGCGGATGCGAGGCACCGAACGCGCCGACATACAGTGCGGTGAGGCCCGCGGTGGTGAGCGGATCGGTCTTGGCCAGCCAGGAGCGGGCGGCCCAGCCACCGGCGGCGGCCAGGACCGCGCCGCCCAGCGGACGGATGCCGGTCTCGCGTGCCGTCAGCCAGCCGCCGATGAGACCGAGCGACACGACGGCCGCGGTGGAGACGTTCTCGGGGTTCTTGATGTCGATCATTGCCATGTGTTCAGACTACGCCAGCCGGGGGAGCGGGCCCGTAGGATGAGTCCGGTGATGGTCTGGATCTATCTGGCGTCCGCGGCGACGTCCATGCTGGGCAACGCGGTGGCCACCATCGTGTGGCCCTGGCTGGTGCTCGAGCGCACCGGCAACCCTGCGGCGGCGGGAGTGGTGGCGGCGGCCATCGCCGTGCCCTCGCTCGCGGTGGCGTTCCTCGGCGGGCACCTCATCGACACCCTGGGGCGCAAGCCGATGTCGATCATCTCGGACGTCATCTCCGGCCTGTCGGTTGTCGGCGTCATCCTCGTCGACCAGGCTGTGGGCTTGACTCTGGCGTGGTTCATCATCCTCGGGATCATCGGCGCGGTCGGCGACATCCCGGCATGGCCGCCCGCTCGGCGCTGGTCGGCGCCGTCTCGCGGACCTCCGGGCGCACCGTCGACTTCATCGCCGGCCTCAACCAGTCCATCGGCGGCATGGCGTGGCTCATCGGCCCGGCGCTCGCCGGCTTCCTCATGGCGGCGCTGCCCATCGAACTCGTCCTGTGGATCACCGCCGGCTGCTCCCTGCTGGCCGCCGCGCTCACCGCCCTGCTGCGCCTCGTGCCCGCGGAAGAGGAGGCGGAGGAGGCGGAGGCGGCCGTCGACGTCCCCGACCTGGGCGCCCTGCGCTCCTGGGCCGAGGTCGTGCGTCCCGCCCCGATCCGCCTGCTCGCGGCCGTCACATTCATCTCCGCGGCGCTGGTGAGCCCGTACCTGGCGGTCCTCATGCCCGCCCACTTCCAGTCCATCGACGCCCCCGTCCGGCTGGGCCTCGCCATGTCCGCCTACGCCGTCGGCATGATGCTCTCCGGCTTCCTCGTCGCCGCGGTGGGCATGGACCGCCGCCGGACCATCTGGGTGGCGTCGATGCTGCTGTTCTCCGTCGGCTTCGCGCTGATGGGGGCGCTCGGGTACTCCTGGCTCGTCGTCGTCGGTATGGCGGTGGCCGGGCTCGGCGGCGGCCTCATGGGGCCGCTGCAGATGGTCCTGGTCACCGAGATCATCCCCGAGAAGCTCCGTGGCCGCGCCTTCTCGGTGTTCATGGCCATCGGCCAGTTCTCCGCCCCCATCGGGCTCATCACCGCCACCGGCCTGCTCACCCAGGTGTCCATCTACGTCACGGCCGCCGTGCTGGCGGTCGCGTGGGTGCTCATCTCGGTGTGGGCGATCTGGCGCGGGGTGCGGGTGCTCAGGCCGCCGGTGCCCGTCGATTAGCGGCCGGGTGCACTTACACCCCCACCGTTCGGGGCTGAGAGGCCTTGGTGACAGCTACTCAATGCGGGTGATAGTGCAGCTGTCCACGCTCCCGGGTCTAGAGTCGACACAATGAGCTCCACCGTCCTGCCCCCGGCCCAGGCCTGGCGCGCGCTCGCCGCCCTGTGCCTGGGGTTCTTCATGATCCTCCTCGACCAGACGATCGTCGCGGTCGCCACCCCGGGGATCATGGCGGATTTCGACGCCCGCCTCGACCAGGTCGTGTGGGTCACCTCCATCTACCTGCTGTGCCTGCTCGTGCCGCTGCTGTTCACCGGCCGCCTCGGCGACCGCTTCGGGCAACGCCACCTCTTCCGCCTGGGTATCACGGTGTTCACCCTCGCCGCCCTCGCCGCGGCCCTCGCGCCGACGCTGGAGCTGCTCGTCGCGGCTCGCGCGGTGCAGGGCCTCGGGGCGGCGATCCTCATGCCGCAGACCATGAGTGTCATCAACCGGGTGTTCCCCCGCGAACGCCGCGGTTCGGCCCTCGGCGTGTGGGGCGCGGTGGGGTCGGTGGCCACGCTCGTCGGCCCCGTGCTCGGCGGGTTCATCGTCGCGGGCGTCGGCTGGCGCGGCGTGTTCCTCATCCACCTGCCGGTGGGCATCCTGGCGGTGGTGCTGGCCACCCTGTGGGTGCCGCGCCTGCCCACCTTCGCCCGGCGTATCGACGCCCCCTCCGTCGCCGTCTCCTTCCTCGGCATGACCGCGCTCGTCGTCGCCGTGCAGCAGGGCCCGGGCCTGGGGTGGCCGGCCTGGGCGATCGTCCTGGGCGTCCTCGGACTGCTGCTCATCGTGCTGTTCGTCCGTATGCAGGCGACGGCGGCGTCGAGAAGTACGGAACCACTGGTGCCGCTGGAGATGTTCCGCAACCGCAACTACTCGATCGGCGTGTTCTCCATCGCGACGATGGGCTTCACGGCGTCGTCGATGATGCTGCCCGTCATGCTGTGGCTGCAGGACGGGCAGGGGCTGAGCTCCCGCGACGCCGGGCTCATGCTCATCCCCATGGCGGTCGTCGCCGCGATCGCGTCGCCGCTCATCGGCCCCGCCGCCGACCGGCTCGACCCGCGGCTGCTGTCGGTCGGCGGTTTCGGCACGATGATGGCCACGCTGCTGCTCATCGCCTGGATCATGTACGCCGGCGGACCGCTGTGGATTTTCCTGGTGGCGGCGGGCCTGCTGGGCGTCGGTAATGCGCTGGTGTGGGCGCCGAACTCGGCGACCGCGATGCGCACCGTCGACATCGCCTACATGGGGGCCGCCGCCGGCGTGTACAACACCGGGCGGCAGACGGGTGCGGTGCTCGGCGCGGCCGGCGTCGGCGCGGCGATGCAGGTCGGTGCGGTCTCGCTCGGGTTCGTGCCGGGGCTCGCGGTGTCCCTGCTGCTGCCGGCCGCCGTGCTGGGTCTGGGGCTGGCGGCGGTGGCCTTCTTCCGGCCCGAACCGCTGGTCGAACCACAGGGTGCCGAACCTTCCCACGGGGGCTAAAGTGGACCCCATGCGACTTGCCACCCTGACCTCCGGCGGCGACTGCCCCGGNNCCGCGGCATCGTCCGTACCGCCAGCGCCGAGTTCGGTTCCACCGTCGTCGGCTACGAGGATGGCTGGGTCGGCCTCCTCGAGGACCGCCGCGTCGACCTCTACGACGACGAGCACATCGACCGCATTCTCCTGCGCGGTGGCACCATCCTCGGCACCGGTCGCCTGCACCCGGACAAGTTCAAGGAGGGGCTCGACCAGATCAAGGAGAACCTCGCCGATGCCGGGATCGACGCCCTCATCCCCATCGGCGGCGAAGGCACCCTCAAGGGTGCGAAGTGGCTGGCCGACAACGGAATCCCGGTCGTCGGCGTCCCGAAGACCATCGACAACGACGTCAACGGCACGGACTACACCTTCGGCTTCGACACCGCCGTGGCCGTCGCCACCGACGCGGTCGATCGCCTGCACACCACCGCCGAGTCCCACAACCGCATCCTCATCGTCGAGGTCATGGGGCGCCACGTCGGCTGGATCGCCCTGCACGCCGGCATGGCCGGTGGCGCCCACTACACCGTGATCCCCGAGGTGCCCTTCGACATCTCCGAGATCTGCAAGAAGATGGAGCGCCGCTTCCAGATGGGTGAGAAGTACGGCATCATCGTCGTCGCCGAGGGCGCCGCCCCCAAGGAGGGCACGATGGAGCTCAAGTCCGGCGGTGTCGACCAGTTCGGCCACGAGGTCTTCACCGGCATCGGCCAGCAGATCGCCGACGAGATCCACTCCCGCCTGGGCCACGACGTGCGCACCACCGTCCTCGGCCACATCCAGCGCGGCGGCACCCCGACCGCCTTCGACCGCGTCCTGGCCACCCGCTACGGCGTCCGCGCGACCCGTTCCGCCCACCGCGGTGAGTTCGGCACCTGTGTGGCCCTGCGCGGTGAGCGGATCGAGAACATCCCGCTGCAGGAGGCCGTCGGCCAGCTCAAGACCGTCCCCATGGACCGCTGGGTCACCGCCCAGGCGATGTTCGGCTAAGAGGGTATTCGAGTCAGGGCATTGACCGGGCAGGTCCGGCGCCCTCCTCGACTTCTGCCCGCACCCGAATACCCCCTCATGCGTGACCTCAATCTCGAGCACTGCCGCCTCCTCATCGTGGGCATCAACCCGGGTCTGGTCTCCGAGGCGGTCGACGCGCCCTTCGCCCGCCCGGGGAACCGTTTCTGGCCGGCGCTCCACGCGGCGGGCATCACCGAGTGGCCCGTCGACGCCCGCGAAGGTCTCAGCGACGAGGACGCCGCCATGCTCGCCCGGCGCGGACTGGGCTTCACCAACGTCGTCGCCCGCGCCACCGCGGTGGCCTCCGAGCTGACCCGGGAGGAATTCCGCACCGGCGGCGCCGCGCTGGAGTCGGCGGTCGCGAAGCAGCGCGCCGCCCGCGGCGGCCCGCAGATCGTCATGGTGGCGGGTATCGGCGCCTACCGCACGGCCTTTTCCCGGCCGAAGGCGCGGGTCGGCCGGCAGGAGCACTCCATCGGCGGCGCGGAGACCTGGGTGGTGCCCAACCCCAGCGGCCTCAATGCCCACGAGACCGTTGATTCGCTGGCACGCGCGTACGCGCAGGTCTACGCGCGGCTCACAGGGATGCCTCGCCCCGCAGGATGATCCGCGCGCTGCGCGCCAATGCCACCCACTCCAGGCGGCCGTCCAGCACCTGCGCGGACACCGTCGCCTGACCCTTCGGGTGCCGGATCACGGTCTCGGGCGCGGGCGGCAGGTCGATGACCGAGCCGCCGAGCGCCACCGCTGCCCCCAGCGCCAGCAGGCCCGTGCCCGGCAGCGCGTGGTGGACCCGGCCGACCGAGGTCATCCGGGCCAGCAGGCAACCGTCCCCGCCCGGTGCCACCAGGGCCACCCGGGGAACGACCCGGGAGGGGGCCAGCCCCATCGCGCGGGCACCCTCCGCGCGCAGCTCCTCCAGCCGGGCCAGCAGGCCGGCGTCCGCGTTGAGCTCGGCGGGGCCGGTACCCGCGTCCACCCCGAGGTCGGCGGCGCGCAGGATGACCACCGGGTTGGCCACGTCGATGAGGGTGGCCTCGAAGCCCGACAACCGCGCACCGGTGACCGAGCCGCCGGGCCGGAGGAACCGGACGTCGATACGCGCGGCCGTGCCGGGCACCCCGTCCAGGCGGAAGTCGCCGGCGGGGGAGAGGCGGCCGTCGAGAAGCGGATGGGAGAGCTCGAACACGGAGCCGGTGTTGAGGTTGCGGACCCGCACGTCCGCCTGCCGGCCGCGCAACCGGAGCATGCCCTCATCGAGGGCGTAGGCGGACACCGCCGCGGAGATGTTGCCGCAGTTGCCCGCCCAGTCGACGTCGCGTTCAGCGGGGGAGACCTGCGCGAAGAGGCTCTCCAGGTCGGCTCCGGGGCTGGTGGCGGGGCCGACGAACATGACCTTGCTGTTGGAGCTGACCCCGCCGCCGAGCCCGTCGACGGCCACCGGGTCCGGCGAACCGATCAGCCGCAGGCACAGCTCGTCGCGCGCCGCGGGGTCGGCCGGCAGCTCCGACATCGGCAGGAACACGGCGCGGCTGGTGCCACCACGGACGATGGAGACGGGGACGGTGCTCATGGCCGCACAGCCTAGCGCTAGACTGTTCCGCATGACTGCCGCGATTCACGACCTGATGGACTTCGACGAGGTCCTGGAGAAGTTCGACCCCGTCATGGGCCTCGAGGTCCACGTCGAGCTGGCCACGGAGACCAAGATGTTCTCCACCAGCTCCGCCCACTTCGGTGCCGAGCCGAACTCCAACGTCGACCCCGTCTCCCTCGGACTCCCCGGCGCACTGCCGGTCGTCAACGCCAAGGGCGTCGAGTGGGCCATCAAGATCGGCCTGGCCCTGAACTGCCAGATCGCCGAGTCCTCCCGTTTCGCGCGCAAGAACTACTTCTACCCGGATCAGCCGAAGGGCTACCAGATCTCCCAGTACGACGAGCCGATCGCCTACGACGGCTGGCTCGACGTCGTGCTCGACGACTGCACCGAGTGGCGCGTCGACATCGAGCGCGCCCACATGGAGGAGGACACCGGCAAGCTGACCCACCTCGGTGGCGTCGCCGGCCGCATCCACGGCGCGACCGCCTCCCTCGTCGACTGCAACCGTGCCGGC
>LSQX01197728.1_pt1 | contig 16448 bp, 24 predicted proteins | sample 654561 | NCBI WGS metagenome assembly LSQX01 (sample SAMN04489861, study PRJNA283612) | anaerobic digester metagenome | isolation source: 4 biogas reactors fed with cattle manure at either 37C or 55C with and... | place: Denmark: Kongens Lyngby | collected 2014 | reverse complement strand
GTCTCTTCCTCGGTACGGGTCATCGATTGTTCTTGATGATAAAGAATCGTTTGTTCAATATACTCCACATCCGGAAACATGTTGTGCATGATCGTCACGAATTCCTGTTCAATACGATTACGTAAGTTTTTACGTGCATTGTACAGCGCATTATCAGTCTGTTCGTTCTGAAAGATATAAGTTTTAGCTTCAATTTCTTCCGGTGTCGCTGGGCGAAGTAGCGGTACAGGTTCTAAAATTTCTTGTAGGGCTAGCGTAAATCCGGCGATTAGTGTGCTGAGTGCACTTGAATTAAATGTTTCTTTAAGTTTCGGTGTAAATTTAACAGAAACTTCTTGTTCCGCGGTATCACCGACTAAATTAATTTTAATTTTTGCCATATAAATATTCTCCTTACAACACAATTATAACACGCTTTGGAATTTTGTACAACAGTTTTACATAAATCCGCGACCGATACTAGGATCTTGCATCATTGCATTCTTTTCTTCGATCAATATATCTATCGCTTGTTGTGCGGCTTGTTCCTCGGTAAGTCCTTGGGAAAGTAATTTTGAGAAGATTGAAGCAAAATTGGTAAGGTCAGCGACAAGAGTTTCCGCGGTATCTTCCGAGGCTTCCTTCGCAAGGCGTTGTAAGAATAGATCTTTTTGCGGGAAGTCGCTGAACCGTAGTAAGTCTTCTTCAGTGATAAGTTGTCGTTTGAAACGATATTGTCCTTGCATTTCGTAAAGTGCCTTAGCACTCTCAAAGAGGTTTGCTTGGTTCATCGGTAATAAGGTGGAAGCAGCAATCATGTAATTGTACTCAAAGCCTTGTGCACGTATGTCACTAAAGCGTACCTCATAGTTATGGACAACTTTATTAGTCCCTGTTTGACTTAGTTTAGGAACATTATAAACACGGTCATCGCCATACTCAATGTAATAATCTAAGATTAAACGCGTCAAGTCTTCACAGAATTCTTCAAGCATTGTAAGGCGTGAGTTATCAGTGAGCATGGTGACACGGGCTTGAAACGCCTGGGTAGCTCCTGTAGTTTGTATAGAGTTTGTCTGCCGTCCTTTATATTGTGGGTCAACGCCGGTTGTTTGGAATATTGAATACTCTAAACGGGATTTAAGAGCAGACATATCAGGAATGATTGGTACATCTTGGTAGTGTACAATTGAGCGCGGATCTCCTTTTACTTCAAACACCGCGTTTGGTGTAGCACCGTAGTTTGCAAAAGTGCGCATATTAATACGCCCATCAACATTTACAAACCGCACACGGTTAAGAAGTCGGTAAGGTTGAGTCGCTTCCATAGAATCAAGGAGGTTTAACGCTATTACAGTGTTCATAATCTTAATAAGTTTAGAATTACCATAAGGATTTGCGTCAGGGCGTTGCGGCGTATAACAAACAATCGGGAACTTATTAACGGCAAGATCAATATTTTCATGAATAATCGTGTCTTCATTGATGATAAAGATTTGATCAAGTCCTCCATTCTTGTTTTTAATGAAACATTCAATAAGTGAAACCGATTTATTATCTTGACTTAACTGGTTTTCATGTCCGCCTATCCGTCCACTGATTGATTTATCTTGATAGTAGTTCTTATTCTTAAATAAAAAACCGCGCACTTCTTTTTCAAACACCGGGTTTGCAAGTAAGGTATCAATATTTATAGAGCGTTCAATGAAAATGGCTTCGCCGTCTTTATAGTTGTCGACGCTTGGATCAAAATAAAGTTCTTGGGGACTTAAAGCACGAAGAGATAGTTCACCATTTTCCCAATCAACACGCACTGCGCCAAGGTTGTAGAGTTCACCGTTCTCGCCGATGTGTAGAAATTTATTTTTCATTCCCCACTTGTTCCAATTATATTCAACAAAAGCATTTAACTTCTGTACTATGTCGGCATCTTCTACGCGGACAGGGGTGATGGTGCCTATGAAAGCGCCACTGTAAATAGAGTTGAGATAAGCCTGCACTACGTATTCGAAATAGTTCCAGTCCGGAGTGATAGTATATTCTGTAAGATGTTTTTTGAACACTTCCCAGAACTCTCCTTTATAAAGTGAACGAATGAGGCGCCACTCTTTAAGCACCTTTTGTTTATACGTACGATATTCATCGAACTTACGCATAATCTTTTTTACTTCATATTTATTAGCCATTACTTCGCGCCTCCTGATGTGATTTCTTTAAATGTATTATCGAGGGCACGACGACTACGTTCTATTTGCTCCTCGACAGCTTCTCTTAGTTTCTGTTCTTCGATCTTCTTTTGTTCTTCGAGTTGAACGCGTTCCAACTCAGAAAGGTTTTCCTGGTATATAGGATCGATAGACGTGGTCTCCTCCGTCTCGTTCGTAATCATCTTCGTCGTTTTCTGTTGTTTCATCATCCACAACATAGTCAATACTACTAACGACATTTGTAGAACTACGAGCATTGACAACAAGATTATTGTGATAAATAGAAGTGTTTCGTTCATTTTCTGTTTCCTCCAATGGATTATATTGTATCTTATTTTGCGGACGCTTGGCAATAAAGGTTGTATCGTGTTTAAATTCTTTACCCACCGGAATAAATGCTGACAGTTTTAATTCCTTCAAGTTATGGGGAAGTTCAACAACAATAAATTCTAACGCCGTAATACCGTGGTCGCGTCCATCCACGGGTTTATTCGTCACCTTACCGCTACGGTCAACTTTAAATTTATAGACTAAAAGTTCTTCAATAAGAAACTCACAGGTTGAGAAAATTTCAATTTGATTATGATTAATCAACGCATTCATCTTTAGAATTCGTGCTTCGTGTCCTGTGAACGACGGTTCAAAGGTTAGCCCTTGGGCTTCAAAAGCCCCGCCGATAGTGTAGAGATCACTCTCACGCTTATTATAACTACGTCCGTCGAAACGTGGCATCATCAAAAGACCTCTGAGGTCAGTACCGTTCATGCGGATTTGTTTACGATACGCAGCAGCAATAGTCTTCACATCAGAATTATTCATCCGTAGTTCGTCAAAGACATATAACTTTTTATGAACAGTTGAATACGCGGCAAACACAATGTGTGTAGGGTCGTTAATACCGTAGTCAAGACCGATCGCATAATAAAGTGTGCGGTTACCATATTCATCAAACGCTGCTGGAAGTTCTTTCGGAGGCACAATTACTGCGCCGACATTAGGAAAAACCAAATTATCAGAGAAATTAAAACTACCTTTAAACATCTGCATGATATAGGATATTGGTTTGCCTTTAGATTGTTCTTCTTCATAGCCTTCAGGTAAGTGTGGGTTAGCATCGGTTGACACAACCTGTGTATATTTATGAATGTCAGGTTCTTTATTAAATCTATAGCCTTCATTTTTCGCACTACCAAAAAATTGTACCTCGGATGAATCAAGCAAAAATGATTTAACCCAGCCACTGTCTGGATTCGTCTCAATATTTATCCGTCGAGCATCGACGCGATACTTAATACGGTTTTTCTGTGTTCGTTCATCCCAGTAAGTGACGACGTTACCGTTTAAATCATACTCAGGAATGAGCGCAGCGGTGTTCCGAATTCGTGATTGTAACATTGTAAAGCCGCTGTAAGGACAGTCCGAGCCTTCAATGATAACCGCCATCGTTAAGTTCATTGATTTTAACTTCGTCGGGTCATCAAACGACCGGAAAATAAGTTGGCTACCGTTCGTAAAGTACACTTCATGCTTCTGATCGTTCTTACTTCTTACAAGTTTAGCAGGAAACATTGCATAAAACTCTTTCACAAAAGTCGCTTCAAGTGCAGGATAAGTCCGAGCGACAACACAAACACGCGCATTAGGTATAACGATTAAGTGTTTCATCACGTCTTCAATATTTGTACGCGATTTACCTGAGCCGAAACCTCCACTAGTTAATTTGTATCGTTTCGGATTAGACAAAAAAGCCGCTTGGTAGTCAATTGGGCGAAACGTATTGACAAGAGTACCGCATTCAGGACACTCGCGCCATGTTTCGCTTTCATTACCGCCGATGGCGATGGCTTTAACAAGCGGTTTATTACAACGTGGACAGTGTATGATGTTTGCTAAATCGAGCGGCTCATTGTCATCAACACTCGTGACCAACTCTAAAGGTTTAAAATCCGTCCAGGCGTCGGCTTCAGCGACCGGTTCGTATATTTCAAAATCCTCTAACAAGACACGCGGTTCATCAGTCATTTATAAATTCCTTTTCCTGCGGTGTTAATGGTGTGTGCATATAGATATATTGTGTCGGCGTAGCAAAGTCAGGGCGATGGTCGTCGCGGTATTTAATCGCTGCGTTCAATTTCGCACTGTCTGCTTGACTGATCCGTACGCCGTCTTTCATTAACTTGTTAATAACAATCCCAGCTTGTGTGTATACAATCTTATCGATGTAATCTTGAACACGACTGTCGGCAAGAAACTCCTGCCAGTCTTGATACGTCGTATGTTGTTTAATAATATCCGCAAGTTCATGAGGATTAGAAACAAAGAGCCGGTCATATACTTCAGGAATACTTTCTGCAAAGTTCCAAATATGGACAAGATGTAACATCTTGACTTCGTTTTTACCGAAAAGTTCAGGTTTAATCATAGGACCTCCTTTATAAAGGTAGTTTTTCACGGAAGGTATCCACACTCTTACCGCGCATCCGTGTACGGATACGGTAGAGTGTAAACTCTTCCAGGGGATAAAACTTCGCGTTATCAAAAATAAATTGTCGCGCATGACGAAGTTGATCGAAATGGTACTCCTTACGCACACGCTTATGCTGATGCACAACCATCGCCTTCTGTTTAGAGCCTTGCTTCGGACGCTCCCCTGATATCCCGTAGAAATTATTAAGCAGCGTCTTATCGTCGCGCATAAAGAACGGCGTATAAACAGAGCGTAGAAACTCCGACGAGTATTTAGCGAAGTGTTCCATAAGCCATGTAATGCCTTTGGACGTTAAATAATACTTCTCCGTAAGTTTTGGCAGTCGTTGATAGTTAAGCGTATAACTAAGACCGTGTTCTAATGAGTAGGCTTTACAGATAGTTGCATAACTACTGGCACGGAGCGGATACTTGTAGAGCGTTTCAGTTGTAAGTAATCCTTCAACAAAAAGCGCGTCGTGGATTTTTTCTGCGTGCATTATTATTATTGTTCAAGGTATTCGTCAAGTGCGAATTCGTCCATCTCTTCAACATCGTCGACATACTCTTCGCCAAGGTCGATACTATCATCACTTAAAGTAACTGTGATGTCGGTATCAGTGATGTCAAATTCAAGTCCGTTGGTTAAGAGCGCACTAATAATCTCTACAACACCTGACTTATCGACATCGGTGATACTTATCGTAAGCAGTTCTGTCTCGTAGTCTTCGTCGTAATCAACGCCAAGTTGATCAAGTAATGCGATTACATCTTCAATCATAGTTTTTCATTCTCCTTTATTACTAGATTTGGTGGACCCTGCAGGACTCGAACCTACAACAACCTCGTTATGAGCGAGATACTCTAACCAATTGAGTTAAAGGTCCAGGTTGTTAAGCCTGACAAGAATTGACTCCTGTCAGGCAGTTTAACTGCCAGGCAGTTTAACTAACATTCTTTTTTAATTATAGCACATTCTAATGCAGTTATACGATGACCGTTCTGCATTAAAGCAGTACAAATCTCAATCAACTCCTGAAGTTTCTCAGGCGTGTCGACTATATAGTAACGGTGCGGACTCGATGCGAGCAGATATTTCTTCCACCATTTCTGGGTCGGAGACAGTCCGTAACTTGAAGTTCCTTTGAACTCAACATAAACCGTCCCGCCACCGTTTGGTAGATGGACGAAGCGGTCAGGAAATCCCTTCATATTCGCAGTCGGACCTTTAAACGCCCGTATATTAAGACTATTCGCCCAGCGTACAAACGCACTTTCTAACTGCTTTTCCGTCATCTATGCTAAATCTCCTTGAGCAAACACATGACACTCATCATCGTAGATCCGAATACCGACCACTGTGATGTCATTATATTTCTTTTTAACATCACCGGTAAGTCGAATCATCGACCGATCATCGAAAAGTACAATTGGTTTCGTCGTGACAATATCTTTTATCTGCATATCATACTCCTAATCAATGATCCCGTTACGTCTGAAGCCGTTAATAAGTAATTCATAGGCTTCAAGTTTCGTGACGAGAGCACTGTTCTCTTGTTGAACTTGTTTGATTTTATTATACGCACTTTGCATGATAGTTGTCAAAAGAACAAATACTTCACGAGTAATGATGTGTGCACGGTCGCCACGCGAGTTAACGAATGTACGCCGTGTACGGGCAGTTACGCCTTTCTCAATGAGAGCAAAGCGTTTGCGTGACGGTATCTCCGATGACTCATACTCCATAAGTTGAATGAGCGAGGTGTCAAGTACAACTTTTTCCGTACCCGGCATGGAGATAACAACACCGACACCGCCCGGTGCTCCGGTAGGAGCGTTGACCGTCTCTTGAATTTTTTCAGTGACAGATTTAATGTCCATTAATATTTCCTTCCTTTCTGATGCTTAAGAGCATCGGGGCTTGACGCAATTACACGCCGTTCAATTAAGTCCCGTGTTGCTCGGTAGATATCATTATCTTCATTAAACAACACGTGGTAATAGTAGATCGTACCGCCTGGTACATTGATCTTATCGTAATAGAAGTATTGTCCGCACACCCTGTAGAACTCCTGCATACTGAGGCGTCCCTCATTTTCAAACACATTGTGGCGGTATATTTGGTAAAGCGTGAATGCTTTTACAAGTTGAATACCATCTAAGGCTTCGATTGCGCGTCGCTCTTCCAAGTTATGTAAGACTTTATGCGACCGTGGATCGATGAAGGTGTTGAAGAAATCATGACTAAGCATAACAATCACCTTCTATAATCATTTCTTCTAGTTGTTCTAACGTTGCTACTGTACTCTTTCCTTCAATCTCAATCACTATTTCTTTATTTCTTATTTTAACTACGAACCCAAGTTCACCGTGGACATAGGACTTGTCCGCTCTCTGGATAAATCCGAGATTTAATAACGCGATATGCATAGCTTAACTCTTCAGAACATCCGTTAAGTAATACTGCGTCTGCGTAACGCCTGTGAGATAGTAACTTCCGTTACGCATCACGAGGGTGTGTTGTTTAAAGAACTTCTCACTAAGGTTATGAAATCCGTTTGTCCCTTTATTGCGGATTGGTTTACGCCCGTTGGCTTTGCAGAACTGTACATACATCCGATAAATATCGCCGCGCAGAATCATATCAGTCGGCACCCCTGTCTGTTCGATACACTCGTCCCAGAACATTTGTAAGATGTCGCTATCTTTACGGTATTGGTTAAACATCATTAAGATGTTTGTTGGTTTAGGTTCGTTTTTGATGTGTATCCCTTTATGCTTGAAGTAGTTCATATAGAGCCACGCTTGTATTTTAGGGTATTCTTCTGCTAAACGATTAAGGATTGTAGGGTCTTCAACTTGGATTTTATAGTCGAACGGTACTAACACCAACCGTTTGAAGATTGGTTCAATCAGCGACCAGTCACTAAAGTTAAGTAAGTTATTAGCAATGATAAGCGGTATGCCGCATATATTAATCTCATAGTTCGGTTTATACGCCGGGCGTACAACCGTCATTATCTTGTTTCCATATTCATCACGTCCACCTTCTGTGATGTCTTTTAAGTTCTGTGTACTAGCGACCATGCGTTCGTCAATTTCATTAAACACTAACAGGCTGCGTCCCTCACTCGCTGCCAACGCATCGTCTTTCTTGAACGAACTCGGAGGGTTCGCATTAAGCAAGTCTGCATTCATCCGCACTGTGTAAGGTCCGAGGATGTCTTGTAAGACTTTTGTGATTGTTCCTTTACCGTTACGTCCGTCGCCGAGGAAGTAGATGTAGGCTTGGTTGTAATTGTAAGGACTCATCATGTAAGCAAGCACTTTATGGAAGTATTCAATCCGTGCAGGATCGTGCATCATATATTCTTCAATCAAGCTGAGCCACAGTGTTGGCTCCTCATCTGTGATAGATATCGGCACTGGAGAGATGTGCATAAGTTTCATCTCTTGGGTTTCGCTATACGGAGCAACGCGTAGGTTATACGACGGTTCACTCAGATCAATGAGGGCACGCTTACCGTTTGTCGTTTTGAAATAGCGTAAGTGTTCAACTCTTTCGTAGATATCGTGACTCTTCCGTTCGAGGAACGAGATACTTGTCTTTAAGCGTGTCGCAAGTAATGGAATCCGGGATACCCCGAAGAACGACTTAGCGTATTCTAGGAACACGACATCATTAGCGTTAGTAGCTTCTTCAGCGACCATCGTGAAGTAGTCCGTCAGTATGTTCCGAATGGCGTGGTCGCTTTCACTGAAGTGCCACAACCCACTCGTGTTGTCATAGACAAGCATTTCATCACGGTCTTGGACATAGGCGAACATGTGTCGTAACCAATCAACTGTCTCTTGTGGTATTGGTACGGCGCTGGAGAGCAGTTCCGCTACAAACGCTTTCACCTCTTGTTGCGTTAACGACCGTGTATCGCGGAACTGATACACATCACGTACATGTTTCCGAATCTGTGCTTTAAAGCTTGTTAGATAATTATTAAATCCCATAACTACGCCCCGCAAGATAAGATTCAATCACAGTTGAGACCATCATAAGTGTAGTTCCTGTAAAGACGTGTATGATCACACCGTCTTTAATCATTATCCCACAAAGCAGTTCGTATCCGTCTTCGAGAGTCAGATACCATTGAACAGGGTTGCCGTCGACTTTCGCATACTTTGCACGCGCCGCGGCTAAAAATTCACGCCCACGTTTGTTTATCAACGTAGGTCCTTTTGGATTTGCCATAAAAACATTCTCCTTTCTAATTTTTCGCAGGATTACCTGCATCTGTTTCTGTGGTGGAGATAGGTAGAGTTGAGTAGATTTTAACTTGACTTTATTTTTTGGAGTTTAGTTTATAAGAGAGATCTTACAGTATATAAGTAACTACCTATCTCCTACTTTTATTCTACTACTTATTGATTCTTTTGTCAAGTAAATACCCTATAAAAAATAACAAAATTAACCAGAAGATACATACCGAGATAAAGACGAACCAATCAACCAGGCGGAAGGTCGCATACCCGAGAAAATCTGACCCAAGGAAAACAATCGTCGCCACACCGATGCCTCGAAACACCACGACAATCAATGTATGATACCAGACATTGAGCCGACTGACTCCGGCGACCATACACAAAGCATCGTCAGGGAATATAGGGAGCATATACATAAGCGGAAGAAACACCTTCGCCTTTTGGTTGAGGAGCCGTTGGGCTTTATGTGTGTCTTCTTCACCGACCAGTTTGTAAGCAACGGCAACCCCGCCGAACCGTCCTAGGAAGTAAAGCATCTTACTCGAGAGCGTAACGCCCGTCACTGCGATAAGAAAAATCACGACCGGGTGATACATGTTAAAGACAACCACAGCGAGAGCAATGAAGCCAGCACTAGTCCCCGGTACAAAGCAAAGCAGACTTGTAACAAGTACTTGCACAACAATAAAGAGCGGGATTGTCCACATTCCTTTATCCTTGAAGAACACCTGCAGTGTTTGGATGTCAGGTAGTACGAAGTAGAGCACCACCGACAGTACAACCAGCACCGCCGTCACAATAACCAACCGTTGATATTTCTTTAACCACGCTTTCATAACTATCTCCTTTTATGCTGTCACGCATGTCACACGACTCATACACGACGAGCCGCTCGCACGGGGTCGTGCTCGCGTTTGTCGTGCATTCGCATGTGTGACTATAATAATCATAACACATAATGACTGCGCCATCGCAACAATTATCATCCATACTACATTGCTCGGCTACGCCTCGCCTTGCTAAAAACGCACACCCACTAAAAAACGCACATACAATCAAGGTTATTTGAAATTCAAGTGTATGAGTGGTGTATAGATTTTGCGAATAAAAAAGATATACACTTAAAATTGTTACGATTCTATGGGCTTAATTTCGCGTCAAGTGTATAAGTAGTATATGTAGTATACTGCTTGGAGGTTTCTCTGTAAGAATTTTGATATTACGTATTATATATAGGAGCCATCAACAAAATGTTAAAAACATATACTACTTATACTACTTATACACTTATTAAGAAATAAGTATGATTATATGAGTATTATTTTCAGTGTATAACTTTTAACTTATACACTTGATATACACTTAAGTTTTTAAAAAGAGGCGGGTTTTGCAATGCAAAAATAAAAGAGGTGGAAAATGCAGGGTTATGTGCTGGACGGATCAAGTCTGCAAAAACGGGGTGGATTTAAATTGGTGCGATGTTGGAGGAATAAAAGGGGTCACTAATATATATTTATATATATTACCCCAAAATCAATACCTTCAATTTAAGAACCACCCCCTACCCTATCCCCCTATGAAACTTTACTAATAAAATCTCATCGCCGAGAAGAGTAACAGCCTGTAGGGCTGCTCTACAGCTCACTTCGTGAGTTGCTCGCACTCGGCTCTCTTAATAAATTACTCCAAGTTTCATCTACAACTCTACTCATACTATACCCCATCCTGGCACTGAAAGTTATCCACATTATTGAAAGAGTTATCCACATAACTATGTAAGTTACCCACATTACTTATGTAAGTTATCCACATTGCTCTAAGAGTTATCCACAACCCTCAGTGATTGCTCCCTTTAATGACGGCGAAGCCGTAACATACACACCTACTACATACCACATACACACATACACACACATACATACACACACACACCACACCCCTACACCTACACCGAGAGAGAATGTGAGAACATACACACAGGCTCACTCGCGTCCGACTTTTCGGAGACAAAACCGTGTAAGCGTGTCGTCTACGCGCACACTAACTACGCCTTTGCCCCCTGCGTCCGCTCGCTCGCCCCACACACTCACTTTACTCTACCATACTTACTTTACTTCACTCTCTCACTTTATACTCTCTCACACTCTCTACTCTCTACTCTCTACTTTTTTCGCATCCTACGCACCCAGTGCTCCGTCTGCGGTTGACGGCTCTCTAAACTACGCGTTACGACCTTAAAAATCTTTGCTGACAAAATAAAAAGAAAGGAGACATAGTTATGCCAAAAATTAGACTTTTAATCCCTACAGGGACTTCACAAGTTGCGCGTTTTTACAAGCCCTTATTCAAAGACGCCGAAAAGACACAGTTTGACGGTTTCTCAAAGACCGAATATGATGATGTGCCGCTTATGGTGCTTGAAAACGCTATTGCCGGTTTTGAAAACCTTGTTGTCTTTGCGTCAACTGCGGTTTACGCCACCGACAGTGAAGGTAAGACGCTTGATGATAAGCCTATCGGTAGACTTTTATCCCTTGAAATAAGTGATGAGTTACACACCGAAATCATGCAAGAAGCCGCGTCTCACCTTGTCAAGAAGTTTAAATCAGCAAAGTAAACTTTTCTGCTTTACTCCCGAACACTTGTTCGGGAGACACTTCTTTTAGTTTTTTTAGGGCGACTAACACCAAATTATAGAAAGGAAGGTATTGATGAAGAAAAAAGAAATTGTTTTTATTGACCCTGCATACTTTGTTTATACAACAGATGTTATTAAGGGTCGTAATGCCGTCTATTATTATGTACTTGAAAACGGTCGTGCAATTCAATTAGGACCAAACGCAGAAATGCTTTATACTGCTACTCGTACATTAGACAAACCTATTAAACTTGCTGTTACTATTGAATACGAACTTCATAATTTTGAAAGTTACGTAAAAGCTTTATCAAAAGCGTTATACAATTTAACAGCTTAATTTAACTTACATGGAGAGTGTAGATTCATGCACTCTCCTAACATTTATGAAAGGAACTAAACTTATGTTAAAATTTTACTATGGTGATGAAGAAGTAACTATCAACTATACACCTAAACAAGGTCTCTATATTAAAATTAAAGACCAAATTATCCCTTTTACTGATGCATTTGAAAGGACACTTGTAAACCACTTCGGACACTTACAACTTGATCTTTTTTGGAGTTCTTATGCGAAAAAATAAGAGTCACATTGACTACATTATGAATATGTTCAGCAACATAATGTCTCGTCATCCAGGGCTTAAACCCGGTCTTAAACATACTCCGGCTAAGATTATCGCAATCGCACACCAAACAATGGATCAAATACATGGTGGTCCGAAATTTGAGAAGTGGAACTACTTCTTTAAATGTAGCGAAGACCTTACATTAGAGGTCTATACAAACCGCTATCGTAGAGTCAGAATATACTATGACTTAGACTTTGATGAAAGTATTGCAAAACTCTTTGCAGCTATCTTTCTAAAATAAAATGTTAAGGCAGTGTCTTATGATACTACAGTATCTTTGATACTGCCTTCTTTTACTACAACTAAACCTAGGAGGAATAAAATGAAAAATAAACCAATAATGAAATGCGGTCATGCTGCAAATGCAGTAACGGCTGACAACAAACCAGTATGTGCGATATGCGGGTGCACGGAAGTGTCAGAACAAGAAATAGACTTAACGGGCAGAAAAGCAAGATGTGTCTACTACGGTAAAACATTCACCCACCAAGGAAGGACGGTCACTTGCACCGGCGAGAGTAAATCAAGCACATCGTTACCATTCTTCAAACACAAACCCGAAAGCGAGTATGACGAATACTACTGCGGCTGTTGGGGTTGGGACTAATATTAGGAGTGTAACAATGAGCAGTGGAATATTTGATGATTATAAACACATAACATTAAGACACAGCAAAGATTATGTATTGAAGATTGCACGCGAACTTAATTACACGATAGAGGATGTTCGAAGTCAGGTAAACCGTTGGTTTATAAGCCGTTATTTTGACGTTAATTTGTCAATAGAAGAAGCGATATTCTTTTTAAGAATTTTTAAGGCGGATGACATACGGTTTATACTAACTTTTAATAAGAAAAAGGAGACATAGAAATGAACGAAACACTAAACAATGAATTGCTTATTTATCAAGCAGCGCAACTATTACAAGAGATTCGCATAGATCGACGCGACGCTAAACAAGTCAGACAAAAAGTTGTTGCAGCCTTTGAACTTTTACACCAAGCGGGATACAAGTTTGATGAAGAATATATTCAAGAATATATTAGACACTGCCAAATAGATGGTAGACATGCACGAAACGCCGCTTTAAACTACAATGATATGCTTAATTCGCTTTCTCAACCTAAAGAATATTACGAAAAATTATTAGTAAAGGAGAAAGAAAATGAATAAAGAAACATTAATTGTTGAATGGTTACCTCATTTCAAGAAGTGGCGGGTTTGGAACTCTTGGATAGAGAGATGGTATAAAACCTTTGACGAGTTTTTAAAAAATGTAAATGATAATGACCTAACTGTTCAATACAACTTTTATTCTTATAATGAAAAAACCAGAAAAAAATTAGTAAAACACAAATTGATGAGAGAAGGTGAGGAAAAGTAAATGAGTAAAGGATTAGAAGCATTACAAAAACTTCGTGATTTAGTCGAATATTTAACCAGAATTGATTATGTTCCAAGAGATTTAAGAGATGAAGTTAAAGAGTTGCTTATCAAGAGTTATAAAGATAGTAATGGTTATTTCTCACAGATTGAAGAAGCACTCAAACGCAACGAACCTATGAAACTAAAAACGAAGCGTGTTAAAGTGTCAATAGACGATTATCGCATAGATGATTATTGCCCAACTTGTGATGAAGAACTTTATACTACAAGCAACTATTGCCCTCATTGCGGACAAAAATTAGATTGGGAGGAATAGAAATGACAACTAATGAAATAATTGAACGGATTAAACAGGATCTGAAAAACAATGTTATTAAAGTAGTCGCTGCCGATGGATACAGGTACTATACAGACACTCAAACCGAGTCCATCATCGTTCCATTAACTACAGTGGAAGATACTGCAGAGGCATACTATAAACTTATGATTGCTCCGCATACAACACAATCACAATTAACGATTGAAAAATTACCTCGTGTAAGTATGTTTGTCGGGCAACCTGATACAGGTAAAACTTATAAAGCAATTAAAATTGCCGAAGAGTTAGGGATAGAACCTATCTTTAAAATGTGTAATGACAGTGTAAACTTAGAAACATTACTAAAAGACTTTGTCTTACGTGATGGTAAACCAAGCTTTGAAGAAAGTATGACTATCCAAGCACTCTCTGGTGCTGAACCTGCAATCATTATTCTTGATGAATTTAATACTTTACTTACCGGAGTTATGAAAACACTACAACCACTCTTCGATGATACAAGTACACACTTTGAATATGCGGGTAAAATCTATAAGAAAAATCCTAACTGTAAATTTATTGTAACTTTAAACGATAAAGATAAAGGGATTAGCGTCATACCTGATGCGATTTTAAGTCGCAGTGCGATTACTTATTTTGATCCAGTCGATCTTACTACTTTAAGTAAATGGACAGGATACGATCTTACATATGTGACTCATGTATATAACATCTTTAAAACTTTAGGGATTTTAAATATATTTGGCACAAGACAATTAAAAATCTTACATGACATCGACTTACAACAACGGACTCAACATTTAATTGGTCTGTGTGTATTACGTAATCTTGATGCAAACATCGTAAATCAAATTGAAATCCAATCAATTTTGACAAAAATATAATGAAAGGATTGTGTGCATGTTCATGACGACTGTCTTGAAACAGACGCACAAATAAGGTATAATAGATGTAATGGAAGAGAAAACTTCAACTAAAACACTAACACCTCAAGAGGTCCGTGATAATGCTTTCGCGGATCTTCTTACTTTTACAACTAATACGTTCTACGGCAATCCTGAATACGACATTACAGTACGATTCGGTGATAATAATTATTACGATCAAAAGGAGATTGTTCTTAGTAAAGTAATTATGGATGAATTCCAAAAGATTAACATCCCTCGTTTTATTATTTATTACCATGAAGTAGGACACCACTTATACTCACATTCAATGTTTAAAGTACTTAATATGTGGGAACAAATAAAAGCAGGTCCTGTGGCGTTTGATAAACGTTACCTCCATCTTGTGAATTGGATCGAAGACTTCTTCATTGAAGAGAAATTATTAGATGATTATTTTTATTTAACAGACATTATTAATTGTATTCGTAAAATTTCACCTGCTTATGACATTCGTCAAATCGAATATGCGTTTAATTTTTATTACACATATAAAGGTGTGACACCTGCATTAAGTTATACTGATGCGGTTGTGTTTAAAACCTACATCGATTCACTACTTAAAATGCGCCACGCTCCGATGTTCGGCACAGGTGTTATTATGCAACTTTATATGAAACCAAATCGTGAAACAAGTTATGTGAAAACGATTATTGAGTTTTATAAATGGTGTCAATCTCGCGGAATATTTCCGCCGGACGATGTAACATTACCGGAACTTACACACCCTACAAATTACTTGACACCTGAGCACAATGGTAGTTCATCAAACGATGCTGACGATTCTGATGGAGATAAAAACGGATCTGATGGAGATAAAACCGGATCTTATGATGATGGTAACCTTGGTAGTCACGTTGTTTATAAAGAGATGCCGGTCACAAATCAAACCGCACAAGAACTTATTGAAGAATTCGTGGCTGAAAATAAATTAATTGATAAACACATCATTGATATGTCACAAACACATCAAACGGAAAATGTAACACTCGACGGATTATTTAATTCGCGTCTTAAAGTTTCACCGTTTATTCAAACACGGGTAATTATTCCGAACTTCTTTAATCCAAATCGGATTCAAGATATGATGTTGTTCAATCAACAAACACGTACATACAATAATGTTGCGATCTTTCGCGATGTTAGTGGTAGTGTAAGTGGTCATATTCATTACTTGATTCATTTGATTATGGAGCAATTAATAAAGGATATTCCCGTACCTATTGATTTCTACATTTATGGATCAGACTTGGTAAAAGTTGATTACATGAGTTGGAGTGAGTATAGAAATACACCTTATGATATCCATGTAGGTGCTTCAACAAATAGTGACTTAATTGCCGACGCCATTACTCAACAATTCGATGATCGCTTTCTTAATATTATTATAACAGATGGAGATCTTTATCAACTATATAATCGTGATAACATTGAAGGGCTTTTACAAAATGTTTTTATTATTTATGTTAAGTCTAGTCCTGATAAACGTGCTACAAATTATATTGTGATTGAAGATATTCAGGACTTACCAAAAATCTATCCAGCACTTGTTGCATTAGAAAGGACATAATTATGACAATATACGAACTTGTATTCGGACAAAGCTCAGGACAAGTGTGTTG
>LSQX01264324.1_pt1 | contig 16450 bp, 12 predicted proteins | sample 654561 | NCBI WGS metagenome assembly LSQX01 (sample SAMN04489861, study PRJNA283612) | anaerobic digester metagenome | isolation source: 4 biogas reactors fed with cattle manure at either 37C or 55C with and... | place: Denmark: Kongens Lyngby | collected 2014 | reverse complement strand
CAGATGCCGTTGCCCGGGCGCGAGAACAGGATGCCGTACTTGGCCGCGACGCTCTGGAGGTAGCGGTGGTCGTCGGCGTTGCGGAAATCGGTCTGCAGCATGTTGTGGTCCACATAGCTGACCGAGAGATCCGTCTTGACCCGGGGTAGGTCCATGGCCTCGAACTGCAGGTAGGTCATNNTTCTCGAAGCCGACCTGGATGGTATTGTGGTCCACGTAGCTGACGGCCAACTCATTCTGCACCCGCTCAAGTCCCATCGCCTCGAACTGCAGGTAGGTCATCGTGCCGGTGGCATCCTGGGTCAGCGTCTGATCGATGCGCAGGCCGATCTCGGCGCCGGGGGTCATCTCGCCGGAGGCCAGGTGCGCCCGGATGATCTTGTAGGTAAGGCTGTCTCCCATGGTTCTCCTTCTGTGGCTGGAATCGGGCCGGGCCGGACGGAGGCCTGTGGCGCGGGGGGTGGATACGTCTGCGCCGCAGCCGCGCTCGGGCGGGGTGGGGGCGCAGCGTGCCCAGCTGCCGCGACCAAGACAGGGTCAACCGCCGACGTCACTGTCGCAGGCGAAAGGCATAGGCTGCGCGACGCACAGGCTGCGCGTTGCGCCGCCCGAGTATGCCCGTTTCAGGGGGCAAAGGCAAATCGCTTCCGGTCGGAGGCTAGGTCGTGCGGCCGATGATCCCGTCGAACCACTCGCCCACCCGCTCGACGCGCACCTGCAAGAGCTCGTGGGAGGCATCGTCGGCGCGCCGCCAGGCCGAGAGGCCCACGGCGATCCCGACGATGGCCGCCAGGATGCTGCCGCCGATCCAGAGGGTCAGGAAGGGATCGGCATCGGTCTGCCGGGCCAGGCCCGACGTCCAGCCATCCAGCACGGCGTTCCACTCCTCGGTGGTGGGGGAGATATCCACCACGGGCCCGCCGTGGAACGCCTGCGGTGGCGCCGAGAGGGTGGCCACCACGATGGCCACCACGAGGACCAGCATGGGCACCCCGATGTCCCAGGGCAGCCACTGCCAGGAGGCGGGCTCCCGCCGGGGTGCAGCGGCCACCTCGTCTACGATCCGGGCGGCCAGCGCCGGGGGCGCAGCCGGCTGCGGGTAGGCGTGGAGGGCGTCCTCTACGTGGCGCAGGCGCTCCAGGAGGTCGGCGCACGCGGCGCACGTCACCAGGTGCTCGCGCAGGTACGCGGTGGCCGGCGTGGCGGGCTCGCCATCGGCAACGAACTCTGGGAGGCGTTCCTGGCAGTGCTCACAAGACAGCATTCGTCTTCTCCGACTCTTGGCTCAACCGCTGGGCCAGCGCGCGACGGGCACGGTTCAGGTGGGCCTTGACGGTGCCCAAGGGCACCAGGAGTACATCGGCGATCTCGGCATAGGATAGCTGTTGCCGGTAAAACAGCGTGATCACCAGGCGATAGTTCGGCGGCAACTGATCCACCAGCGACCAGAGGAACTCTTGCCGCTCGCGGCGCACGGTGGCGGCCAGGGGGTCGATCCCCGGCGACGGCAGGCGCTCCAGGGCGCCATCGTCCTCTACTCGGTTCAGCAACGCGCGAAGCTGCCGCCGACGGTTCAGGCACGTGTTCACCGTGATGCGGTACAGCCACGTGCCGAACGCCGACTCGCCCCGGAAGGAGGACAGCGACCGCCACACCCGCAGGTAGACCTCCTGGGCCATGTCCTGGGCTTCCTGTGGGTTGCCCAGCACTCCATAGGCGATGTTGTAGACCCCTTGCTCGGTCTCTCGGACGAGGTCGGCAAAGGCCAGCACATCGCCCTGGCGCGCACGGCGCAGGACGTCCTCGGGGGGCTCGTTCATGTGGGGGCTCCCGGAACAGGGCTCAGCATCGGGCCTCGCGCCCGCCTAATTCCGGTGGAACTGCTCGGATGGCTGTTCGTCGCCCGTGCGCCGGGTGTCGAACGTCTCCGAGTCGCCCCCGTCCCCATCCTCCTCAGCGCCCTCTGGCGCTTCCCGGGCTCCCCCGGCGCCCAGGGTCAAAAAGTAGATGAGCACCATTCCCAGACCCACGAACAGCGGGAGGAGCCCGCCGAGGAGCCATACCCCCCGCCCGAGCGTCGAGAGGCCCAGGAAGAGGGCCAGACCGCTCGTCGCGGTGATGACGCCGCCCCACAGAACGCCGCGGCTCCCGCGGCGCATCCGCTCCGCCTCGCGGGTAAGGTCCTCCAGGGAGAATCCCAGCCGGGCCAGCGCCACCCGCTCCTTGTAGGTGATGTAGCGGTTGATCGTGACGAACAACCCCACCAGGAACAGCAGGCCAATGGGGATCAGGATGATGTCCCAGGCCGTCAACATCGCGTGTACCTCCCGCGTCGTAGGCGGCGCGCCGTCGCGCACCACGCCCTCATCCCTTTGGACACCTCCGGAGCCCTCCGGGTTGCGCCGCCGAACGGCGCAAACTCATGTTCCTTCCTCCAGGAGGTTCATCGACACCGGCTCCCCGCCGTCGGTGGGCAGGAGCCAGGTCCACACTTGGTGCCCGCGCACCTCTCCCTCCCAGGAGCGCCCCAAGGCGTCTGACGTCACGACCACCCGCGTGGCCCGCCCCGCCGTCTCGAACCCGCGCACCAACAGGCCCTCGCCGTCCTCCGCGACCTTGGCCACCGCCAGGATCACGTTGGCGGGCTCCACCCGCAGGAGCGATCCTGGCGCTGCGGCCCCGTCGGCCGTCGCCTGGCCGGGGACGTGCCGGGCGATCAGGGGCTCGTGGAGCACCATATCCGCCCGGTCGGGCGAGGCCTCCTGCCATCCCCCCGCGTGGGGCAGCAGGCGGTAGCGCACCGTCTGGGGGCCCTGGTCGGTATAGTGGTAGGTGACGCCGGGCACCACCTGGCGGGGATCGTGAAAGGCGTAGATTGGGCTCCGGAGGACGCTGAGCCGCAGCTCGCCCTCCAGCGCGTCATAGCCGTACTTGCTGTCGTTCAGCAGCGTCAGCCCCGCCCCGGCGTCGCTCAGGTCCACCCAGGCCTGGCAGGGTTCCTCCTCCCCGTTCGCCGCCCGGCCGATGTGGCCATAGGGCGCCGAGGCCGTCACCCGGGGCGCCTCGAGGGCCAGGGGGAAGGCTAGCTTGAGCATGCGAAAGCGCTCGTGCCAGTCGACGGTCATCGTCACGTCGACCCCGGGACGGCCGGGGCGCAGGGTGTATTCCTGCACCATCGTCGAAGCGCCCCAGGCGCTGGATACCCGCACCGTGCGCCCCGCCGGGCCGTCGTGGATCAGCGTCGGGGGCTCGGTGGCCCGGAAGCGCCCGATGACGTCGCGGAAGGAGACCACGTCGTGGCTCCAGGTGTCCGAGGGGTCGTCGATGACCAGCGCCTCGGCGGGGCCGGCGAGGAACTCCCGCCCGGTCTCCAGGTCCTCCAGGCTGATCAGGGCACCCGTCGACCGGTCAAAGCGCAGCCGCAGCCGATCGTTCTCCGCGGTCTCCACAGCCGGGGGCCGGGGCTCTGCCGCGGGCGGATCGCCCACCGGCACGGTGACATGGAGCGCCCGCCAGCCCAGCGCGGGCACCGTGGCCAGCGCCTCGATGTGCACCATGTAGGTGCTATAGTCCAGCTCCACGTCCACGATCTGGGCCGGAAGCGCGTTCCCGGCGTCGTCGATGACCTCTACCCCGGCGGGGTAGCGGATGCCCCGGCGGTCGCCGCGAAAGCCCCCCATTGGCACGCGCATGCGCACGGCCTCGGTGCGCTCCCAGGGGAGCGAGTTCCAGACCAACACGGTCTCGACGCCCTCCCGGGGCGGGGCGGTGGCCCGGGTGCTCAGCGCGGCCAGGGCCTCCTCCTCGACGCGCGCCGCCGTGCGGCGGGCCGCGTCGTAGAGGTCCCAGACGTCCTCGTAGGCGCTCATGATCGACGTGCCGGCCAGGATGTCGTGGAACTGGTTCAGGAGCACCCCCTGCCAGGCCTTTGCCAGCTCCACCTGGCGGCTGGGCATGCCGGCTACCAGGTGGGCCGCCGCCGCCAGCCGTTCTGCCCGGAGGAGGGCGCGCTCGGTGTGGCGGTTCTCCCGCTTGACCCGCGAGAGCGCCGTGTAGCAGCCCCGGGCGTGGTGCTGCAGATCATCCGCCACCACCGGCCAGGAGCGGTCCAGCGCCTCCACCGTACGAAAGAACCGATCGGGCGAGGAGAACACGGGTAGCGGGGCCGACGGATCCTCCGCCGCCTCCCGGGCCATCTCGGCCAGGGTCTGCACGTTCTCGCGGGTGGGGCCGCCGCCGTGGTTGCCCACCCCGTAAAAGCAGAGGATGTCGGGCACGTCTTGCGGGCCCCGGGCAACGGCCTCGGCCACCCGCACCCGCATGTCCTCGCTCTCCGGGGTGCCATAGTGGAGGGGCGGGCGACAGGTCAGCACCCGGGTGCCATCCGGCGCCTCCCACCAAAAGGGCTCCCGGGGCAGGTCCTTTTCGTGGGGCCCGGGGCGAAAGAACACGTAATAGTCCAGTCCACCGCCCCGCAGCAGCATCGGGAGCGTGCCGGCGTGGCCGAACGTGTCCACGTTGTAACCCACCCGGGCCCGGCGGCCGAAATGCTCCTCGAGGAAGCGCTGGCCGTACAAGGCGTGCCGGGCGAACGACTCGCCGCCGGGGATGTTGCAGTCCGGCTGCAGCCACCAGCCGTTCACCAGCGCCCAGCGCCCCTCAGCGACGGCCTGCTGGATGCGGCCAAAGAGCGCCGGGTCGTCCTCCGCCGCCCACTGGTAGGTCACCGACCCACCGCTGGTGAACACATAGCCCGGGAACTCGTCGAGGAGCATGAGGGCCGTGCGGTAGGTGGAGAGGACCTCGGCGCGCCCCTCCGACAGGGGCCACAACCACACCGGGTCGATGTGGGCGTTGCCGATCATGTGCACCGTGACGGGCGGGCGATGGGCGTCGTCTGGCATGGCACCGTGCTCCTCTGAGTGGAATGGGGCGATCCTGCGCGACCCCATTATACCCGCCCGCGCGCGGTGAACGAACCGTCGAGGCCGGCGGCCCGCTCAGGAGAGGCGCTTGGTGTCACGCCCCTCGTCGCCCAGCGTTCGCGTGGCGGGGGGCTCGCCAAAGGGGCTCTCGTCCTCCGGGCCCTCCTCGTCGAACGGTGACTCGGGAGCGCCCCGGTTCACGGCCTCGCTGCCCGGCTTGACCAGCACGCCGAACAGGGTGCTGAGGCCGACGAGGATCAGGATGCCCGGCCACATTTGGCCCGTGGCGAACAGAACGGCCAACCCCGCCATCCAGAAGAAACCCTGCCACCCGTACCACCCGCGGTGGTTGGCCAGCGAGGCTGGCAGCCCCGCCAGACCGACGACCAGCAGGATCCACGGCCAGACGCCGAGACCCGTCAGGAACAGGACGCCCAGGCCGATCAGTAGAATCCCGGCGCTGGCGCCTTCATACGCCTGCTTCTGGCTCATATACACCCTCCGGCAAGATAGCGTGCTGCGGATGGATCGGTGGTCGGCTGCGTGATGCTATCGTTCACTCCATCTTGGCACACGACGACTCTCTGTCCTATCGGCGCTTCTCTGGCTCACACGGTGCTGTATACTATACGTGGGAACCCTTGGGTGGTTGCGTTGCCCCGCCGGCGTTTCTGGAGTACCATAGGGGGGAGGATAGGCGGCGTCGATCGCCCCGCACGCGAGAGCCAGCACCCGTATCACAGCGCCGAGGGGCTGCCCGGCGCCGGACGGGTGCTCGTCGTATCCCGGCAGGGCGGCGCAACTGCCCATCGGGGCGCCGCGTATAGTACCCGATGGCACCACGCGGATCGAGGGAGTGTCCATGAGGCGGTGGCGGGCGTTCGTCTGGATCGCCGGCGCCGTCGCGCTCCTGGCGCTGGCGGCCGGTTGTCGCGCGGTAGGGGATGGCGGGGATGCCGACCTGGTGATCGCCGCCAGCAGCGCCCACGCATCCCTGGCGCCCGAGGTGGAGCGCTTTGCCCGGCAGCACGGCTATCGCATCGAGATCGTCTACCTCGGCTCGGTCGATATCATGCTGGCCCTGCAGGAGGGTGACGGTACCTACGACGCGGTGTGGCCCGCCCACCGCATCTGGCTCTCGCTGGGCGATGTCGAGGCGCGGCGCGTGCGCCACGTGCGGAGCATCGCCCGGAGCCCCCTGGCCTACGGCATCCGCCGGCCGCGGGCCGAGGCGTTGGGCCTCGTGGGGCGCGAGGTGCCCCTCGGAGAGTTGCTCGGGGCCGCCGCGGGCGGCGACCTGCGCCTGGCCACGGCGGATGCGGCGCGCTCGCACGTCGGCGCGCTGGCCTACCTCGCCGCGATGTACGAGTTCGCGGGGGCGCCGACGGTGCTCGCCGGGGAGCATCTGGGCGATGCGGCGCTTGTGGATCGGTTGGCCGGGCTGTACGACGCGGCGGAACGCGCCCCCGGCGGCGCCGGGTGGTTGCTGGAGGACTATGTCGCCGCGCCGGAGGAGGCCGAGGGCCTGGTGAACGCCGAGGCGCTCCTCATTCAGGCCAACCAGGAGCTGGTGCGCCGGGGCGAGGAGCCGTTGCACATCGTCTACCCGGTCGGCGGCCAGGGGATCCTGGATAGTCCCCTGGGCTATGTGGACCGGGGCGACGCCCGCAAGGAGCGCATCTACATCGCGCTGCAGGAGCACCTTCTGGGCGAGGATGCGCAGGCGGCGTTTCGCGCCGCCGGATGGCGCACGGGGCCGGTGGGGCTCGATCCCGGCGGCGAGGATCCCGCGGTGTGGAACCCCCTCTGGGGCGTGGACACCGAACGGACGATCCGCCCGCTGCGCTGGCCGGCGCATGGGGTGCTGCGGGAGGCCCTGAACCAGTATTTGGCTGCGGCGCGCCCGCCGGCGTTCACCGTATACGTGGTGGATCGCACCCAGTCCATGGCCGGGGAAGGCGATCGGGCGCTGCAGGAGGCCATGCGCGCGCTTTTTGATCAGCAGGAGGCGCAATCGCGCTGGGCGCCGATCGGCCCGCGCGACGTGACGGCGGTGCTCCCCTTTGGCGCCCGGGCCGAGGAGGCCTGGATCGTTGAGGGGAACGACCAGGCGGCCCTGGCCGGCCTCCTCGGCCACATCGCCGAGCGCGAGCCGGCAGGTCACGCGGACGTGTACTTGCCGACCATCGAGGCGCGCCGTCTGGTGGAGGCCCAGGGCGACGGGCGCCTGGCGGGCATCGTGCTGCTGACCGACGGGCGCTCGCGGACGGGCACCAACCTGCGCCTGGTGCGGAATGCGTGGCAGGCGGCCGAACGCCCGCTGCCCGTGTACGCGGTGCTCCTCGGCGAGGCGGAAGAGTCGTACGTTCGGGGGCTCGTCGAGGTCACCGGCGGAGATGTGTTCGCCGGCGTCGAGGGGGCGTACCCGGCGGCGCGGCGTGCGCGCTGGGGCCCCGGCTGGTCGCTAGTCCTCGATGCGCCGGCCCCATGAGGTGCGTTCTGGCCGAACCATCGGAACGGAAAGGAGAAGAGGCGGTCGATCCATCGGCTGCCGTGACACGATGAAAAAGTGGGTGTTGGCCGGTCTAGGTGGTGCGGCGGCGTTTTTGTTGGCGCTTCTGCTCTTGCGGTTCTCGTTCCCGTGGTCGGTCGGCGTGGGGGTCGTCGTCTGGCTGCTCCTGACGCTGGTCCTCCCGGAACCGGTGCCCGAGGCGCCCAAGGTCGCGGGGATGACGACGCGCGAGGCGCAGGAGGCCATCCGGGAGGCGCAGGCCAAGGTGCGGCGTCTCCGCGCCCTGGGTCGCAGGCTGCCGGCGGCCAAGGTGCGCCTGCGCGTCTCCGATATCTCCCAGGTTGCCGAGGTCATCGTCGACGGCCTGGAAAAGGACCCCAAGGACATCCCGGCGGCCCGCCGCTTCCTGGACTATTACCTGGACGCGACGATCACCGTCGTCAATCGCTACAAGGATCTCCTGGATCGCGGGGGCTCCAGCGAGCAGGTGCAGGAGGTACTCGGTCGCTTTGAGGGGCTGCTGGACGCCATCCATGCCACCTTTGAGAAGCAGCGCGATCGCCTGCTCCGCGACGACGTCCTGGACCTGGACACAGATATCACCGTCCTGAAGCGCATGATGGATATGGAGGGGCTGTAATCACGCGGAATGGCCCCGCGCAGCAGCAGGCGGCGCGATGAGGACCGGTGGGCGCGGATGGTGGTGGGGGCTGTTGCTCCTCCTGGTCGTGGTGGGCATCACCGCCGCCTACAGCCTGTTGCGCACCGGGAGGCTGGAGCCGATGGCGGGCGCCGGCACGGTGCTCACCGGACTGGTGAGCGACGAGGTCCTCCCGTTCGTCACCGATCCGGAGGTGCGGGCCATCCTCCGGGAGCGTTATGACCTGGAACTCTGCGTGTCGCCGGCCGGCCCGACCGAGATGGTGCGCCGCGGCGCCGCGGAGGCCGATTTCCTGTGGGGCACGGGCGACTGGCTCGTGGATACCTACCGGCTGACCGGCGGGTCGCTGGTGCGGGCTGAGCCCGTGCTCCAGAGCCCCCTGGTCCTCTACACGTGGGACCAAGTGGCCGAGGCGCTCGTTCGGGAGGGACTGGCGGAGCGCCACGAGGCCGGCTACCATTCCGTCGAGTGGGCGCCGCTGGCCGAGGCGATCCTGGCCGGAGGCGCCTGGGCCGATTGGGGGGTGCAGGAGCCCGTCGGCCCGGTGGAGGTGGTCCCGCCGGACCCGGCACAGTCGGGGCTCGGGGCGCTGTACGTGGCGCACCTGATCGGCGCGTCGCAAGAGACGCTCGCCGATGTCCTGCCGGCGGTCCGCGGGCTGCTCGGCAACCTGGGCTACCTCTACCCGTCGAGCGAGACGCTCTTTGGTCTGTACGCAGAGCAGGGGCCGGGCGCCCTGCCGCTGATCGTGGGTCAGGAACGCCAGATGCTGGCGTTCCTGGCGGCGCACCCGGGCGAGGAGGCCGCCATTCGCGGGCGCCTGCGCGTGCTGTACCCCCGGCCGACGGTGTGGGTCCGCCACCCCCTGTTGGTATTGGACGAGCGCGCCGTCCCCCTCCTTGCCGCCTTGGGGGACGACGACGTGCGCCGACTGGCCTGGGCCCGCTATGGGTACCGCGCCGGCGCCGGGGCGGCAGAAGACCCGGCCGCGCTGGAGGCGGCGGGCCTGCCGGTGACCATCGAGGCAACCGCGCCGCCGGACGCGGAGACCATGAACAGGATCATCCTGGGGCTCGAGCAGTGAGGAGGAGATACAGGTGACTAGCGAGGAAGGCCGCGAGACGAAACGGCTCGATGCGGAACTGGTGCCCTTTGCCGATGAACAGGGCGAGCTGGTGCCGGTCGAAAGCCTGCCCGCCGCCCAGCAGGAGGCCGTGCGCGCCCTGATGGACAAGATCGACGTGAACGACACGCACTCGGTGATCGCTTTTGGCGTCGAGGCGCAGCGCGAGCTCACCGAGTCCGCCGACCAGATGATGGAGCGCGTGCGGAACAAGGACGTCGGCCCCGTCGGCGAGACGCTGAACGGCCTGGTCACCCAGGTGCGGGGGCTGGGCCTCGACGACCTGCGCCCCGAGGACCGGCCGAACTGGCTGCAGCGCGTGGTGCTACGGCAGGTGCATCCCGTGGCGCGTTTCGTCCAGCGCTACGAGACGGTCGAGAACCAGATCAGCTCCATCTCCAACGAGTTGGAGAACCACAAGATGCGCCTGGTGCGCGACGTGACGCTCCTGGACAAGCTGTACGAGGCCAGCGTCCAGTACTTTCACCAGCTGGAGCTGTACATCTTGGCCGCCCAGGCCAAGCTCCACGAACTAGACACCGAGACCATCCCCGGCCTGCAGGCCAAGGCAGAAGGGTCCGGCGACATGCTGGACGTCCAGACCCTGCGCGACGTCCAGTCGCGGCGCGACGACCTGGAGCGCCGCGTGCACGACCTCCGGCTCACCCGCCAGGTCACCATGCAGAGCCTACCCCAGATCCGCCTCATCCAGGACGTGGACAAGTCGCTGGTCACCAAGATCCAGTCCAGCATCCTGACCACCATCCCCGTCTGGAAGGCCCAGATCGCCATGGCGATCACCCTCTGGAACCAACAGCAGGCCGTCAAGACGCAGCGGGCGGTCACCGACACGACGAACGAGATGCTGCAGCGCAACGCCGAGCTCCTGCGCATGGGCTCCGCCGAGGCGCGCAAGGAGATCGAGCGCGGCATCTTTGACATCGAGGCGGTGAAAAAGGTGAACGAGGAGCTGATCTCCACCATCCACGAGAGCATCCAGATCGCCCAGGAGGGTCGGCGCCGCCGCGCCGAGGCCGAGGTGGAGATGGAGCGCCTGGAGGGCGATCTCAAGCAGGCCCTCCTGACCTCCGGTGACGTCCAGCAGCGCCTGACCGAGTGAGGCGCACAGAGGCGTAGCATCGCACAAGCCCGTGGACGCCCCTCGCGCCCACGGGCTTGCTCTGCCTGCCCCGGCGCTCCTTGACCGGCCGGGGGGGATCGGCTACAAGGGAGGCGCTCAATGGCGTCCGCTTGCCGCGATCCTCAACGACCGGAGGGAGCACGATGAGGGAGTACCTGGAGCCGCTACGCGCCTACGCCTCGGAGCCACACGCCGACGCGCCGCCCGAGATCCTGCCCTGGGATCACGATGCGCCCTGGGGGCTGGACGGTGCGGCCCGGGCGGCCCTGGGCCTCATCCTGGCCGGAGAGGTCCCTGGCCCGCGGCTCTATGCCGTGGCGGACTATCTCCTGACCTTCTCCATCGAGGGCTATGGCGCCCAGCGTTACCCCGACGCCCCCCTCCTGAACGGCACCGCCCTGGCCCTCTGCGGCTACCTGGCCGAGGGCCATCACCCCGAGGCGGAGCTATGGCGGCTGGCCGGCTGCGCCCGGCTCGCCTCCCAGGTCCACTGGCGCAAGGCGGCGCTGAACGACCGCGTCGCCGCCGACTGCCTCCTGGCCGTCGCCCAAGTCGCCGAGGATCTCGAACTGCCCGTCCTGGCGGACATCATCACCCTCCGCGAGCGGATGTTCGGCCGGCTCCTGGATCACGCCCGTGCCGAGCGCCTCCACGTCTCCGAGGCGGACTATCCCGCCCACATGGCCCGCCCGGTACCGGCGGGGGAGGTCGGGGCGCTGATGGCGGCCCGGGAGTGGCAGGGTATGGCCTGCTCGCGGGAGTTCCGCCCGCCGGACATCTTTCGCGCCGAGGGCGGCCGCGAGGGGCCGGGGGCCAACCTCCCGGAGGCCGAGGAGACCTGCCGCAACCTCATCACCCTGCGCGCCCACATGCTGGTGCGCCACCAGTTCGGCAGCGAGGTCGACTGGCACCTGCGGCTGTTCGATGACGTCGAGTCCACCGTCAGCCTCGGCCACATGCCCTTTGTGCGTAACCTCGCCGCGGCGTACATCGAGACGGGCGATGAAAAGTACGCGGTCCACGCCGCCCGGCTCTTGTGGTCCTTTTACAACCTCTCCCCGGTTCCTAACCACCGCCAGCCCCAGGGCCCCTGGCGGACGCTCGAGGTGGGCAACCGCCAGTGCACGGCGATCCCCGACGTCCTCGGCTGTCTCGGGGGAACGGCGCCCTTTGACGAGGCGACCCACAGCATGCTGGCCCGCTCGCGCCTGGAGCACATGCGCTACCTCCTGGCCCACTCGGGCGGAGCGAACAACTGGTACCAGGTCGAGTGCTCCGGGCTCGCCGTTGCGACGCTCTACTCGCCCGAGCTGCGCCTGGCCGACGCCTACCTGCGGGTGGCGCTCCGCCGGCTGCGGTGGATCAACTCCTTTGCCTACTATGACGACGGCTTTCAGTTCGAACTGACCCACGGTTATCACGTCTTTCCGACTTCGGCGATGTTCAACGTCGTGCGGGTGGCCGGGGCCCGCGGCGTGCCGCTGCCGGAGGACTTTACCCAACTGGTGGCCAAGGCCCACGAGATGTACCTCTACGCCCAGCAGCCCGACCACCTCCTGCCGATGTTCAACGACTGCAACCCGCAGCCCATGGACCCCGCGCCGCTCTTGCGCGCCGCGGCCGAGGTATACGGGCGGAGCGATTTCGTCTGGGGAGCCACCCACGGCGAAGAGGGCCAGGCGCCCGATCACGCCTCCCATGCCTGGCCCGCGGCCCAGTACTACTGCATGCGCTCCGGTTGGGGCGAGGAGGATCAGTACCTGTTCTTGGACGGCGCGGCCTGGGGCGCCTCGCACCAGCACGAGGACAAGCTGACCTTTGTCCTGCACGCCGGCGGGCGACTCCTGATCGGCGACCCGAACATCTACTCTTATTCGCGCACGGAACTGACCCACTATTTCCGCTCCTCCCGGGCCCACAACGTGGTGCTGATGGACGGGATGGAGCAGGCCCGCAAGTACCGGCCCGAGGCGAAACTCGAGACCCTCGGGCGCAACGAGTGGGTCAGCCGGGAGGGGTTCGATTTCGCCTCCTCCGAGTACCTGGAGGGCTATGCGCCGAACCCCTACGAGCCGCTCCCCGAGCCGCCGGCGGTGGACACGCGCTACTCCCAGCGGCGGGCCATCTGGTACGTGAAGGGCGAGTACTGGATCCTGTGCGATCTCATCCGCGACGCCGAGGCCGACGGCGCCGCCGCCGGCGGCGAGCACACCCTGGAGCAGGTCTTCCACCTCGCCCCGATCTACGAGCCCTCTGCCCCCGAGCCGCTCCGGGCGGGAGAGGTGTCGGCGCGGCCGGAGGCGATCGTCACCCAGGATGCGGGCCTCTCCAACCTCGCCATCCTGCCGGTAGATGCCGAGGGCCTCGCCGTCCGTGCGGAAAAAGGGCAGACGGGCCCCGCCGTGGGGTGGTACGGCGTCCTCGGCGAGTACCCGGCCTGGGACGTCACCCTGGAGACCCGCGCGGCGCTCCCCGCCCGGATGGACGCGGTGCTCTGGCCGCTGGCCCCCGGGGCAGAGGCCGACGCGCACCCCACGGTCACCCGCCTGCGGGCGGATGGGGCGGTCACAGCGCTGCGCATCCAGGGCGAGGGGCTGGACGACCTGTTCATCCTCTGCGAGGAGGATGCGGGGCCCGTGGAGATCGAGGGGGTGACGTTCGAGGGGCGGGCGCTCCTCCTGCGGCGCATCCCCGCGCTGCGCGCCTACGCCGTAGAGCCCCGCCGGGTGCGGGTGGACGGCCGCGAGGTGACGCCCGAGGTGTAGGGCGAGGTTTCGGATCGGGCGGCGCCGCGTGCCACGCGGCGCCGCTTTCCATGAGTGCCGGAATCGTGCGAGGAGGTTTCGCGGTGCTCAGCGAGGCGGTCGAGGTACTGAATCGGGGCGCGATCCACGGGAAGGGTCTGGTGGCCCTCCGTCCCATCCCGGAGGGCGTGGTCATCTGGTGGCCGGACCCGGGCCCACAGCGCGTTCCCGTTCGAGAGGTCCTCTCCTGGCCGGAGGAGCGGCGCCGCGCCTTTCTCTACGTCGCCTACCAGGTGGATGGGGAGTTTTTCGTCGTCTGCGGGGACGACAGCCGCTACATGAACCACTCCTGCGACCCGAACACCTGGTGGGAGGGCGACGTCGTCGTGGCGCGGCGCGCCATTGCCGCGGGCGAGGAGATCACCTACGACTATGCGATGACGGAACTCGCCGTGAGCCCCGACCTCGCCTGCTCCTGCGGGAGCCCCCTCTGCCGCGGGCGCATTACCAACCGCGACCACCTGGATCCCGCCTGGCAGGCGAGGTACGGCCGGCACCTCCCTGCCCATCTGCTGCGCGCCGTATCTCAGGATGAGACCCACCTCCCCAACGGGATCGCCGTCCCCTCGATGGGCAGCACGCCAAGGTTGCGATCGGACTGACGCGATCCAAACCCCGCTGCCTGGGTGATCCGCGCGATCGAGGCAGCGGGGTTGCTCTAGTCGTTGCGCTATTCCCTACCTCGTGTCCAGGTTCCCGGCGAACGGCAAGTCGCCGGGGGCGCCCCAGGGCCCGCGCTTGGCATCGTACCTGCCGGAGGCGTTGTGGTCATAGTCGTACAGCCACTCGCCCGTCGATGGCTGGTACACGCCGATGTCGTCGGCATAGCCGTCGTGGTCGAAATCGCCGCTGATGGGCAGGGTCTCCGCCGCGCCGAACGGCCCGGAGGTGCCGTCGAACGTATAGTCGTGATCCAGGTCATAGTGCCAGGTGGCCGTCGACGGTGCAAAGTAGGCGATGTCGTCGTGGTAGCCGTCCCGGTCGAAATCGCCGCCGACGGGGATGCGGGCATCGTCGAACCCCACGACGTCCTGGAAAAAGGTCTGGACGGGGTTCCCGTTCACGCGCACCGCGAGCTGATGCCTCACCGGCGGCGAGGCATCCCAGAGCGGCATGACCACCGCAAGGTCGTCGACGTAGCCGTCCCGGTCCCAGTCCAGGGCGAACGGCCAGCCGTTCGCGTGACTCGAGAACTTTTCCAGGGTCCCGTCCGCCGTGCCGTCGGTGTCCAGATCCACGCGCCAGTCGTAGCGGATGCTGGCATCCCAGTACTCGAAGACATAGGCGGCCAGGTCGTCGATGACGCCGTCGCTATCCAGGTCGGCCATAGTCGGTCGCAGGGTACTCGGCCAGCCGGGCGAGCCATAGTCGCCGCGCATCACGTCCTGATGGCCATCGTGCCCATAGTCGTACAGCCACCATGACGTGGCCCGGCGGTAGAGGCCCACGTCGTCGATGTACGACTGGTGCGGGGTCAGCCGCCCGGTGAAAAAGAGGTTCGAGTTCACCCACTCGCCGGAGGTTTCCCCCCAGCCCTGGTTCACATAGAACCCTTTGCGGAGAACGGGCATGCAGGTCGCCTTGCAACCCTGCCAGTCGCAGGTGGTGAATAGGCAGACCTGGTCGCTTTTGGACCGGTATCCGTAAGCCAGCGGGTAGTGAGACAGGAACCCCGTGCCGATCACCGTGGGCCGGGCCCAATCCCCCTCATTCCTGATCACGTTGCGCGCCTTCGACTCGAGGTCCTGCTCCTCATAGCCGGTGAGGCCGATGCCGGCGGGCAACGACCAGGTCCTGACCTGCATCCCGGAGCGACCATTCAGATAGTCGATCACGCGCCACATGTCCGTGGGCCAGGTAGCGCCGCTATCCCCCCAGGGGCAGAACGTGTCCACGCATCGCGGATCTCGCCGATCATGTGGCGGACGCCCTCGCCCTCGTCCACGTCGTCCCACCATCTGGGGGCCATCCGATCCGCGCCGTACCCGCCGTCCTCGCGGTAGAGGCCCCAGCGACCCGCCCAGGCCGAGTTGGCGCCCGCGGCCGCCTGCCGGTCGCCCCAGGCGATCAGCATGGCCCAGGCCGTGGGCCCGCAGCCGCTCATGCAACCGCCCGTATACGGGTAAGGCAGGGTGGAGGCATCGAATTGGTCGTACCAGGCCTGCAGCGCGTCCGCCTTCGCCTTGGTGCCTCCGACGTACCAGTAGGTGTACCCATCGGTGGCCAGCGTCCCCGGCGCGGTCGCCTGGGGCTCGGCCGCCGCACTTGCCCCGGTGGCAGTCCAGGCGCCGGCATCGGGCCCGAGCGTAGCGTCCTCAGGGGCCAGGTTCGCCAGCATGCCCATGGCCACGCCTTCCTCTGGTGGAACACCCTTTTGCAGGACCGGCACGTGTACCACGTGGTTCAGCGTGCCGACGACCATGAAGCGGATCGTCTCCGTCCCGCCGGCGTAGGTCACGGTGCTCGTCACCGGCGAGGAAACGTGGGGTACCGAGTCGATCGCGGTGACGCGCAGCACAGCGCCTGCCCCGGCCGGCGTCAGCACCTCGGTAGAGATGAGGTCTAGTCCCGGCCCCTCGTACGTGATGCCGGTGTGCCCCTCAAAGAGCGGGACGGACACCGAGTCGCCCTCGAACAGGGTATAGCCGTACTCCTGCGCCCAACGCTCGGCGGTCCACTCGTCCGCGGCGCGCTCCGCGAGGCGGGTGAGAAAGGGCGCGTACTCACTGGCATAAGAGGTCTTGAACTCTTCCCACGAACCCCACGTGCCGGCGCTCGGCGTCTCCAACGTGCCGCTGACGATCGGCGCCGGCGTGGCGGCGGGCGTGCCGTCGGCGGCGTCTTGGTCGGTGATGGTCGTGGGCACCCACGATACGCTGGTGATGGGCGGCGGGGTCTCGGCCCAGCCATCCGGCAGGATGATGCGCGGCGGCAGATCCCCCTGGGTGGCGATCCGCTCGCCCCGGGTGTTCTCTGCTACGTACGAGAGGGCGTCCAGCTTGAGGAAGCGGATGGCCTGCTCTTCAGCGTCGCTCGCCTGCTGGCGGAGGCGTTCCGAAGGAGGGGTTCCGCCGACGGACCAGTTCGTCACCGGGTAGTCGTGCTCTCCGGCTGACAGGATGAGGAACCCGGCGGGCTGATACAGATCCCCGTCAGGCCGAAAGACGGTGAACTCGTAATACGCCGCCTCTGGGATGTCCGGCCGGTACATGGGCATCACACTACCCCGGAAGGCCCCGCTGGCCAGGACGGCGTCCTCCCACTCGGGGGCCAGGCCGCAGCCG
>LSQX01349488.1_pt1 | contig 16451 bp, 14 predicted proteins | sample 654561 | NCBI WGS metagenome assembly LSQX01 (sample SAMN04489861, study PRJNA283612) | anaerobic digester metagenome | isolation source: 4 biogas reactors fed with cattle manure at either 37C or 55C with and... | place: Denmark: Kongens Lyngby | collected 2014 | reverse complement strand
TTTATTTATTAAATGAACCAATTTCAATCAGGTTGCCTTCCGGATCAGAGATATAACATGTGCGTTGCCCCCAAGGCTCGGTCGTAGGTTCCAAAACAGGGGTTGCTCCTTTGGATACGACTTCTTTAAAGGTCAGATCAACCGCTTCATAGTTATCTACGCTTAGGGCAATTTCATAATGCCCGTTAATTCCACTCGCATATTCAAAGGTTCTGTTTATCATCTTTTCAAAATCTGTCCGACGATATAATAAAAACAAGGTTCCATCCTTGACCAAATACACATTCGATGCATTTTCATCTTCCCTGATTTCAAAATTCAGAATATCCCTATAAAAGCGAACCATCGTCGCCATGTCTTTTACGAAGATCCCAAAACCATCTAATTTCATAGTATGTCAACCTCCAATCAAACTCTGTCTTATTTGAAGAAAGAAGTTCTGTTTTAAACCAACACCCAACCTGACCACTTATTATCAAACATCGCCTTTATGGACTTGTTTCCGCAAAGCGATAATATCTCCTTTGCTTAATATGACATTTTCCATTATAATACTCACTCTTTCTCCCAGCCGCTCTCGCCTCTCCCACATTTCTGTTAATAATTACCAATTATTAACAGAATATTTTGTGCAAAAGGTAGATTATGGAAATAGTTATTGACATTGAAACAGTTATGTGTTATCATTACCTCGCAGGCGAAACAAGGGCAGGCAGACGCACGAAAACACCGAACATAAACCTAACTACCCAAACAAAAGAAAAAATCCCCCACACCATGGCGGGAGATTTTCAAGCTAGTCATTGAGATACGATCGAACCAAAACGCGCAGCAACTCGTCCCGGTCGATTCTGCGTATAAGACTGCGGGCATTGTTATGAGTCGTGATATAGGTCGGATCTTCGGACAACATATATCCGACCAACTGGTTCACCGGGTTATACCCCTTCTCACGAAGCGCATCATAAACAGTCGTGAGAATCTGCTTCATTTCCCGTTCCTTGTCGTCACCGAGGGAAAATGTCATGGTTTTGTCCAGCATACCGCCGCCTCCGATTCCTGCATTTCGGTTTTTGCCTGCAAAAATGTGTGTTTATCCCATTATACTTTATCAAACAGAATAATTCAAGGGGATTATGACCTCAGATTGCAGCCTTTTTCGTTTAACTTCCTTATTATTTTATTAAGAAAGGCGTCTACATCCTCATCCTTGAGGGTAGATTCGGCCGAACGGAACACCAGACGGTATGCCACGCTTTTCTTACCCTTTTCAATCTGAGTCCCCTGATAAACGTCAAACAGCTCGATACTCTCAAGATTTTTTCCGCCCGAGGAACGGATAATCCCTTCGATTTCGGCGACCGGAAGCCCGGCGTCACAGACAAGAGCCAGGTCGCGCTCAACGGCCGGGAAACGCGGAAGGGGCTTATACAGCACAAGCGTTTTCTCCGCCGAAACCAGCATATCCATACGCACCTCGGCGATAAACGCGCGGGTCTCTATCCCGAAACGCTCGGCAGTATCCGGATGAACCTCCCCGAAAACCGCGGCGGCAACCCCATTAACAACGACGGCGGCCTGGCGTCCCGGGTGTAGATAAACCTCGGACGATCTCTCAAAGGCAGGCGATATGCCGAAAGCCGAAAAGATCTCCTCGACAATCCCTTTAAGGGTAAAGAAATCCTCGTCCTCCCCGTACAATCCTATCGCCAGCGCAGGCCTTTCCTCCGGCTGCCTTGTTATCGGCACCGAGTCGGGAATGAACACCTTGCTTAGCTCAAAGAACCTTACGGACGGGATCTTCCGGTTATAGTTGGTCGAAAGCACGCTTAGCATACTGCTGACAAGCTGGGTACGCATAACCGAGTATTCCTCGCCCAGCGGATTGCGGAGCGTCACCGCCCTGCGGCGGTCGTCATCCTCGGCAAGCCCGAGCATATCAAGCGCTTTTGAGCTGATAAAGGAATAGGTTACAATCTCGTTCAGCCCCTGCGATACCAAGAGGCTTTTAATCCTGTCGGCGCAAAGCCTGTCGTGCGGCTTTCTGCCCCTGACAATATTGCCCCGCATGGTCGTGCCGACAATATGGTCATAGCCGTATATCCTCATAACCTCCTCGGCAATATCCGCCCGCCCCTCGATATCGTCGCGGAAGGACGGAACCTCACAGGTAAGGGTATCCCCCGAAAGGGTTGTTTTTACAGACAGGCTGTTCAGGATTTCAACCATGGTCCCGGCGGGTATATCCAAGCCCAGCAAGCCGTTGATGCCCGATACAGATACCTTGAGCACCCGGTCTTTCGGAAGCCCCTGATTGCGGTCTATCACACCCTCGACAATATCGCCGGCGTCCAGCTCGTCAATGAGCTGCAGGGCACGCTCCATGGTATAGCCCACGCCCATGATGTCAACACCCTTTTCAAAGCGGGCGCTGGATTCGGTGCGGATTCCGAGAGCGCGGGCGGTGCGGCGGACGCAGTCCCGGCGGAACTTTGCAGACTCAAGAAACAACTCTGTCGTATCCTCGGTGATTTCGCTGTCAAGCCCGCCCATAATCCCCGCAAGACATGACGGCTGCTCGGCGTCCGCAATCACAAGCATTTCCTTATTCAGCTTGTGCTGCTTTCCGTCAAGGGTGGTCATGGGCTCACCCTCTTCGGCGCGGCGGACAATGATTTTGCCCCCTCGTACATGGCGCAGGTCAAAGGCGTGCATGGGCTGGCCGGTTTCAAGCATAACAAAGTTTGTGATATCGACGATATTGTTAATCGGGCGCATACCCGCCGCCCTGAGGCACCTCTTCATCCATTCGGGCGACTGTGCGATCCTTATATTCCTAACCACCCGCCCGACATACCGCGGACAGAGGTCATAATCCTCAACCGTCACCGAAATATAGTCGTTTACATCCCCGCCCTTGGTCTTATACGCCGGCTGCGGCCTTCTCAGGCTTTCGCCCAGCACAACGGCGACCTCGCGCGCGATCCCCAGCATGCTCTGGCAGTCGGGACGGTTGGCGGTAACCGAAAAGTCAATGATAACATCGTCCAGCCCCAATACCGAACGCATGTCGGTACCGGGCTGACAATCCTCCTTCAGGATGAGGATTCCGTGAACCTCCGCCCCCTCGTAATCGTCCTCCTTAAGACAAAGCTCCTCGCCCGAACACAGCATGCCGTTTGATTCAACCCCGCGAAGTTTGCCCTTCTTTATATACATGCCGTTCGGAAGACGGGAGTCGTGCAGGGCAACCGGAACCAGCGCCCCCTCAAACACATTATCTGCTCCGGTGACGACCTGAACCGGATCTCCCCTGCCGACATCAAGCTGACATACCAGCAGCTTATCGGCGTCTGGATGCTTTTCAAGCTTTAAGATGCGGCCTACAACAACATTATCCATGGTTTGGGATAAATCCTCAATCCCGTCAACCTCAAATCCCGCCTGAACCATCTTATCGCAAAGCTGTTCCAGCGGCACCTTTATATCAACATATCTGCCAAGCCAGTTTAACGATACCTTCATTCTGTACGCCCCCTGTCCTTAACGGCTGAACTGCTCAAGAAAACGGCGGTCATTTTCAAAGAGCAGGCGAATATCGCTGATTTTATGTCGGGTGGTAGTCAGGCGGTCAAGCCCGATACCGAAAGCAAAGCCGGAATACTCCTCCGGGTCGATACCGCAGACCGAAAGCACATTCGGGTGCACCATTCCCGCCCCGAGTATCTCTATCCAGCCCGAGCCCTTGCATACCCGGCAGCCCTTGCCCCCGCACTCCCCGCAGCTCACGTCAACCTCGACGCTGGGTTCGGTAAACGGGAAAAACGAGGGTCTGAACCGCACCTTTGTCTCGGGTCCGTACATCTCATGTGCAAACTGCTCCAGCACTCCCTTGAGGTCGCACATGGTGATGCCCTTGTCGACCACCAAGCCCTCAACCTGATGGAAAACAGGCGAATGGGTGGCGTCCACCTCGTCGGCGCGATATACCCGCCCGGGAGATATAATTCTTATCGGCGGCTTGAGATGCTCCATCACGCGTATCTGCGCGGCCGAGGTCTGGGTGCGAAGCAGTATATCATCGGTCAGGTAAAAGGTGTCCTGCTCGTCGCGTGCGGGATGATCCTTCGGAACATTCAGGGCTTCGAAAATATAGTATTCGGTTTCGATCTCGGGCCCGTCCACAACATCAAAGCCCATCGGTCTGAATATATCGATAAGCTCTTCCAAAACGCTGTTAAGGGGATGCAGTCCGCCGAGCTTGCGCCTTTTTCCCGGCATGGTAATATCAAGGGTTTCCTCAGCCAAGCGGCTGTTTTTAAGCTGCTCCTCCATGCGGGCCTCTATCTCGTCAAACTTGGCCTCAAGCTCGACCCGCAAGCTGTTCACAAGCTGTCCCGCCTTCGGACGCTCCTCGGGAGGCAGCGCCCCCATACCGCGCAAAAGCTCGGTAAGTTGTCCCTTTTTACCCATAACCCTAACCCGAAGTTCATCAAGCTCCTTCTTATCCGACAGCTTGTCCAGACTTTCCAGCACCTGACTTCTCAGCTGCTCCAGTTTTTCCTTCAACGGATTTTCCTCCAATCCAAATATCAAATAATCCTTCACAAATAACAAAAACACCCTCGCCCCACAAAAAGGGACGAAGGCAAATCCTCCGCGGTACCACCCTGATTCCTGCAAAAAGCAAACACTTTTCCGACCTATAACGGAGTCTGCCGTCGGAGCCTACTTTCAAGACCCAAGCCTTGTGTTCAGCCCCGCCGCTCCGGAGTGAACTTCCCCCGTCCCGTTCCGCGGGCCGCTTTCAGCCGGCGACGGCCCTCTCTTTGGCGGTATTTCGGCGGAGTACTCTCTCCATCAATGCGTTTATGGAATAACCTTATCACAACGGTTTTAAAAAATCAAGTGCGCCGCTGCAAATTTTTGTAATCCTCTGTGCAAATTTTTGTAATCCTCAATCTAGCCGCTGCAGAATATATCGGATAAAATCCCCCGTCCCCTGCGTTTGCGGGGCTTGCACGGACACTCGAAGTTGACCAGTATGGTATCCTCTCCGATAACGCTGATGTTGCGCCACCCGATAACAATATCCTCCTCGCGCCCGAGCAGCCCGAGACATTTCGGGCGTCCGTGAACAACAATGGCGACAAGCTGTGCGGTACAGGTATCTATCTCCACATCATCAACGCAACCGAGGCGTGTGCCGTCACTTATATTGATAACCTCTTTATTGTGCATGTCTGTAATGCGGCAATGCATCCCCCGTCCCTCCTTTTACTGTTTCCTTAAACAATATGCGAAAGGACAGGCGGTTATGCGGAATTTTAATCTCCCCACCACATACAGGCCCTCAAATCCACCCGGCCGTCGGGCAGAAAGGGCACTCCCTCGGCATCAAGCAGTTCTTTCTGACGGTTTTCTCCCCCGAAGGCGAACGCCCGCGACAGCTCTCCGAACCGGTTGACCACACGGTGACAGGGTATGGTTTCGGGATCCGGGTTGACATGCAGCGCAAAGCCGACCACCCGCGACCACCTGCGGTTTCCCGCAAGCAGCGCGACATGTCCGTAGGTGCAGACCTTCCCCTCAGGTATACGGGCAACCACCTTATATATCCTGTCAAACGTATTAGATGCATTTTTCATTCTTTTGCGATTTCCCTTAAATCTTTTCCAGCACGAGGGCCGCAATCTGACGGGCGGCGACAAGCAGGCTGTCATCGCTTTTATCGGCATATGCTATAACGCTTATCATATACCCGTCATCAAAAACAAAAAGCTGTTTTGTTTCGGAATTCCATTTCGCAGCCTGACCCAGATTCATTGTATCCACAGCGCCCTCGTATGATGCGACAATCTCGTCAAACTCTTCCCGGCTGCCCTCCATAATGCTGATTTCCAAAAAACTTGACTGATCCTCGGAATAATACCGGACGGTTGTGTCCTGGTCGGCAGACTGTCCCTCGCCCACCTTCACCCCCAATGCGTTTCCGACCTGTTCGGGGGTGACGAGAGAGGAAATGTCAAATTCCAAAATGGGGGGCGCCGTCCCCAGGGTTGAATCGGTCTGTCGGCTTGATGTTTCTTTTTCCTTATCGCCGCATCCCGAAAAACCCATTATGACCGCAAAGCATGCTATTATGGCAAAGCCCAAGAAAACTTTCTTTTTCATATTTATGACCATTCCTTTCGGGTAGTCCGCAGACCTTGTCTTGTCTTCTAAATCCTTATATAATTCAGCTTCCCGACATCCTGACCGCCTTTTCGGAATATTCTCGGCACCCTTTTCCCGATAAGACAAACCGTCTCATAGTTTATTGTTCCCTGCAAAGCCGCAAACTCCTCAACCGGAATACATTCGTCGCCGTCCTTTCCGAAAACCGTGACCGTCGAACCCTCCCGAACACCGTCAATTCCGGTGACGTCAAGCAGACACTGGTCCATGCAGACCCGACCTATAACCGGAGCCCGCCTGCCGCATACAAGCATATGTGCGCGGTTTGACATCACCCGCGGATAGCCGTCCGCATACCCTATCGGCAGGGTCGCGATTGTGGTATCGTGCTTTGAGTTAAATGTCCGCCCGTAGCTTACCGAGGTGCCGTCGGGAACCGTCTTTGTCATGGATACCACGGTTTTCAGCTCCATGGCAGGTTGGAGCGGCAGGATTCCGTCCATCCACGGCGACGGAACAAGCCCGTAAAGTATGATTCCGGGGCGCACCATATCAAGATGCATATCCGGAAAACGCATTGTAGCCGCGCTGTTGCAGCAATGGCGGATGGAAAGCTTGATTCCCCTTGAGGTCAAGCCCTCCGTCACCCTCAAAAATCTCTCAAACTGGCGCAGGGTATATTCGTCGTCCTTCTTCTCGTCCGCCGATGCAAAATGGGTGAATATACCCTCGGGATATAATCCCGGCAGGCCGCAAACCCTCTCAACCTCGTCAACAGTGTCAATAATACCCTGCTCGCCTTGACAGAAAAAGCCTATACGCGACATGCCGGTATCAAGCTTTATATGTACGCGAACCGTCACTCCGGCCTTGACCGCCGCTTGGCTTAGCTGTTCGGCATAGCTTCGCTCAAACACCGTCTGGGTAATATTGTTTGCCGCAAGCTGTTCAGCCTGACCGGGCGGGGTGTAAGCGAGTATCAAGATTGGCTCGGCAATCCCCTCGTCGCGGATTTGGAGAGCTTCGTCGAGATTGGAAACCCCGAACCATGAAACTCCGGCGTCGCGAAGGGTGCGCGAAACAAAGCCCGCCCCGTGACCGTAAGCATCCGCCTTGACAACCGCCATCACCCGGCAGCCATCCGAAAGCGAGGCCTTTATTGCTTCATAGTTATGCTGGATAGCGTCAAGATTAATCTGCGCCCATGTCCTTTTTAAAAAATCTATCATTTAAAATATTCGTCCCTTTCTCGGACAACCAACGGATTTACTTTATATCATTATAACTTATTTTTGGCATCTTTCAACCGGTTTCATTTAAAATTAAAACCCGCGCCGTTTTGTATTTTGAAACGATTACAAAACTTATGTGTCTGTGTTCAGTATTTTCATTCCTTTTTACCCTTTTCCTTTTTTATCATCTGTGATAAAATAATAATATTGTTTTTATGTATTATACTGGTAAAATCAGTGTGATGATGAGTCAATATTTTGTGCCGCTGGCACGGAAAGGCGCGGTAGGTTATAATGCCGAAAGTCATTCGAGTTTTTGTTGAGAAAAAAGAGGGCTTTGATGTTGAGGCGCGGCAGCTTCTGTCAGACCTGCGGGATAATCTCGGACTAAACATTAAATCATTGCGTCTGCTTAACCGCTATGATGTCGAGGGACTGACTCCGGAAGAGTTCAAGCGTGCCTGCGACAATGTTTTTTCCGAACCGAACGTTGACAATGTTTACTACGAAACATTCCACCCGGGCGAAAGCTGGCGAATTTTTGCAGTAGAATATCTGCCCGGTCAGTACGACCAGCGTGCGGACTCGGCCGCCCAGTGCATCCAGCTTTTGACCCAGGGCGAACAACCCAAGGTGGCTTCTGCACGGGTCATATGTCTTTTGGGCTCAATCAGTGACGGGGATTTTGAAAAGATTAAATCATATATCGTCAATCCGGTCGAATCGCGTATCGCCTCTATGGACAAGCCGGAAACACTTGACATGCCTGTCGTCCGGCCCGAGTCCGTAAAGACGGTTACAGGCTTCATCGACATGACACAGCAGCAGCTTGAAACATACTGGGCATCCATGGGCTTTGCAATGTCCTCTGCCGATTTGGCATTTTGCCAAAGCTATTTCAGGGATGTTGAAAAGCGCGACCCGTCAATCACCGAGCTTAAGGTTATCGACACATACTGGTCTGACCATTGCCGCCATACGACCTTTCTGACCCGCCTTAAACATATTGAGATTGTCAAAGGGGCTCTTTCCGAGGTTATTGAATCCGCCCTTTCGGAATATTATCAAGCCCGCCAAGAGGTTTATCAGGATAAAATCGGCCAAAAAGACATAACCCTGATGGATATGGCCGTCATGGGTATGAAGCTTTTGAAAAAGCGGGGATTGATACCCGACCTTGACGAATCGGGCGAAATCAATGCATGCTCGATAGAGGTGCCGGTCGAGATAAAAACGGCAGACGGGGTATACACCGAAAAATGGCTGGTGCAGTTCAAAAACGAAACACATAACCACCCCACCGAGATAGAGCCGTTCGGCGGCGCCGCAACCTGTCTCGGCGGAGCGATACGCGACCCCCTTTCCGGACGCGCTTACGTTTATCAGGCAATGCGCGTTACCGGAAGCGGCGACCCGCGCACCCCGCTTGCCGAAACCCTGCCCGGAAAACTGCCCACAAGAAAGATTACCACAGGCGCGGCGGCAGGCTATTCGTCATACGGCAACCAGATAGGGCTTGCGACCGGACAGGTCGCCGAGCTGTACGATCCCGGTTATGTCGCAAAAAGACTTGAAATAGGCGCGGTTATCGGGGCTTCTCCCAAAGATAATGTTATCCGCGAGATTCCCCAGCCCGGGGACGTCGTTGTTTTGCTCGGCGGACGGACCGGACGCGACGGCTGCGGAGGGGCAACAGGCTCGTCCAAAGCCCACACGTCGGAATCGATAGATACCTGCGGCGCCGAGGTACAAAAGGGCAACCCCCCCACCGAACGCAAAATCCAGCGCCTGTTCCGCAATCCTGAGGTATCCCGCATGATACGGCGCTGTAATGATTTCGGCGCGGGCGGCGTATGCGTAGCCATCGGCGAGCTTGCCGACGGCTTGAAAATCAATCTTGATAACGTGCCTAAGAAATATGAAGGGCTGGACGGAACCGAGCTTGCCATATCAGAATCTCAGGAGCGCATGGCGGTAGTTCTTGCTCAAAAGGATTTGGACGCATTTATCGCCGCCGCCGCCGAGGAAAATCTCGAAGCCACGCCGGTGGCCTCGGTAACCCGGGAAGCGCGTCTGCGTATGGAATGGCGCGGTGACGTAATCGTTGATTTGTCGCGTGATTTTCTCAATACCAACGGCGTTACCCAGACCGCAGATGTGCGTATAATTCCTCCCAATCCAAGCGCCGAATACCGCAACACCGTACCTGCAGGCCTTGCGGTCATTCCGATTGCCGACGCCTTTTCGGAAAACCTCGGGCGGCTGGAGGTTGCCTGCCAAAAAGGGCTGGTTGAACGCTTTGACGCCAGCATCGGCGCTTCGACCGTAAACATGCCTTTTGCCGGAGTATATCAGCTGACTCCCGAAGAGGGTATGGCCGCCAAGCTGCCGGTTCTGGAGGGCAAAACCGATAACGCGACCGCCATGACCTTCGGATTTATTCCCGGCATCTCCCGCTGGAGTCCCTTCCACGGCGCGGCATTTGCGGTCGTGCTGTCTCTTGCCAAGCTTGCCGCCATGGGTGTCGACACCTCCCGCGCGAGACTTACCTTTCAGGAATATTTTGAAAAACTTCGCAACCATCCGGAACGTTGGGGAAAGCCCGCCGCCGCCCTTTTAGGCGCCTTTATCGCCCAAAAGGAAATGGGAGTTCCTTCAATCGGCGGAAAGGATTCCATGTCAGGCAGCTTTAATGAGCTTGACGTTCCGCCCACCCTTGTCAGCTTTGCGGTCGGCACAACCAAAGCGTCCGAGGTCGGAACCGCCGCCTTCCAAAAGACCGGTTCTCTGGTCGGGTTTCTCCCCCTTCCCGTTGACAGCAAAACCCTGCTTCCCGATTGGAAGGCAACCAAAGGGTTATTCGCAAAAATATCCTCGCTTGTCAAGAGCGGTGAAATCCTTTCCGTCTCTGTTGTACGCGAGGGCGGACTTGCCGCCGCGGTTGCCAGAATGTGCTTCGGTAACAAAATCGGATTTGCATTCCACGGCGATATCGAACGCTCCACCCTGTTTGCCCCCCTTGTAGGTTCGTTTGTTGTTGAGCTGAAAGAGGGCGACGGTTGCTTAAGCGGGCTTCAATACTCTTTGATAGGCTCTACCATTGAGGATCCGGCCGTCATTATAGATAATTGCGAACTGCCGCTTGATAATCTGATTGCAAAATGGATGGAACCGTTGGAATCGGTATTCCCCACCTTACCTAAAGAAGATGCTGTCATGAATACCGCGGTTTCGTTATATAAAGAGAGAAATACGGCGTCACCGTCGATAAAGGCCGCAAGGCCCCGCGTGTTTATACCTGTTTTCCCGGGCACAAACTGCGAATACGACACGGCGCGCGCCTTTGAAGCCGCCGGCGCGTCAACCGATATTCTTGTCGTCAAAAACCTCTCGGTTTCGGATATTGAGGAAACGATAACACGTATGGAAAAGGCCATCCGAGCGGCACAGATTGTAATGCTGCCCGGCGGTTTTTCCGGCGGCGACGAACCAGACGGCTCGGGCAAATTCATTGCAACCACTTTCAGAAATCCCCGTATCGCCGACGCCGTAGAGGAGCTTTTGCAAAAGCGTGATGGTCTGATGCTTGGAATATGCAACGGATTTCAAGCCCTGATAAAGCTCGGGCTTGTGCCGTACGGCCGCATTATTGAGCTTGCAAGCCATGATCCCACCCTGACGTTTAATACGCTCGGCCGTCATGTCAGCAGAATGGTATATACCCGTGTAACATCGGTCAAATCGCCATGGCTTGCCGGCTGTCAGGTCGGCGATATACACGCTGTCCCTGTATCCCATGGCGAGGGCCGCTTCTATGCATCAGAAAGCCTTATGCATAAGCTGGCGGCCAACGGACAGATTGCCACCCAGTATGTTTCACCCGACGGAAAGCCGTCCGGCGATATCATGTGGAATCCGAACGGTTCAATCTGTGCGGTTGAAGGTATAACCTCACCCGACGGGCGTGTTTTTGGTAAAATGGCGCATAGCGAACGCTACGGAGATAACCTGTATAAAAATGTCCCGGGCAATAAAAACCAAAGGATATTTGAAAGCGGAGTCGGGTATTTTAAATAAGCCGTAAATTTAAAAATATTATTGAATACAAAGTTAAAAGGCAGGCGGTATATCGTACCCCTGCCTTTGTCGTATCGTTCTCGCCATGTTGGTTAAGCCCTCAATAATTAAAAAGTATTTTCATAATAAGCAAAGAGATGACTCCGGGTATTCCGAGAACTGCGCAGCAGGCTCCCGAAAAGAGATTAAGCCCGAGCGAAACACCGGTAAATGTGCCGAGCAGGTTAACCGCGGCAAGTGCACAAATTCCCTGGGCTCCCGAACCGACGAATGCCCGTATGGGTCTTTTTGTTCTCATCAATGCAACCATAACGGAAATTACCATGCCGACGCCAACGGCATACACCAGAATCTGAAGCCACAGGCTCATTTTGTTTTCTCTCCTTCATTGACAAGCGGATATGTTCCCGCCCTCAGTCCCTGTTGTCTTGCAATACGAAGTAAATACCTGTATTTAGCGCGAAGTGATTCAATCTCGTAAATACAGGACTCTATCAGGTCGCTGTCTTTCTCCATTTCAAACCGCGTATTGGCATTTTCAAGCCGTGCGCACACATCACGAATCGCAACCAGTATCTCATTGGTCGGTTCCTCCGACTTAAGAATAGCCCTCCGAATTGTTCCCTCCATGGTATCCACGCCTTTCGTATAATTTATATGATAAGTATTGGAATATTATTCCGCGTATATACACAGCGATTTATGAAGGGCACGTGTTTTAATAGAAAAAGCCGAAGCCGCTCCTGTATGGAACAACTTCGGCCTTTTGTATATTATCAGATGACTTTATTTATTCTTAAGATTAAACCATGCGTTGATGCCGGGATAAATTGCGATGTCGTCGAGCTCCTCCTCGATGCGCAGAAGCTGATTGTACTTTGCAACACGGTCGGTACGCGAGGGGGCGCCTGTCTTGATTTGTCCCGAGTTGGTTGCAACCGCGATATCGGCAATGGTGACGTCCTCGGTTTCGCCCGAACGGTGGGAGGTGACGGCGGTATATCCCGCGCGGTTTGCCATCTGGATAGCGTCAAGGGTTTCGGTCAGGGTGCCAATCTGGTTGACCTTGATAAGAATTGAGTTAGCGACACCGAGCTTTATGCCTTTTTCAAGCCTCTGGGTGTTGGTAACAAACAGGTCGTCGCCGACAAGCTGTACTCGGCCGCCGAGTTTTTCGGTGAGCATCTTCCAGCCTTCCCAATCCTCTTCCGCCATGCCGTCTTCTATCGAGATGATGGGGTATTTGTTAGCCCAGTCAACCCAGAAATCCACCATCTCTTCGCGGGTTTTCATGACGTCGGTCTTCCAGAAGTAATAGCAGCCTTCCTTACCCTTTGCTTTGGCTTCCTCATACATTTCAGTTGAGGCGGGGTCAAGAGCAATGCGGAAATCATCACTCGGCTTGTAGCCTGCCTTCTCGATTGCTTCCATTATTACGACTAAGGCCTCTTCGTCGCTCTTGAGGTTGGGGGCAAATCCGCCCTCGTCACCGACAGCGGTGGAATAGCCCTTTGAAGCGAGAACCTTTTTCAGGTTGTGGAAAACCTCGGCGCACATACGCAGCGCCTCACGGAATGAGGGTGCGCCGACCGGCATAATCATAAACTCCTGACAGCTTACGCTGTTGTCGGCGTGTTTGCCGCCGTTGATAATGTTCATCATGGGAACCGGCAGCATTTTTGCATTGCAGCCCCCGATATATTTATACAGGCTGATATCCAAAGCTTCCGCGGCCGCCTTGGCACAGGCAAGCGAAACTGCCAGAAGGGCGTTTGCGCCGAGACGTGATTTGTTGGGCGTGCCGTCCAGCTCAATCATAGCCTTGTCAATACCGGCCTGGTCAAAAACGTTCATGCCGCAGAGCAGATCGGCAATTTCTTCATTTATATTTGCAACAGCCTTTTCAACCCCCTTGCCGAGATAGCGGGACTTGTCCTCATCACGAAGCTCACACGCTTCAAAAGCGCCGGTCGAGGCGCCCGAAGGAACGGCGGCACGGCCTATAAATCCGCCCTCAACAATAACTTCGGCTTCAACAGTGGGGTTGCCGCGAGAATCAAGAACCTCTCTGGCAAAAACGTCTTCGATGGCAAGAAAAGAATTCATCTGATAATCCTCCTTAGTAATGTCTTTCATCAGGATTAAATCCCCAATTTTTGACTTGTTAGAATTATAACACACTGGTTTGAAAAGGTAAATAGAAAAACAGACCTGAAAAAATAAACCTAAAGCAAGAGTTATTGTACGGAACGCATAGGAAATTATACGAATACAAAAACGGCGTCAAATAACATAGTCTTTGTATTACTGAGGCAAGGTTTTTAACACCGGCTCAAAATCAATCAGTCCCGAAGAAACGTCGGTTCCGACCACGCGTATTTTCATTGCATCTCCGACGGTATACACAGGGCGGTTATTTCGGTCAAGCAGCGAAGCAACCTCATCATATCTAAGGCCCGATTCGGGCAGGCTCTCCAATCTTATCATACCCTCAACCGAATTCGGAAGCTCAACATAAACGCCGTAGGCCGATATAGATGAAATCACGCCGTCAAACTCCTCGCCTATAAACCTGCTCATATATTCGGCTTTGTAACAGGATTCGCAGTCGCGTTCGGCATTCATTGCGCGGACCTCATGCTGCGAGGACAGCTCGGAGGATTCCCGCACAAATGCGGTATACCTCCTGACCAACTCAACCCTGTCAATTCCCGCCAGAGCATCCGACAAAATACGGTGTATTGACAAGTCCGGATAACGGCGAATCGGAGAAGTGAAATGGCAGTAATCATCAAGAGAAAGCCCGTAATGCCCTTTCGGACTTTCGCTGTATCTTGCCTTTGCCATTGAGCGAAGCAATCGGTCGGAAATCAAACGAGCGTACTTTGTTTCGCGCGCCTCATCCATTAATCTCTTCAAATCCATCGGCTTGTCAAGCTTGTATTGCTTTAAGCTCAGGCGTTTGGCTGTCTCGCTGAGTTGCTCGAGCTTTTCCGAATCGGGCTGTTCGTGTATGCGATAGACAAAAGGAATGCCTCTTTTTCGTGCAAATGAGGCTACAGCAACATTTGCGGCTATCATAAACTGCTCAATCATCCCTTCGCTTTCACCTGTAGTCCTGCCCTGTATGTCAACGGGATGCCCCTGTTCGTCCAGCACAAACACCGATTCTGTGCTAATCAAATCCATGGTGCCGCGTTCGGCGGCATTTTTACGGAGCAACGCCGCAAGTTCTCGCATTGAATCCAGTGTCGGGCGCACATCGGCATACTTTGACTGTATATCGGGATCAGCGTTGCCGTCAAACAGCATATTTACTTCGGAATAAACTCCGCGCACACGGGAGCGAATTACGCTTTTTCTTATCTGCACATCCTTGCATATTCCCATTTTATCAAGCGTAAGTATGGCGGACAAGGTAAGCCTGTCCTCTCCCGCGTTCAACGAACAAATGCCGTTTGAAAGCTCCTCCGGCAGCATAGGAATCACACGGTCGGCGAAATAAACCGATGTTCCGCGCAACCGTGCCTGTTTGTCAAGAGGCGTGTTTTCTTTCACATAATGCGATACGTCGGCAATATGGACGCCGAGAATCCAGCCGTTGCCGGTCTCTTCAAGCGATACGGCGTCGTCCAAATCCTTTGCGTCGGCTCCGTCTATCGTAAAAATCATACGGTCTCTAAGATCCTCGCGTCCGTCCAGCTCCTTCTGTGTTATTCCCGCAAGCGCCAGCTTTTGCGCCTGTTCGATTGCATCCTCGGAAAATTCAGTCGGTATTCCCGCCGAATCCACAATGGCGTCGGCACATATTTTTGCGCTGTCCGCGTTGCCGTAGGTCGTCACCACCCGGGCAAAAAGCTCGCCGGATCGACCGTATTCCGCCTCAAAACGCACCTTATCCCCTTTCTTTGCCGCCAGTTCCCTGTGATTTTTTACAGGTAAAACATATCTTATAAATGCATCGGGAACCACTATCGGTCTGCCGTCTTTATCCTCGGTGAGTCTTCCGGTATACAGCCCGCTGCCCTTTTCAAGAACCTGAATTACACTGCCCTGAGGACCGCGTAAATCCCCCTCTTCAATTTTGACCAGCAGGGTATCGCCCGGCAATACGGCTTTGAGATCATGTCCGTGTATAAAGATATCGCCTTCCCCGTTTTCAAGGCGGGCAAAGCCGTATCCCCTTTGCAGCGACATGAGCCGCGCACTCACGTAGTCTGTCCCGGGCGCGGTATATCTTCCCTTTTTGTCCCGGATGACATCCCCGTCCCGTTCCATCCCTGCAAGGGCAAGTAAAAAACGGGCGCGCTCCCTCTTTTTAATCCGCAGCAGGGCTGCAAGCCTGTCAGCAGAAGCACCTTTCCGACTGCCGCTTATATGCTGTATGATTGTCTTTTTTAACTCATTTTTATTTCTGTCTGCCATATTTTATAATCTTATCCTTTCCGGGTTTATGCCCGAAAAGGACATAAACTAACATGGAATCAATTTATATTATTATAACGGTTACTCCGGATTCTATAAAAAAGCCCTGCTCAAAACGAGCAAGGCTTGCAGTCCTGACTTTTTAAGCACCGAGAAATTTTGTAACCAGCATGCCGGCAAGAACCAGAACAAAGAAGACTATTGCAATTATCTTTGTCCACTTTGCCAGTACTGCATCCAATGTGCGAGCCCTGCCCCTTTCAAGAAAGGAATCGGCAGCCCCTTGAATCGCGCCCAGATTAGCCTGACGACCTTCCTGCAACAGTATGACTGCAATAATCACCAAAGACAAGATAATCAGCACAACTCCGATTGCAATCTCAAAACCAGTCATCTAAGACCCTCCATATAGTATATCAATTGACAGTGAGAATATTCTCATACATACTCCAGCCTATACATACTAGCATAGCCGAAAAATAATTGCAAGTAAATAATTAAACAATAAATGGTGTGCTGTGCAAGTGTCAATGATGGGTG
>LSQX01334827.1_pt1 | contig 16451 bp, 15 predicted proteins | sample 654561 | NCBI WGS metagenome assembly LSQX01 (sample SAMN04489861, study PRJNA283612) | anaerobic digester metagenome | isolation source: 4 biogas reactors fed with cattle manure at either 37C or 55C with and... | place: Denmark: Kongens Lyngby | collected 2014 | reverse complement strand
TTAGGAAAGCCCTAAAGGACGTATTCGGACAGCAGGTACTTGTCCAGCGCTGCCAGGTCCACAAGATGCGCAACGTCATGGATTACCTGCCTAAGCACAAGCGTGATTGGGTAAAGCGTAAGCTGAAGAAAGCCTGGACTTCGGAAACGGCTGAGGAGGCTATAAGGCAGCTTCGTAGTCTGGCTACCGGCCTTCAGACGCAATATCCAGATGCTGCAGCCAGTTTGCGTGAGGGCTTAGAAGAAACGGTGACTATTTTGAAGTTAAGCATACCTGGCCTCTTGCAAAGAAGTCTGCGTTCGACGAACACCATTGAATCTGCCTTTAGCATGGTATCTAAGAATATCAGAAACGTGAAGAACTGGAAAAATGGCACTATGGTCCAGCGTTGGGTTTGTGCAGCTTTACTGGATGCGGAAAATCGTGCCAACCGCATAGCTGGATATCGTTCTATGGGTATCCTAATCTCCGAGATTCAGCGTTTGACTACTATTGATGACGTGGATCATGTAGTAAATGAGAGCAAAACAGCGTAATGCTACGTCACTCAAATTCCACGGCACCTAGGACAAGCTCAAACAGAGGGTGGGGAGCGGCATCCGACAAAAATACTCTTTATTCGACAAAAAAAGCTCACTTGGACACGATCCAAATGAGCTTTTATAATACTTGAGCTTCTGCATATCCTGCTTATAGGTTCTGGTGGTTCGCATTGATGGCCGTAATGTTCCCATGAACAGTATAGGCCTTTTTTTCTGTTTACCGATTAAGTTGGTGCATACAATGATGTCCGCTTTATCGAGCTAAGCCGCTATCTGGTAACGGCTGATCATTATTAACGGCATACTGAATACGCATAAAAATACCCTCCAAACCTGCAAGTCTGGTGGGATTTTGATTATGGTCATTTAGGCATGATGGCAGACCCGCCAAACCTGTGTTTTTTTTATTTGGTGGGTCTACATAAAGTTATATGAGAATTATAAATGTTTCATTTTTTAGCCAATAAGCGCTGACAAATCCTGTTAATATAGCTCCATCTGCCCAACCGCAAAAGTTCCTTTCGCACCGTAGCTGTCCCCTTTGTTCTTCATTTGATGTTGCAGCACTCAATTCCGCCTTTTGTTCTTCACTCAATGTTGAACAGTCAATCCTGGCCCTTTCTTAAGCAAATAGTCGATAAACACGGGATCACCGCCTCTACTATTATAGTGGCACATTAGCCACTAAAAGTTTCAACTTCATAAAAATTTATATAAATTTTCCGGCTTGTTACAGATATAAAAACTATAGAGAGTGTTATAACCTGACTTTTACACTTCAAAAAGTCGGTGCCATAGTCGGTGCCATAGTCGGTGCCAGGCACCTGGGGGAAACTGGAAGTCCGAATGTCAATGAATATTTGAGCCACCTGATCATGAATTTCTGAGCCACTGTGATCACCAATAAGTGAGCCACAGGGTCCTTGATTTCTTGAAGCCGGGTTAACCTTTGTCCATCCTGTAAGAAGTAGAGTAGTCGGTGCCAGGCGCTGTAAGAAGTAGAGTAGTCGGTGCCAGGCGCCTAGGAGAAACTGGAAGTTAAGGGTACCAACGGATGGGTTTGATGACACCACCGGGGAAGGAATTCTCGATAACTACTGGCAGGTAGTCAATTCCCCGCATACTATAATAGCAAATATCCTTTCGGGGAGTGGATTCTTATGCAGAGATGGATTCATCAACCCAGTGACTCTTTGTTGATGCTGGGGGATTTCAATGCCAGCTATTATGTTTTTCCGTATGAAGTGGATCCCGATATAGAGATTGTTATCAAAGGACAATTCCCATATGCAAGATATATGTCCTTTACTGTGACTGGCCAAATCGACACTCTCATAGCTACAGCATCTGATCGAGTGTTAATCCCGGACCCTGGAAGTGCCAATCCTTTTTTACCTGGTGCTGATTGGAATGCAGGCAATCGTAATTACACTGTAAAAATCCGCTCTACTGCCCCACCACAAGGTTCAGAGCATTTTGTTCCAGAAGCGGGCAATAACACTTTTTATGTAGGAACATTAAAAGATGGCTCAATCAATAGATTTGGACTCATAGGACTTCGAATTTATGTTCCCAGCATTGGTTATGACAAAACGGGTGGTGTAGGGCTACCTAAAATCACTTACTGTGCCGCCAAAAAGGATTGCGCTAATTCAAACATTGCCAGGGCTTTTAACAATGCCATTCCATCCGGTAATCCTCTAAACCCGGCAACTGTTTTTAAGGTTGGACAAAACTGCGATCTAACTTGGAATCGTCTAGGTGTCATTGCAACAAGAATTTTACAACCGGATCTAAATACGATCTATATAATGTCTGATCAAATTCAAAGAGATCCGGGTAAGTTGTTATTTATTCGCTGGAAAGCTCCCGCATTTCCCGACACGTATCATAATATCGGGATTTTAGGCAACGAGGACATGCGGTACTGGAGTATGTCTTTTGTAACACGAGTAGTCTTTTTTGGGCTGTACACGCTTAGTGACTTTCAGACTGTTATCGATAAAAATGGTTACGTTAATCTTGTTATGAGTTTTGGAGTACCACGTCCATCTCAGGTGACGACTGAAAATGGTTTCAATTGGGTCGACGTCAGCCAATTGCCTTTAGTTCCTCTCTACCTTATTTACAGAAACAATCAAGTGTCTCAGGGATTTCCTTATTCAGCAAAGAATATAGCTGAGGGTCAAATTGTTCCACCGGAAGTTATGGGAGAATACTACCCCTGCGGTAAATATGTTAATCCTCTCTACTTTGATTCATGTTGTTACAATGGTAGCGATGAACACGACTAAGGGCAATTCCATTGTTAGCTCCTGGTACGCCAAGTGAGTAGACGGTGATAAGGGGGTCTCTGATAGAGGGCCCCCTTGTTTTTGCATCTTTATTAGATAAAGTACGAAACGGGCTGCTATAGCAGTTGTTATTTTCGCAATCGGTAAGCCATAGTTTCTAGCTCTTCAAATACCGTATTAAGTTCTATCAAGCATCCCGGTAGGACATAGGATTATACTTAATTTTGCCATCCTGAATATATTATTTCGCCTGTCATCCTGCCTGTCCAGAGCGAAGCGTAGGGAGCGAAGCGAAGGATCTTATGAGCATAATTTACAGGATGCAAGTTAGCTGCGGATATTATCGCAGACGGGAAAATCCCCAGCCGTTCCATTTCCAGACACCGATCTGCCTATGCTGGCAATCAGCATAATCCCCTTCCAGGGTAACTAATTCGTTTTCACCGTCACCATTGACGTCGCTAAGCCATAGTTCGTAATTGGGTCGGTCCAGATTGGACGACTGCCACACAGGTTTAACAACGTTGCCGACTAGTTTGAAAATGAACAGGTGGTTCTTGACGCTCCGGTCTTCTTCTTCAACCCAAAAAGGTTTGCAGGGGCCGAAACTTCCCGCCTTCCATACGGACAAGTTTAGATCACATATACCGTCGTTGTTGGCATCACCCAACACGAAATCATCTACCCACCAATCATCTGGTGACACCCAGATGTCTGCGCCGGCAACGCTGATAGCCAGTTGGCCATCTTGCAGAAAATATTTTTCCACCGTGCTATCGTTATTTAAGTCGCCATATTGGGTCTTGGCCAGCTTAAACCCCAGGCTGGGCCTGGGGTCGCCAGTTGTGGTAACCGGTGAAATTTCCCCGTCCAGTTGCAGATGGTTGTTTATGGCCACCAGGGGCATAATGCTGCCCATGGCCATTCGGGCCACGGATTCCTGCCTGGCTGGCAGAGCCAACATTTTGTTCTTGAAAGCTGCAAAATCGTCCGTCGCTTGTGCGCTTTCAGCGGTTAGTTGGCCCAGGAAAACGAAAAGAACAATAGTTGCTACTGCCAGCGGCAGCTTTAATGATTTCATGGGGCAATGAAAGCCTCTGTCCAGTTAGGTTGCGGTGGAACCTCACCGGCATTTAACAGTTCACGCCATCTACTGTCGGTCAACCGGTCGCTTAGCGGCCAGGCAAACTCATAATATGAGTAGACGCCACCTATGGCCAGCCGCAGCTTACCGTCCACAGGCACAGCGGCGTAGATTTCTTGAATAAAACCGGTGGCTTCCTGCAAAACCTGCCCGCCGACATCGGTGGCCACATCAGTTACAATGGCTGCCGGTTGATCGTATGCTTGCGAGTGGTGTTCGATTCCCTCATCACGCAAGGCCTCCAACCAAAAGTGTTCCAGCTGCACGCCGTAGGAGCGGATCAATTCATATTCGTCGTCGGTTAGTGCCTCATTGGTTAACTCTTTTTCCGCAATCTCCTTGAGTGATAAAGAGAGTTGTTCCAGCCTCTGTAGGCTTTCGGCATCGCGCTCGCAAATGAGCTGTCGGGCTTGAAGGCCTTCCCTGGTCGTCTTGGCCAGCGCGGCCAAACGGCCAAAGACCAGAGGATTTGGTTCTACATAACCACGGTCGTCAACGTCCATATTACCACCGCCGGCTTCCGCATAAACCTGCTTGGCGTACAAGACGGTGTCGTGCTTTAGTTCGGCCCAGCTTCCTAAGAAAGTGCTTAGTTCTTTTCGGGCCCAAGCCCGGTTTTGCATAAAGGCAGGGTATTTGTCTGATTTTACTTGGGTTAGGGGCTGTAGTGTATAGAGCCAGCTCCAGTACAGGTTCTGGGTCCAGGTTTCTTGGCTTAGGTCGGTCAAGTGTTTTTGTAGTTTAGCCATGTTCTCCCGGTAGAGCTCATAATCTGTTTCTCCCAGCTCGTCTAAGATGCTGTATGCTTCCTTGGACCCAAAGGCGGCTGCGATGTCGAGCCCCTTGGGTAGCATCCTTCGTTCGCCCTGGTTATTTTCTTTAACTTCGCGGTAGACCAGTCGCTGGAAAATGGCTGCGTCCAAGGTGAAGCGCTGCCCCATAAAGCGAAAGCCCTTAATTTCTTTTTCCCGGTCGGGCTGAATAGTCTCATCGAAAATCGGTATAGAGTTGACCGCCGGCGGCTCCAAAGTTTGGATATTTTCCCGGAAGGCAGTCCATTTGTTTTGGTCGGCCACGAGTGTGGAGAGGTTTGCCTTAGGGCCATAAACTTGATCCAGTTGTTCTTTGAGCTGCAGATAAGAGATGTCATCGCTCTTACCCACAAAGAAGCTGGTGGGCTCGTAAATTTTGTCCCAGCTGAGGGCGTTGTCGTCTTCGCTGAGCGCAAGGGCAATTAACACGGCCGATTTGGTTTCATCTTCGTTCTTGAGGCGAAACGTCTGCCGGCCGTACCACATCATGGCCTTGAAGTAACCCTTTAGCTCGGCCAGTTTTTCGTAATGTCCCCGCGGGATATACTGCGAGTAGTCTTCCTTAAGACTATTTACAGGATCCAGGCTACCTCCCATGTTCATCAGCGGCGAAACGGCAATGCCTTCATGCCGAGCAATTAAGTCGAGTTCTTTGGCCACCTCGTTTTGCACTTCCGGTGGCACTGCTACACTGGCATCCATGAGCCTGGCACCCACCGCAAAAAAGCCCATGTTTCTTTTAGCCGCGTTCTCCCAAGCGGTGTCTTTAAGAGCCGCATACTGTTTTTGCGCCTCCAGCAGCATGGCCTGGTTAAGTTTCTTCAGTTCTGGAATGAGCCTGTCTGTTTCTATCGCCTTGAGTAGATGGTTGAAAAACAGGTGGTAGTTGTGTAGCATGGAATCAGTGGTCACAAAAAGCGGTACCGGTTCGTACCGGCTCATCTCATATAGGGTAAAAAATTCCCTATAATCAGAGGGTACAACCACAAAGCCGTTCTCAACCAACTTGCTTTTGGCCGCTTCGGACAGATCAAACATATCCTTATTGGTAATGTTACTTAAGTCCGGTGCTACTTTAGATGGCGGATCATTTTGAGCGAGTCCACCGTTCCCTGGGGCTTCTTTTTGTCCGCTTTTGACGATACACCCGCTGCAGCAGATAACGATAACCAACAGGATAACCATGAACGATCGCCACTTGGCCAATCCAATTCCCCCTTATAAACTATTTGTTTTTCTTGAGGCGTGCGACGCTTTGCGACCAAAACCTGCCAATCCATGCTTTATGTCACTCTCCATACTCCATACTACGACTTTTCGCATAGTCCGTGGACCTAGTGCCGCCCCCCAATAAGACTTATGTCAGAACTCGAAAAGGTTTAACCCAATTTCTTGGCTAAACTTGCGATCTACATTGCCGTCGATAACGTCAATAACAATTTCTCCGGTAGCACTAATCACGGCCGAGTTCAAGTGTCCACCAATGGCCTGGTGGCTGCTGCCGGCTAGGGTAGCGTGCAGATGTAAATAAACGTCCCTCTCTTGGGTGGAGATATTGCCCATTAAGCTGGTGATCTCCATATCCCCAGTCAACTCCCGCGAATGGTACTTCTTAGTCGCCGGTTCAAACAACCCGATAGTAGCTTTGTCCGCCGCACCAATACCAGAGACAGTTCCTAGCCGGATATTGTTCTCTCGGCACAGCGTTTTAATGGACTCAACTATCTCTTCACCTTTCTCCAACCGAACCACGTACTTGTTCCCGAATCTCCTGTAATCCATGGTTGCTCTCCTTCCAAATATAGATTTTCGCCTTTTTCAGGCGCATCATGTGTATCTTCTAGTTTCTGTTCAGGGTTACCACGACAATTTCAGGCCGGTTAAACAGTCTTTGCGGGAAAACGCTGTTGCCAAGACCCCGGCTGACCACGAGAACGGAAGAGCCTTCCCTATAAATGCCGCTGGTGTAGCGCGGGAAAAAACCCCGCCCGGGTGCGACTAGACCGTCGACAAAGGGCAGCCGGATCTGTCCGCCGTGGGCGTGTCCCGAGAAAACCAGATCGATCCCAAAATGGCTGTAAGTTTCAATGAGTTCCGGCCGATGGGCCAAAAGTATGGTAAAGCTGTCGGTACCTTCGAGTGCAGCTTTAAGTTCGGGCCTGATTAGTTCGCCTTGTCTGTAGGACTTGCATTGGAAGGCCGGATCGTCAATACCGAGGATGTAGATACTGTCCTCACCGCGCTGAAGGCGGTGGTGGGTATTGCTTAGAACTTTAACGTTTCTTTTTTCCAGTTGGGGGCGCAAGGTGTCAAATGTTCCCGCCCATCCCTCGTGATTTCCGGTAACGTAGTAGACCGGTGCAATTTTAGCCAACCGGTCCAGAAGTTCTAGGCCTGCTTTGGCGCCGCCGTGGCGGCGGTCGATCAGGTCACCGGTGAACACTACAAGATCCGGCTGTGCTGCTTTAACCTTTTGTACTATTCCCCGTTGCTCCTTACCGAATGATTTCCCGTGCAGGTCGGAAAGATGCACAATTTTCAGACCGGTAAATGCTGTCGGCAGGTTATCAAGGTTTAAGGTCAAATAGTTAACAGTAACAAGATTATTTTCCCCGTACAAAAAGACGGCCAGAAGTAAGGCCAGGGCTAAGAGAGCAACAATTTTTTTCAGGTTGAACACTCCTTGAGGTATTGTCTCAACCCAATTGTACCGCGATTTCCATATACATACAAAGCATATTTGTTAGCTAAGCCCTGGGTAGTTACTAACCGATGTCATATTTTAGTGGGTAATCAGTGATCAACCAGGAGGAGGGTGGCCATGAATCACGCTTTAGCCACTTTTTTGTGGTATTTTTCCCCGCTGTCGGCGGGAATGTTTGTGTTTGGACTAATACATGCGGCAAAACATGCACTTAAAGGAAACGAAAATAAGACCTTTTGGTATGGTGTCATATCAACCATTGGTTTCTTAACGTCACTGAGGACATTAGTGGAGGTTATTACCTGGTGATCTATAAATAAGCAACGTGAGGGTATTGAAATGCAAATTCCGTGGATTGCAATTTTAGGACCTGTGGCCTTGGTTTCAATAACGGCCCATATACTGTATAGACTTATTACAGAGCACATTGATCAGCGCTTTGAGGAATTGAAAGAGTGGCTGCAAGAAAACAGCCAGACAAGATGAGTATAGCCTCCGTTGAAGTTACACATCTGTCTGGCAAACTTATTAAGTGTGATTGGCTGAAATATTAGTAAAGTGGGGGTTTCAATCATGCGTATCGGTTACGATCTAGGCGTTGTCGGGGCGACAGTGCTCTTTCTAATAATAGGAATTCAAGTTCTACTTTCAACCAGAAAGCAAAGGGTATTAGGGTACGTTATGCCGACCTTGTTTCTTATTCTGGGCGGAAGCAATTTATACAAGTCACTGTATGTATATAATCCATATCCCACCATGAAAGAGGGAATGCTCATGACATTTGGTCTGTTGGGATTTGGTATTTCCGCGGTTACGCTGGCTGTCTGCAGGGTAATTGAAAAACGTAGCCGGTAACAAATACAGATCCGGGGGGTTGGGAATGAACAGTAAAACAACCACAGTCTTATCCATAGCGACCGTCATTGCCGCTGTGGTCTTGAATTTCCCTGAGTTTCTTATGGGGAGCCCTGCCAGCGCCAAGAACTTAATTGTTACGTTGGCCTACACAGGCATTGGGGTTCTTGTTTTGGTCATTAGTACAATAAACAAAAGGCGGCGAATAATGGCGGTTTGTGCTGCATTTTGGCTGCTAACGCTTTTGTTCGCGCTGCTAACTGCTTATGTAAATATAACTGATGTTATCGTTGATTGGGCCATACCTTTTGTTATTGTTCTCTTGGGACCCTGGTACGGGGTTAGTTTTTTTATCAGTGATTTTGTAGCAGTATCTATCATAATAGCGCTAATATCTTTTGGTATGTTGGCAACGGCTATCCTTTTGCTTAAGTGCACGAAATGAGAAGGATTGACTATTACCCCATGTTTCGCTGCACAAACAAATCTGTAGAGAATAAAAGTATAGGTGTTGCTTCCAACCCTTACAATTAGTTTAGGGAGCACGTAATTACGTTTATGTGCTGCAGAGCATAAACGTAAAAGCTGGCTGTTCGCACTAAAGCTAAAAGTCAAACGATTTTTGGTCTTAAAGTGGTCACAACTTTGCTCAGTGTGTCCGCGGGTGGATTGATAGTGGACAAGCAGAAGGCGCAAGAAAAAACTATGCTGCTCCCGTTATGTCACAAAACTGTTATTCGAACTGTTATAAGGGTACAGTCGGCTGATGAACGTTGAAAGGAGGAAACCCATGAGTGATATAGAGTTGGGGCATCGGTTTGCCGCCGGCGGAGAAGATGAGCTGGAAGAGGTAATCAATCTTTACGGTGAAAAGCTGCTTAGATATGCAACTGCTATCTTATGTGACTACCATGAAGCGGAAAATGTGGTGCAAGAGGTTTTTCTTTCGGCTTATCAAAACCGTACAACTTTTGACGGCAGTAATCTCTCTGCATGGCTGTATAAAATTACATACAATCGCGGTTTAAACCAACTGAAAAAACGCAGATTTTTATTTTTTAGTGAAATTCGAGTTGAAGCAGTTTCGCCTGCTAATGATACGGGTCTGAGTGACGAGACACTCTACGCCCTACGGCGGCTCAAACCGAAAGAGCGGGCCTTACTTTATGGACGAATAATGGAAGAACAGAGCTATAAGGAACTCTCCATACTGTTAGGGTGCTCTCCTGCTACCTTGCGCAAACGATACGAACGGGCAAAAAAGAAGCTGGCGGCCTATCTGACCGCCGGGCAATATGGAAAGGAGCCGAAATATGAGAACATTTGATAGGGACGAACAAGATATACATGACGCACTTTCACAAATCACTGTTGATGCCGGTAAGCTTGCCGGACAGGTTAAAAGGCGGTTGAATGAGGAAATTCCCCGCACTGCGCCGTGCCAGGTGCGCTGGTCAATGTCCGCAGTTGCAGCGTTAGCTTTGTCGGTGATGTTGGTTGTCACCGCAGCGGCTGCGACACTGGGTGGCTTTGATTGGTTTATCGAAAAATTTAATCCCTCCTTTGGTGAAATTGTTGAGCCTGTCGAGGCATATTGTGAAGATCAGGGAATCCGCATGGAGGTCATTGGCGCACAAAAATACGACAATATGGCGGTTGTCTATCTGTCTCTTCAAGATGTAAGCGGGCAAAACCGACTGACTGAGCAAACCGATTTCCAGGACGGGCTTACCGTGAAAATGAATACACAGAAACAAGAAGCAAAGGGACAAACAGACGAAATTGCCACTAGCTTCAGCTGCGGGCAAAAAATGCTCTACTTTGACGAGGAAACCAATACCATATATTATGAATTCAATATTACAGCCGATTCGGATTCACCGCTGTCCGATCCGCTGGAATTAGGCAGCTTTCTTATATGTTTTGATAAAAGGTCATATGAGGAGCCGATTTCTCTGTCACTATCATGTATAAAGGAGGCTGACACTACATTCATAAGTGAAAACCAGATTTGGGGAGACTCGGATATCCCGGATGACCTTAGCGATTTGACAGTGGTCCTTACACCCGGCAATTATGCCCCTATGCCCCATAGCGAAGACGACCAGTGGATTTCAAATATCGGTATTATCGATGGAAAACTGCATGTTCAGACAGGCAATCTTTGGTATAAAGAGTTTGGGAGCAATGATGCTACGTTCTCTCTGATGACACCTGACGGCAAATTGATTATGGCCGACTATGAATTGGAGCTCTTCAGTGATAAGGACTATCGCCTCCTTGACCACGAGAAAAACAACTATGCCGATGCAGTATACAAATATCAGGAAACTGTCTTTTCTATAGACACCGAGGAACTTGATGGCTATACTCTTTGCTATGCCGGCTCGGTTTATTCCGGTGTGGAAGGCCGCTGGAAGGTAGCCGCAAATCTAAGCGATACCAGTCGTCAAATGCGTATCTTAACAAATGACATTCCCGTTGAAGGCCATCTCTTTGAGCATATAACCCTTAGCCCCTTGGGACTTCAAGTCATCGGTTCCTACACGGGAGAAGAGTGCATGGCCAGCGGAATGTCTGTGGCAGTTGAGACAACAGATGATGTTATTCCGTTGGAAGGCGGCGGCGGTAGCCATAACCCTCAAAAACAGACCTTTAATTTGCACTGGAACACGGAAGTTCCTCTTGACGTTACCAAAGTTACCGCTGTCATTATAAACGGCAGCCGTATTCCGGTCCAATAGCAAGATGACATTTGCTATTGCCAGTGAAAAACCGAATCTTGTAAGTGCTGTGGGGCAAAATCCGAGCATAACGGGCAGTTAAGGCCTAAACACATTTTAGGACGTGCAACAAGGGGCTGTTCCTGATTATGGCATGTATGCTCCCTGGTCATGGCTTAGACACAACTCTTGGTAAGTGAACCCTCTACCTTGTAGCATATAAAAGGGAACCCAGCATAGGCAGGTTCCCTTTTTTTGAATCAACACAACGATCCGGGTTTTTTAGGATGAAAGTAGATGGAGACGGGCGCCGTAGCCTAGACTACTGTAATGCTTCCTTACAGATATTTATAACTAAAGGCTTCTCAACAATAATACTCGTTAGGCTGTTATCTCAGGACAATCTCCTCCGGGAAAGGGACCTTCCTGGAAATGTTCCACATCTTATCAATGTAGGCAGTGGTATAGGCTTGCTCAATATAATGATAATAATATGCTGCCTTATCAGTTAACCGATATTGGCCTTTTTCACGGTAGATCAGGCCCATCTTTTCTAAGACCAGAAGCTCAAACCCAAACATTTTTCTGAGTGGTACGCCAACGATAACTTCAAATTGATCCGGAGAAATATTCATGGAATAAGCATTCCAGAACAAGAAGTATACCCCTCGCTGACGTTTGGTAAAGTCGAGAGTCAGAGAGGTCGGCAGTTTTTCTGACTCTATCCTCTCTATATATGCCTCGATTGAAAAGGTATTGATCTTGAAACTGTCTTGCAGCAATGTAGCAGCAGACACGCCAAAGCCTAAAAAATTATCCCTGGTAATAGAAGAATATTTCTCAGTTCCGGGGTTGGCAAAAGTCCAGACAGAGGTTCTCTCCTTACCTGTGTTTCTGCAGTGAGCAGCAAGGGACTGCAGCATTTGCTTTTTGTTCCTTTCAGGTAACGGCTTGTATTGATTATCAGCAAAAGTAAAATCTATAAATGGGTAGGTGGAAACCTGAGTTGCTCCATATCGAAAAGCAGTGTCAACATCCTCTACTAAGGTTTTGTCTGTTTGTCCAGGAATTGCAAAAATTAAATCCACATCCACCACATCGAAGCCGGCTTGTCTTACTAATTCCAGCTTCTGAGTAAAATCCCGCCTCTTGCGTCCTAATTTACTTAAACAGTTCTGGTCAAAAGACTGTATTCCTAAGCTGACCATTGATATTCCTGCATTTTTTAATTTTTTTAGGTTTTCTTCTGTAATATCGTCAGGATGTAACTCGATGCCAATTCCCTTAGTGATAATAAAATATTCCTTGAGCTTACCTATAATACTCTTCAGATCATCTGTAAGTAGTGCAGGAGTTCCGCCGCCAAAATAAAGGCTCGTAGTAGTCCTTTTCGTTTTTAAGGATTTACCTACCAAGGCTATTTCATTAAGTAAGGCCTGCACATATTTTTGAGCAAGTTTTGGTTCATGAATAACTTTACAGTATGGACAAAAGCTGCACAGGGAACGGCAAAAAGGAATATGCACATATAAACCTAAATCGTCGGATTGTGTAAAGATAAGTGATTCGGTATATTTGCCCTTAAATCGAAAAGGCTTAAAGCTTCGTGTTAAGTAAGCTCTAAGAGCGGAAGTAAACATTGTATTTTCTCCAATCTGCTTAAATAAAAGCGCCTTCGTGTCATGGTATCTCCTTCTGTTGCTATTATGTTACCATGGCACAAGAGATTCTTTTAAGTTCATTAGGGGGGTTCCCCTCCTCCAACTTTAGGCTATAATGATGAGCCATCTTATGTCCCAGCGTTGGAGGCAGCCGGTTACATACTACGGATTCGAGAGCCCGAGTGGTTCGAGTATCGTCTATTCAACTATTTTTATGATGTGCTAAACAGGAGTAAAATAGTTGAAAACCCAACAGGCAATTTTAATTTTTGAGATTACATTATGTACCGTGGTCAAGGTAGGTATGTACCTGATTTCGCACTTTATTTATGCCGACGTATTTCGCGTCAGCTTTGCTGCCTATTTGTTGACCAGCTGGATTGTTATTACAATTATTGATTGGAAAAAGGAAATAAACACAACTCGGCCTAGAGTGCGTTGGTTTACTTTATTGGTGGTTGCTATTGCCACAGTTATATTCGTTGTATCTAAACCTAATTTTTCCTATACGAAGGGAAAAGATATTGTTGCCTCGCACGGCTATAATAACCTTTATGAGTTACAGGATAAGTCAATTACGTCATTTCGGTTGAAGCATACCAAGTTAGTCCCGGAGGCATATCTTTACGCCGGTGAAAAGAATAATGTTAGGTATTATATTTTGCTAAGCCCAATTGATGGGGAGATTGAGACAGAGAAAATAGGAGACGGAAATTATCTTGATAAGTACTTTCAGATGAAATACGGACGGTAACATCAGAAGAAACGGAAGTCAAGCTAGTCAAGCCGCGTGGAGCGACATACCACTTTTCCGTGGACAGCAAGGAATACAACGGAGGACAGTTTCTATCTTAGTATCACAATATATAATACAAAAGAGGGGACCCATCGCAAAGGGGTTCCCTCTTTGTGATTCAACATAAGTCAGAGGCCCAATTGTCCATGATAGCAGAAAATACAGTTAGATCTAACGAGCAGAAGTTTATTGTATGGGTGTGAGAAAAATATGAAAAAAACTAGGTCCTCGACCGTCCGTTGTCGAACTCGTTCTTTACTATATTTTCACAGAGGGGGTTTGTGAAATGGGTAGGCGTAAAAAAGCGTTGTTAGCAGTAGTGGCATTGGTGTGTACTATGGCCCTAGTGGCGGGCTGCGCTACGACGGAGGTTCCGGAGGCCCCGCCGGAACAAGAACCGGTACAGCTTCTTAATCAGGAAGTGGTAGCAGAAAACGGTATCGTAGCAGCGGCCCATCCCCTGGCAGCTCAGGTGGGAGCGGAAATCTTACAACAAGGCGGTAATGCCATTGATGCCGCTGTAGCCACAGCCTTTACTCTCAACGTGGTGGAACCCAATGCTTCGGGCCTTGGTGGAGGCGGGTTTATGGTTATTCGATTTGCTGATACCGGTGAAACCGCCATCATTGACTACCGGGAAGTAGCACCCCTGGCGGCCACCGAGGACATGTATGAACTGGATGCCGACGGCAATGTGGTAGACAATGCCAACAGTCGGGGCTATCGAGCCGTGGCCGTTCCCGGGCAGGTGGCCGGTCTCTTCCTAGCCTTGGAGAAGTACGGCACAATCGACTTAGCCAAGGCTCTGGAAAAGCCCATTGAATATGCCGAGAAAGGCTTTGAAGTTAGCGAGGGCTTAAGCGGCATCATCGCCGACAACTTTGACAAAATCAATGCCTTCCCGGCCAGCGCTGCACTGTACCTTAAAGATGGCTTGCCTTTGGAAGCAGGCGAGATTCTGGTAAATACGGACTTGGCGAATACCTTGCGTCTTATTGCTGAAGAAGGGCCCGATGTCATCTACAATGGTCCCATCGGCGAAGCCATTGCCGCTGATATGAAAGCCAATGGCGGCCTCATCACCATGGAAGACTTTGTTGCTTACAAGCCTGCCATCCGTGAACCGGTGGTCGGCAAATACCGGGACTATGAGATTGTTTCCATGTCTCCCCCCAGTTCCGGCGGTACCCATATCATCCAGATACTCAATATTTTAGAAGGCTTTGATCTGGGAACCATGGAGCACAATTCGGCCGAACATATCCATCTCATGGCTGAGGCTATGAAGCGGGCTTATGCGGACCGAAGCAAGTATATGGCTGACCCCGATTTTGCCGATATTCCCTTAACCGGTCTTCTGTCCAAGGACTATGCCACACACCTGCGAGAATCTATTGATCCGGAAGCAGCTTCCAGCGATGTTTCCCCCGGCAATCCTGCGGCCTATGAAGGGGCTAGCACCACTCACGTTTCTATCATGGATAAAGAAGGGAACATCGTGTCCTTGACTCAAACCATTGAGTGCTTCTTTGGTTCCGGCGTTGTAATCCCCGGTACAGGGATTCTTCTTAATGACCAAATGCATGACTTTACACCTCGTCCGGGAACGGCCAACTCGGTAGAACCGGGCAAAAAGCCTTTGAGCAGTATGTCGCCTACCATCGTTCTTAAGGATGGCCAGCCGTTCATGACTGTCGGTTCCCCCGGCGGCACGCGGATTATTACGGCTGTAATGCAAATTATATCCAACATTATCGATTTTGACATGGGTATTCAAGAGGCTATTGAGGCCCCTCGGATCCATTGCCAGGGAGCAGAAATCCGCATCGAAGACCGTATCCCTGAAGAAGTACGGACCCAGTTAGAGGATATAGGCCAAACTGTGGATGTACGGGGAAGCTATGATCTTCATTTCGGCGGTGCCCAAGGTGTCACGTTTAAGGATGGCAAACTATACGGTGGTGCCGATCCTCGCCGGGATGGAGTAGCCGTAGGGTTCTAACAAGGAGGTAGTGATAGTGAAGTTTTTCCGGGTACTGATGGTATTGGCATTGGGCTTGACCCTGCTTCTAACCGGTTGTGGCGGCGGGGGCGATACTCCTCCGGCCATGGGCGGCGAACAGGGAGCTGACATGCCCCAGGTAGCCGGTCTAATCGAGCCTATTGCCACCGAACCGGCCTTTCTCACCTCCGTAGGCCAGAGTGCCGATGTCCAGATGGTAAAAACCCTTTTGGACCGGGCACAGTTGGAACATGAATTTGACCCGGTGGCACCGGCAGATGATCTGACTGAAAAATACCAAACTCTGATTATGGTTATCGGCGGCAGTTCCAAGGGCTTGGGTGCCGCCGGTATTAAACCGGAAGAAGAAATGATCCGGGCCACTGCTCTAGTGGAAAAGGCTCGGGAACTGGGCCAAGTGATCATTACCCTCCATGTAGGTGGTGAGGCCCGCCGGGGTGACCTTTCTGACCCTTTTATCACTAATATGGCTCCGGCTGCCGATTACCTTATCGTGGTGGAAGAGGGTAACAAGGATGGCCTTTTCACCCGGATTGCCGCCGACAATGACATCCCCATGGATACCGTTACCAGTATTGCCGGCGCAGCAGAGCCCCTGCAGGCGGCCTTTATCGAAGAATAGACGACTAAGTGGAAGGTGTACACCTTCCACTTAGCCACTTCTAAGCGGGGAGGGGAAAAATTGGGTACAGAATTACTTACCTTAGTGGTAATCCTGGTGGTGTTTATACTCGGTTCCTTTGCTGTAAAACTGCCAATCGGCTTGGCCATGGTGGCGGCGGCCATGGGGGGGACCTTGGTGGCCGGGTTAGGAATCCCTCTCCGCCATCTGGTGGAAGGGGCCTTCGGCTATATTGATACTATGTTGGTTATTGCTACAGCCATGATTTTTATGAA
>LSQX01119810.1_pt1 | contig 16452 bp, 15 predicted proteins | sample 654561 | NCBI WGS metagenome assembly LSQX01 (sample SAMN04489861, study PRJNA283612) | anaerobic digester metagenome | isolation source: 4 biogas reactors fed with cattle manure at either 37C or 55C with and... | place: Denmark: Kongens Lyngby | collected 2014 | reverse complement strand
GCTGATTACAAATCAGCTGCTCTGGCCAACTGAGCTACATCGGCAATTAAAGTTATATTCTTTCAAAAAACGCAGTCCCTCCTGAACGGGACTGCAAATTTAGGAATAATATTTTTAATAGCAAACTTTTTTTGAAAAAAAATCAACTTTTTTTCATTATTTCTGCTTTATTTTATCTTTATGCTTGGTTAATTGCTTTTTTAAAGCGTCTAAAGCCTTATCTGTGGCTTCTTCAAAGCTCTTTTCGGTTTTTGACGCAAAAAGATCATTGCCACGAATAATTACTCGAATATCTACAGTTTTATTCTCAGGCTTGTCGGTGTTCTCCAATTTCAATACAGTTTCATAACCAATAATGTTGTCGTATTTCTTGTTTAGCTTACTGAGTTTCTCATTTATAAACTCCTCCAACTTGATATCAGTTTTGAAATGGACAGATGTAATTTTGTTATTCACATTCATATTGACCTCCTTTTTATGCCCGTGGATGGGCTTGTTTATATATGTTTTTTAACTTACTTATAGTATTGTGTGTGTAAATTTCGGTGGCAGATAAGTTTGAATGACCCAAAAGTTCCTTAATGGCATTTATATCGGCACCATTGTTGAGCATATGAGTGGCAAAACTGTGTCGCAAAACATGTGGACTCCTTTTGTTTGCAGTGCTAACTCTGCCAATCTCCCTACGAACAATTCTGTATATCATTTTTGAGTAAATTTTATCTCCTTTATATGTAACGAACGAAAATTTGTTTTGTTTTAAATCTGGAAAAACTTCGTCTCTTATATTATAATATTGTATAACTAATTTTTTAATGTTATTACTGATGGGTATAAGTCGCTCTTTATTCCTTTTTCCAAGCACTTTTATCTGCATCAAACCCAAATCAATGTTTTCATCTTTTAGATTTTCCAACTCCGATAGTCGAATTCCAGTCCTATAAAACAGTTCTATAATTAACCTATCACGTACTCCCTCAAAACCGTCATCAAAGTTGTCTTCGTGCAACAAATCTTCAATTTTGCTCTCTTCAACATAAACTGGTAATCGTTTTTTTGCCTTGGGCGACGAAATTAAATCCATGGGATTCTTTTCAAGTTTTCTCTGCTTCAAAAGAAATCTATAATAGCTCCTTAAAGTGGAAATTTTTCTGTTAACACTGGTATTGCTTTGTTTCTGAGAAATAAGATAAGAAATCCACGACCTTATATGCACCGATTCTATTTCGCTAAAACTATTTATCTCATATTGCTCTAGCATATATTCTGTAAATTGAGATAAATCAGACAGGTATGACTTTACCGTGTGTGGCGAGTATCGTCTTTCGGAGCTTAAATAGTTTGAATATTCGTTTATATGCATAAAAAAAACCGTAAATTGGTTTGTAAATATACAAAAACAACTTACGGTTTGCAAGTAAAACTCTAAAAAAGATTAATCGTTGTTTGAATAAGTCTTCTCAATATAGATAGCTTTCAAACGCTGCTCCCTCTTTTTTACTGAAGGTTTTGTAAACTTTTGACGGTCGCGCAATTCTCTAACTACGCCTGTTCTTTCAAATTTTCTTTTAAGTCTCTTTAAAGCTCTGTCAATGTTTTCGCCTTCTTTTACGGGAACGATAATCATAAAAAATACCTCTTTCTTTCTTTAATTAATAATATTATTTTATTTTTAGAGGGTGCAAAATTACATATAATAATTCATAATTGCAAAATATAGCTACAATTTCCTCTCAATGTAATCGGTTAGCATCTCAAATAGATGGTTGCGAGTGTATCCGCCCACAATGCTGTGATTTCTATTGGGATAAATAAACATCTCAAATTGCTTGTTGGCATTCACAAGTGAATTGATAAGCATCATAGCGTTTTGATAGTGAACATTGTCGTCGGCCGAACCGTGTACAATTAAATAGTTGCCCTTGAGTTTTTTCACGTGGTTTATAGGTGAATTGTCATCATAGCCTTGGGCATTTTCTTGCGGACGACGCATATATCTTTCGGTGTAAATATTGTCGTAATATCTCCAAGTAGTAACTGGTGCAACAGCAATGGCTGTCTTAAATTCGTCTGCACCTTTGGTTATACATAGTGTTGACATGTATCCGCCATAACTCCAGCCCCAAATGCCAATTCTGCTTTCATCAACATATGGCAGGCTAGCTAAATATTTTGCCCCTTCAATTTGGTCTATGGTCTCATATTTACCCAACTCTTTATATACCACCTTTTTGAAATCTTCGCCACGACCGCCAGTACCTCTATTATCAATGCACACAACAATATACCCCTTACTAGCCAATACCTGATACCAGAAAAAATCGAAATAATCCCATCTGTTTTCAACCTGTTTTGAGCCAGGACCGCCATAAACATACATCAATACTGGGTGTTTTTTGTTTTTGTCAAAATTTTGTGGCTTTATCATCCATGCGTTCAACTCTACATCTTCGGAAGTTTTGAAGCTAAAAAATTCCTTGTGGGAAATATCATACTCTTCAATACTCTTTTTAAGTCTATTATTGTCAATAATAGTTCTGATCTCTTTGTTTTTAGAGTTCATTAACTTAGTAGTAGGTGGTGTTTTAGAGTCTGAATGTGTTAGGAAGTAGTAGGAGTGTTTTTTGCTAAAAATAGCACTGTTTGTTCCTTTTTTGCTTGACAATCTTTTTATGTTGCCTTTGTAGTTTACGCTAGCCAACACTGTTTCTAAGGCATTATCCATATAGGCGGTGAAATAGACCACACCCTTGGTATCGTCGTAACTAACAACTTCATCAATATCCCAGTCTCCAGAAGTGAGTTGTTTCTCTTCTCCACTTTTCAAATCAATTAAGTGTAAATGTTTGAATTTGCTTTTTTCCGAATCCAAAACAATATATTCGCCTTTGTTGGAGAAAAATATCTCTGGAACATCTAACCATCTTTCGTTGCTCTCGCTATAAACAGCTCTTTTACTACCATTTAGCATATTATACTCCACAAGTTCATAATGATTTTGAACTCTGTTCATTATCATGATAATTAGGTTTTGCGATTCAGGAACCCAGTATATTCTTGGAATATATTGGTCGTTTTCTGAACCAGTTTCCAAAGTTTCTGTTTTTTTGCTCTGTAAGTCGTAAACTAAAACGTCAACTTTGGAGTTGTCTTCGCCAGCTTTGGGATATTTAAAGCGATGTTCACTGGGATAGAGTTCGTCCCACATAAGCATGTTAAATTCCTTAACTTCGCTTTCGTCAAAACGCATAAAAGCAATTTTTTTCGAGTCCGACGACCACTCATAAGCCTTGGTTATGCTCAATTCTTCTTCGTAAACCCAGTCGGTTGTTCCATTTATAATATGTCTATCCAGTCCATCGTGGGTGATTTGAGTAATGTTTTTACTTGCCAATTCTTTGATGTACAAATTGTTTTCAAAAACAAATGATACATATTTATCATCTGGCGAAAAGTATGCTAATTGAACTTGTTTGTCATCAAAAAGTGCTTGGCACTCTTTTTTTGCAATGTCGTAAACCCAATATGTGGCAAGTGCCGAGCGGCGATAGATGGCGTTTTCATCTGTGGCTATCAATATTTTCGACTCATCGTTGCTAAATTGAAAGTTATCAAATTTGCCAATAGATTTTCCTGTTTCTGGATTTATAGCTTCGCTGCTACACAATATTGTACCAACATTTTTACCACTTTTATATTCATATTTTTCAATAAACATGCCGTTGTCTAGCATCGCATAATGTTGGTCGTCGTTGAGTGGTGTCGTGCCACGAGCCATGTCGGGATAAAAACGATAGTTTAACCAAATGTCTTCAATGCTTACATTTTTTTTGCTTTGCGAATAAATATTTCCGCTTAAAAAAAGTAAAATTAAAATCGAGAGTAATAGGTTTGTTCTTTTCATTCTGTTTTATTTTATTTGTTGCAAAGATAATTTTTATTGCACAAATATCCCTTTAAAACAGAATCTAATTTTTTTTTTTTTTTCTGAAATTTGATTGGAATTTATACCAATTTAGTTCTGAAATTTTGGTACAACTATAATAGACGCATAATACTTATATGTGCTATTGGGGTTGTAGGCAATTCCAATTCCGCACATTTTGGCTTCGGCATACGACTCCAATCCCATTAGGTGATTTCTATGTCCGGGAGGTTCTACACCCTTGTCTATTATTAAAAAATCGATAATTTTAGCACCATCAGATATACCCCCCGAAATTGATTCGCAATAGTTGGCAGCTTTATTATTAATGTAATAACTTGGAAGATGATAGCCAGCTTCATAAATTACAATATTCATCCCCCGACCTTGCAAATCTGTATGGCTAAAGTAGTTGTTTGTGGCCATATCTTGTGCTTTTTGTCTCGCAGCTTTTGCCAATGTTTCGTCCCAAATTAGTGGAGCTTGTTTTTTCAACCTATGGTCGTTTATTCCCAATTCAGTTTTTATAAGATGTGGATTGGCTCTCAATTCATTTATTCTATTAAAAGCCTTTATCTCTTGCTCTTTATATTTATATTCATCACTATTGTTTGTTGCCAAAAGCGATGCTATGCTTAAAATAATAAATATTACACTTTTCATATTACTCAACTTTATTTCTAATAAACAAAAAAGCCACACTTATATTGTGTGGCTTTAGGAAAATTATTTTTAAGATTAAAATCTTTTCTCTTTAATACGAGCTTTTTTACCAGTTAGGTTTCTCAAGTAGAAAATTCTTGCTCTACGTACAACACCACGTCTGTTAACTTCAATTTTTTCAATAAAAGGAGAAGAAATAGGGAAAATACGCTCAACACCAACACCGCCAGAAATTTTTCTAACAGTGAAAGTCTCAGTTGTACCTGTTCCTGATCTTTGAATAACTACTCCTTGAAATTGTTGGATACGCTCTTTTGAACCTTCAACTATTTTATTGAAAACGGTAATAGTGTCACCGGCACTAAAATCTGGGAAATCTTTCGTTTGTACAAATTGTTCCTCAACTAGTCTAATAATGTCCGTCTTGCTCATGAATCAATGCTTTATAATGTTTTAGAATACTATTTTTAAAATAAGACTGCAAATATACAACTATTTTTTTGAATAAAACAAGTGCTTATATAAAATATTCAGTTTTTATTGAAAAATTCAAGATTTATTTGATTAGCTAAATGTTTTTCCAATCGGTATTATCTTCAATTCAATGTGCTAAACATAAAATTATAAACCTAATATCGTAATTTTATACATTATTAATATATATAGCTCAATTTTGACTAATTTTGTTCATATAAAAATTAAGTTTATTTCAGTTTTTTCATTTATTTCTAATATTTTTGCATTACAATATTCATATAACGCCGTATTATGAGACTTTTTGAAAATACATTTCGTGCAGGCATTTTATTTGTCTTGTTTGTTGTTTCAGTACTATTTATTGCTCCGCAAAGTGCTGTTCATGCCAATAGTTTAAGTTCTGTTGTTGATGCTCAAAGTGTCAAGAGTGCACTTTCTCAGCACCTTAAAAGAGCCACAATAGATGAAAAAGAAGTTGGGAAATCATTTAGTCTTAAGTTCGAAATGATGATTCCTCAACCCATAAATCATTTTCAATCTTCATCGGATGGTGAAACTGCTATGGGAGAGTTTTTTCAAAGAGTTTTTTTGTTTCATAAATCTTTTGATAAGCCTGTTATATTTGTTACCGAAGGCTATGATGCATCATACGCTGAGTCTTCAAGATATAAGCATGAATTGTGTGATTTGCTTGATGCCAATTTAATAGTTGTAGAGCATAGGTTTTATGGAAAATCTATTCCCGAGGAGCTGGCATGGAAGTTTTTGAATATTAAGCAAGCTGCTGCCGATCATCACCAAATTGCGCAAACTTTAAGAGAACTCTATACTAATAAATGGATTTCTACAGGAACAAGCAAAGGTGGATCTACTGCAATTTATCATAAAGCTTTGTATCCCAACGATGTAGATGCAGTAGTGGCATATGTTGCCCCTATCACCATAGCTCAAGAAGACCCACGTCCCATCGAATTTGTGTTAAATAATTCCCATAAAAAAGAACGTAAAGCTGTTGAAGATTTTCAGAAAAGAATTTTAAAAGATAAAACAGAAGCCATTAAATATCTTGAGAACTTTAAAGAAAAACACAAAGTGAAATTTATTATGCCCATAGAGGCTGTGGTTGAATATACTGTTTTTGAATATGCTTATTCGTTTTGGCAGTGGGGAATGAGTCCTAATCGTATCCCCAATAAAAAATCAAAAATGGAACAGCTTGTAAATCATCTGTTTATGATTGTTACGCCTACAACATTTGTCGATGACCGAAGCACCTCTTCAGCAACATACTATTATCAGGCATATAGCGAAACTGGCTATTATTCCTTTAATGAGATGGCAAAAAAGTTTTCGAAATTTAAGCTTTCGCAAAATGATTATGGTAATAGGATAATGGCTGATATGAATTTGGAGATTAAGTATGACCCCAATACTCATATTGAGATTTTGGAGAAGTTAAATTCTGCTACAGAAAATATTATTCAAATTCACGGAAGCATCGACCCGTGGCGATATGCAGCTTGGGAGCCTCCAGTAAATAGCAATTGTCTGTTTTTTGAGGCTGAAGGTATAGCACATGGAGCCAATTATAAAAACCTATCTGTGGAGCAGAAAAAATCTTTTAAGGATGCCATAAAGCTTTTCACAGCCATTGAAGTGAAAGATTAATTTTTGAAAAATGATAAAGGAAAGAGTTGGAGTTTTAGGAAGCGGTAGTTGGGCAACAGCCCTTGTTAAGGTGTTGCAAACCAATGGAATACCCGTCAATTGGTGGGTCAGAGAAGAGAATGTTGCAAAAGAACTCAAAGATACTGGAATCAATCCACGATACCTCCAAAATGTGATATTTGATACTGATTTAATTAATGTATATACCGATATAAAATCTGTGATAAATATTTCTGATGTTTTGTTATTGGTAATTCCATCAAGTTATATTCACTCATCATTTTCCGAAATTACACCCAAAATGCTCAAAGGCAAGAAGATAATTTCGGCGGTAAAGGGTATTATTCCCGAGACCAATCAAATTGTAGCAAACTATTTTAAAACTGAATTTAAAATGACCTCTTGGTCCATTGGGGTTATTTCTGGACCTTCGCATGCCGAGGAAATTGCCCTTGGTGGCTTAACCTTTTTGACTGCTGCTGCACGAAATAAAAAACTAGGAGAACTTATTGCAAACATGTTTAGATGTCATTTTGTGAAAATTGTCTCTTCACGCGATTTGTACGGAATTGAATATGCAGGTGTATTGAAAAATATTTATGCCGTAGGTGGTGGAATCCTTAAAGGATTGGGTTATGGAGACAATCTCTTTGCTTCATATATTGCCAATTGCACCATGGAAATGAGGGTTTTTATTAGACAACTGCACCCCATTGAGAGAATTTTTCACCATTCGGCATATTTGGGCGATTTGTTAGTTACATCTTATTCGCAGTATAGTAGAAATACTAAATTTGGTACGCTAGTGGGGCAAGGAAAAACCATCGAACAGGTTTTCGATGAGATGAATATGGTTGCCGAAGGCTATAATGCTGTGAAATGTGTTTATGAAATTAATAAAGAGTACGATGCTAAAACACCCATAATTGATACCATATACAATATTTTATATAATGGGAAAGATGCTCAAACTGAGATGCAAAAATTGATAAATATGTTAAGGTAATACACAACAATTAGTTGATTTTTGTGTTGAATTGGTGTCTTTCTGTCAAAGAAACAAGAAAAAATGAGTAAAACGCGAATCAGAGTTATAGTTTTTACCATGGCAGTGGTGCTTGTTGCATTGGTTGGCTTTCAAGTGCTATGGGTTAAAAGTGCCATAAAAGTTCGTGAATCCAATTTTAATGACAATGTAAATAATGCCATCATAAACGTAATTTTTAAGTTGGAAAGAATCGATTTGGCAAGAAATTCTGATGCTTTTAATCCTGTCAAATTCCCCAAACCTCAGTTGGATTCAATTCTAAGAAACAAAGGAGAGAATGGAGTTGAATATAAAGTTGCGGGCAATGATTCTACATTGCAATATGAATTTTCATATGAATATAGTAACATTGAAGATGGACAAGATAGTGCTGATTTTGAAGTAATTCCACCAGAAAACATATCCTACGAACCTTTTATAGATTTTGACGATATGTTTTCTTTTGGCGATATTACTCAAAAGCTTTTTAAACCTAGAGCTGTTTTGCCAATTTCTGAAAGAGCAGAAAAATCTTTAGTGGATTCGTTGTTAAATGACGAGTTTAAACAATTTGGAATAAATACAAAGTATGAGTTTGGCGTTTTTTCTCCCATCTCACAAGAAATTGTGTATGAAAAAACTGGAAAATATCATGATGAACTTTTAGGAAAAAGTGTTGCATATAAACTATTCCCCAGTGATGTTTTTTCTGAACCTTACTTTTTGTTGCTTTTCTTCCCCGATGAAACTAAATTCATTATGAAGCAATTGTGGATTATGCTGACAGTATCTATGTTTTTGATTCTCACTATCATGTTCGTGTTTTCTTATACCATTATGACCATCATAAAACAGAGAAAATTGTCAGATATGAAAAACGATTTCGTAAATAATATGACCCATGAATTTAAAACTCCCATATCCACAATAGCTCTTGCGTGCGAAGCATTGAATGATGATGATATAAAAAATACGCCCGAACTTGCCAACAACTATATCGACATAATATCTGTCGAAAACCAACGCTTGGGTATAATGGCAGAAAAAATTCTACAAACAGCAATATTGGACAAAGGCGAACTCAAGTTCAAAAAAGAGATTTTAGATGTACACGAAATCCTCGATGACATAGTTGAAAGGCTAAAGCTTGCCATAAAATCTAAAAATGGAAGTGTAGAAAGAGTCTATGATGAAAATGTATCTCTAATAATTGCAGATAAATTTCATATTTCCAATGCCCTTTTCAATATTGTTGACAATGCCATCAAATATACACCCGACGATTTAAAAATTACCATCAGTACCAAAATCCTCAATAATGGAATTCAAATTTCGATTCAGGATAATGGTATTGGAATCAGCAAAGCCAATTTGAGCAAAATTTTTGATAAGCTCTATAGAGTTCCCACAGGCAATATTCACAATGTTAGAGGCTTTGGTTTAGGGTTAAACTATGTTAAAACAGTAATATTTATGCATAAAGGTACCGTTAATGTAGAGAGTGAAATGAGAAAGGGAAGTAATTTTATTGTATTTTTACCTAAAATAGAGATGTAATATGGAGAAAATTAGAGTATTATTAGCAGAAGATGATTCCAATTTAGGGAAAGTTCTAACATCATATCTTGAAGTTAAAGGCTTTGAAGTGGATTTGTTTCAAAATGGCGAATTGGCCATGAGAAGTTTTATGATAAACCATTACGACTTATGTCTGTTGGATGTGATGATGCCTGTTAAAGATGGATTTACACTGGCAAAAGAAATTAAAACACAAAATGATAAAATTCCAATTCTATTCTTAACTGCCAAAAATATGCAGCAAGATGTTTTGGAAGGTTTTGATATTGGAGCCGACGATTATATCACCAAGCCTTTTAGCATGGATGAGCTTTTGGTGAGAATAAAAGCAGTGCTACGTCGCACAGACCCCGCATTGATAGGTGAGCAACAGCAAACTTTTTTCACAGTAGGGAAATATACTTACGACTACACACGCCAAATTCTAAGCTTCGAGGATAGAGAGCAAAAACTAACCTCAAAAGAGGCAGAACTGCTCAGACTCCTTTGTGAAAAGAAAAATGACATCCTTGATAGATCAATGGCTTTGAAGAAAATTTGGAATGACGATAGCTATTTTAACGCCAGAAGTATGGATGTTTATATCACCAAATTGAGAAAATATCTAAAAGACGATCCAAATATTGTTCTAATGAACGTTCATGGTATTGGATTTAAACTTGTGGATGCAAAATAATTTTCTTTGAAAAGAAAAATAGAGAGAATAGGGCTTTTTGTTAAATGGTTTTTTGCTTCCAAAACCGTCCACTCGGCTCACTCGCCATTTTTGTACAACTTTATTAAAGATGTAATTTCAAATAAGAAAAAACCAACTCATCTTGACGATGTTTTAAACTATCGTAAAGAAGTTTTGTCAGACAAGTCTTTGATAGAAGTTGAAGATCTTGGTAGTGGTGGTCAAAAGCAAAAGATATATAAAACCAATATTTCAAAGCATGCTCAAAATTCGCTCAAGAGTAAGGCAGAACTAAGGTTTTTCTACAATATAATAAATTACTTAGGTGTAGAAAAAATAATTGAATTTGGTAGCTCTTTTGGCGTGAGCACAATGGCAATGAGTAGAGCTGATTCTGTTGCAAAAATATACACCATTGAGGGCTCGGAAAATATTTACCTTTATGCCCAAAATGCTTTTAAAAAGATGAATGCCGAAAATATTGTTGCCATAAATGCCAATATTGACGATGTTGTAAAACAAAAAGATTATTTTTCAGAAAAGGTAGATATGGTGGTGATAGATGCCAATCACACCTATGATGCTGTGGTGAAATATACTGAATTTGTCAAAGGCTTGATGAGCGAAAATTCAATTCTAATTTTGGATGATATTCACTGGTCGAAGGATATGAATAAGGCTTGGCGGAAAATAATAGAAGATGAGTGCTTTACGCTCTCCATTGAGATGTGGCAAATGGGTATATTATTTACATCTACAAGTTTTAGCAAGCAAAATTTTAAATACAGAAAGCTATTCTTGTGATATTTCGGTCATTAAAATGGCAGGTTCAAAATTGTTTTTGAAGAAACAAAACGCAACTTCCAGACGTTATACAAATTTGTGAGAATAAAAGCATAGTTTTGTAAGTTGAAAAAATCAATTTAATATGAGTGAAAATAAATTTAAAATATATTCAAAAACTGGTGACAAGGGCGAAACGTCTCTGATAGGCAGAACTCGTGTTCCAAAATATCATCAAAGAGTTGAAGCTTATGGAACTTTAGATGAGCTAAATGCTTTCATAGCAGTTCTGAAAAACCAGCTAAAAAACGAGGATATTAAAGCGGAGCTCAGCACAATTATTGAAGTGATTTTTAGATTAGAATCTTTGGTTGCGTATGACCAAAAAACTGAATTAAAGAAAAAAATGCCTCAAATTTCAAATTCAGATATTGAGTTTTTAGAGAAAGCCATAGACAGATATGATGACAATTTGCCAGCTTTAACAAATTTCATTCTCCCTGGAGGAAACTTAGAATCGTCCTATGCTCATGTATGTAGAACTGTGTCTAGGCGTGCCGAGAGAGAGGTGTTGAGATTAAACTCCTTGGAAGCAGTTCCAGATGAGGTGTTGAAATATTTAAATAGGCTTTCCGACTATTTTTTCCTACTCTCAAGGTGGCTCTGTAGCGAGTCTGAGTGCAAAGATGAGATTTGGAAAGTGTGATTTTACATATTTTTAGCAAATAAGGGCTTGACAAATAGAAAAAGTTTTATTACTTTTGCATTCCAAAAAAAATTAAAAGATATTAAATATGTATTGGACTTTAGAATTAGCTTCAAGATTAGAAGATGCACCTTGGCCAGCGACAAAAGAGGAGCTTATCGACTATGCTGTTCGTACAGGATTGCCAGCCGAAGTAGTTGAGAACTTGCAAGAAATAGAAGATGAGGGAGAGGTTTATGATAGTATTGAAGATATTTGGCAAGATTATCCAACTAAAGAAGATTTTTTCTTCCACGAAGATGAGTATTAGTACTAAGATTATTTAACACATTAAAGGGCTTTTGCCCTTTTTTTGTGTCTATAAATAGCAAATTGTTGCCAATTTATCACTAATTTTGTTCCAAAATAAACTATAAGCAAAAATGTTGAATATTTTCAAGAAATTTTTTAGAACTAAGTCGGAAAGAGATATAAAAGAAATTAATCCCATTCTGCAAAAATGTTTAGCTCTGAGAGAGCCATATCAAAAACTTAGCAACGATGAGCTACGAAATAAAACCTTTGAGTTTAAAGAAAAAATTAGGCTGAAAGTAGAAGAAGAAGAGATGCAAATAGCACATATCAAACATCGTTTAGATACTGAATATGAGTTAGATATAAGTGAAAAAGGAAATTTATATACAGAGCTTGAAAATTTAGAAAAGACAAGTTATAAGAAATCGCAGGAGGTTTTAAATGAAATTCTTCCCGAAGCCTTTGCAGTTCTTCGCGAAACCGCAGACAGATTTAAAAATGGTGAATTTGTGGAAGTCACCGCCACAGACTTTGATAAGGATATTGCTGCAACGCGCGATTCAGTAAATATTATAGGCGACAAAGCCAGATGGAATAGTGAGTGGACGGCTGGTGGAAACTTGCTGAAGTGGGATATGTGTCATTATGATGTGCAACTTATTGGTGGAATAGTATTGCACCAAGGTAAAATTGCTGAAATGGCTACGGGAGAGGGGAAAACCCTTGTGGCGACACTGCCAGTATATTTGAATGCACTTACCGGAAAAGGTGTTCATGTGGTTACAGTGAACGATTATTTGGCCCGTCGTGACGCCGAGTGGATGGGACCTTTGTATGAATTCCATGGATTATCGGTAGATTGTATTGATAAACATCAACCCCACACCGATGAGAGAAGAAATGCATATTTGGCTGATATTACCTTTGGTACTAATAATGAGTTTGGTTTCGATTATTTGAGAGATAATATGTCGAAAAATATAACTGAGTTAGTACAACGCCCGCACAATTTTGCCATTGTGGACGAGGTTGACTCTGTTTTAATTGACGATGCTCGTACGCCACTTATTATTTCAGGACCAACACCAAAAGGCGATCAGCAAGAGTTTGATAGATATAAACCAGTTGTTGAACGTTTATACAATGCCCAAAGAAATTTGGTGACAAAAATATTGGCCGATGCAAAAACTCTTTTGAGTCATCCAGAAGATAGCGAAGAATATAAAGAAGGTGCAAAATTGTTATTGCGTGCACACCGTGGTTTGCCAAAAAATAAAGCTCTGATTAAATTTTTAAGTGAAACCGGTATGAAGCAGTTGTTGCTAAAAACCGAAGGTTTCTACATGGCAGAGCAAAACAAACATATGCACATAATCGATGATGAGCTTTATTTTGTTATCGAAGAAAAATTAAACACAATTGATATTACCGACAAAGGTATCGACCTTGTTTCAAATAGTGCCGAAGAGGCCAAAATGTTTATTATGCCTGATGTGGGCTCGGAAATGGCCGAATTGGAAAAACAAAATCTTTCTGAAAAAGAAAAAATTGAAGCTAAGTCCGAGATTTATAGAAATTTTGCAGTAGCGTCGGAAAGATTGCACACCATACACCAGTTGATGAAGGCTTACACACTTTTTGAGAAAAATGTGGAATATGTCATAATGGACAACAAAATTAAGATTGTTGACGAGCAAACAGGACGTATTATGGAGGGCAGAAGGTACTCAGATGGGCTACATCAGGCCATTGAAGCCAAGGAGAGAGTTAAGGTTGAAGCTGCTACTCAAACATACGCCACTGTAACACTTCAAAACTATTTTAGAATGTACAACAAGTTAGCGGGTATGACTGGTACTGCCGAAACCGAAGCTGGCGAGTTTTGGGACATCTACAAGTTGGATGTGGTTGTTATTCCCACAAATAGACCCATTCAAAGAAAAGATATGGAAGACTTGGTTTACAAAACCAAGCGTGAAAAATATAATGCTGTTATTGATGAAATCAAAAAACTAAACTCCGAAGGTCGTCCGGTTTTAGTAGGTACAACCTCTGTTGAAACGTCAGAGCTATTGAGCAAAATGCTAACACTCAGAAAAGTACCTCATAATGTTCTTAATGCTAAATTACACCAAAGAGAGGCAGACATTGTAGCACAAGCAGGTCAAGCTGGAACAGTTACAATATCTACCAATATGGCTGGTCGTGGTACTGACATTAAGCTGGGCAAAGGGGTTAAAGAGAATGGTGGTTTGGCTATTATAGGCACCGAGCGCCACGATTCCAGACGTGTTGACAGGCAGCTTCGTGGACGTGCTGGTCGTCAGGGAGACCCTGGTTCTTCGCAGTTTTATATTTCGTTAGAAGATGACTTGATGCGACTATTTGGCTCCGACAGAATTGCAAAGGTAATGGACAGAATGGGCTTGCAAGAGGGCGAAGTTATTCAGCACCCAATGATTACTAAATCCATTGAAAGAGCTCAGAAAAAAGTTGAAGAAAACAACTTTGGAATTCGTAAGAGATTGCTTGAGTACGACGATGTTATGAATAAGCAACGTGAAACAATTTACAATAGACGTAAAAATGCTCTTTATGGAGATAAATTGTCCATCGATATTGCAAATATGTTCTATGATTTGTCGTCGCAACTTGTATATGAATATCAAGAAAGACGCGATTTCGAAGGCTTTAAAATGGAAGTAATTTCTGTTTTTGCTTGCGAAGTTCCATTTGATGAGCAAGAATTTTCACAAGGAAATCCCGAAATGTTAGCCGAAAGATTGAATGAGCTAGCTTTCCAAAATTACATGAATAAAATTCAAACTACAACTGAAAGAGCAAAGCCTATTATCGACTCCATATACACAAGAGAGGGTAATAGATTTGAAAATGTAGCCTTGCCAGTATCCGACGGAAAGAAAACTTTGAATATAATTGCCTCTCTGAAAAAATGTTATGAAAGCGAGGGTAAAGAGGTGGCAGTAGCCATCGAAAAAGGAGTGAACTTGGCTGTTATCGACGAAGAATGGAAAGACCATCTGAGAGAAATGGACGAGCTGAAACAGGCTGTGCAGACGGCATCGTATGAGCAAAAAGACCCACTTTTGGTTTATAAATTAGAATCATTCGAACTCTTCAAATCAATCATATATAAAATAAATAAAGATATTGTTTCATTTTTAACCAAAGGGAAATTGCCCATAGAGGATGAAACAAAGGTTCAAGAGGGTCATCTGCCGCGTTCTGATGTGGATAGAACTCAAACCAGTAGAGAAGACTTGGTTGGCAGTAGAACAGCTGGAGAAAGAAACACTCAACCAGTTAAGGTGGAGAAAAAAGTTGGACGAAATGAATTATGTCCGTGCGGTAGTGGAAAAAAATATAAGCATTGCCACGGTGCATCTTAGTTGATGAAAGTTTTCCCCACAGCATATATGCCTTCAATGGAATATTTGGTTTGTTGCAAAGCAGCAGATCAAATATTAATAGAGCAAGAGGAGACATATCCCAAACAGACGTTGAGAAACAGATGCTATGTGGCTACATCGCAGGGTGTTCAGCCGCTGATAGTGCCTGTGAGCAAGCCCAATGGGAATAATACCAAAACAAAAGAGATTAAAATTTTAGATACAAGTTTCAAAAAACATCATCTGAAAACATTAAAATCGGTTTATAAATCTTCAGCCTTCTACGACTATTATTATGATATTGTTGAAGATATTATAATGTTTCAAACAGAATCGTTGATTGAATATAATTTCCATGCTTTGAAGACCTTTTTTAAGCTTCTTAATATCTCTACTAGTATGGATTTTAATAATAAGTTTGAACAAGAACCGGAAAGCTCAGACTTAAGAATATTATTGTCAAAGAAAAATTCATATAATTCATTTCAAATAATTGAGACATATGAAAAATACAGTCAAGTGTTTGAAGATAAGATTGGTTTTGTACCAAATTTGAGTGTTTTAGACTTGATTTTCAACGCAGGACCACAATCTGGAACTGTTATAAATTGTATATATGAAAACAATTTCGACTCTTCTCTGTTAGGTTTGTTCAGCTTTAAAAGTTAAATCTAACTTTTGTTAGCAAAATACTTAAATGAATAAAATGTGTATTAAAAAATTTATTATTTTTGCCTTTTAAATTATAAGAATTATGAAAAAGATATTTTTGCTTTTTATATTGAGTGTATTCACCTTAGGAGCCTATTCATTATCAAGCTCAAAAGATGAAAATCCAGAGTTTGATACTCAGTTTAAAAATGCTATGAAATTAGTATTTGAAGAAAATTACAAAGATGCATTATACATAATTAATGCACTTCGCAACACCGAGCCCGACAATATGAATCTGGAGTTTTATGCCGGCTTGTGTAAGTTCTATTTAATGTTTGACAAGAGTCATGCTTTGGACCACTTTGCCAAATCATCTAAAAACCTTTCAGAAAAGTATGTCAATATTCCATCCGAAAAATCGGCACCAGTAGAGGCAATATATTTCAATGCATTATCCAATCACTATTTGGGGAATTATGATATAGCTAAGTCGCTATATGAGGAGTATATAGAGAAGTCTAAGTCGTACAAAGCCGAAAAAAGATATGTGAAAGATGCCGAAAAGAAGATAGAGTTTTGTCAAAATCCCAG
>LSQX01186914.1_pt2 | contig 16453 bp, 15 predicted proteins | sample 654561 | NCBI WGS metagenome assembly LSQX01 (sample SAMN04489861, study PRJNA283612) | anaerobic digester metagenome | isolation source: 4 biogas reactors fed with cattle manure at either 37C or 55C with and... | place: Denmark: Kongens Lyngby | collected 2014 | reverse complement strand
AAGAAGTCTTCCGCTTCTCACCTTATGGCAAATGCTTTTAAGGTTAATAATTTAATATAATATTTTTTATGTTATGATTATGTGGGCGGGTAGATTTTTTTACTCGTTTTTTTGTTTAAATTTTTAGGAGGTGCGCTGCTATTAGCAAAGAATTAATTATTAACGAACAAATTAGAGATAATGAGGTTCGGCTTATTGACGATGATGGTTCTCAGTTGGGAGTAATGTCGGCAAAAGAGGCACAAAAGATAGCTCACAGTAAAAACATGGATTTGGTGAAGATTGCTCCACAGGCAAAGCCGCCTGTATGCAAAATTATCGATTACGGCAAGTATAAGTTTGAATTAGCTAAAAAGCAAAGGGAAGCTAAGAAAAATCAACATGTTATAAACACAAAAGAAGTTAGAATTTCGCCAACAATTGATAAGAATGATTTTAATACTAAAGTGAATCAAGCCTTAAAGTTTTTGAAATCCGGTGATAAGGTAAAAGTTACTGTAAGATTTAGGGGTAGAGAGGTTAACCATTCTAAATTGGGAGTAGACCTTTTGCAGAGATTTGCAGATTCTGCAAGTGAGTTTAGTACAATGGAGAAGAAACCGAAACTTGAAGGCAGAAACATGGCAATGTTTTTAGCACCTAAACAATGAAAATGAGATTACAATAATTGGAAGGAGTGTAGGAATGCCTAAAATAAAAACACATAGAGGAGCTGCAAAAAGATTTAATCTTACTAAATCAGGTAAGGTTAAGAGAGCAAAAGCTTATAAAAGTCATATACTAAATAAAAAAACTACAAAAAGAAAACGTAACCTCAGAAAAACAGGATATGCAAGTTCTGCTAATGCACCTGTTATAAAAAAATTAATTCCGTATAAATAACATATGAATATTATTCACTTTATTATGGATTAATTATTTTTATTATGTATATTTAGTTCATGTTAGTGAGAGTTTTAAGGAGGATGTAATCATGGCAAGAATAAAGGGTGGAATGCACACCAAAAAAAGGCATAAGAAGATATTAAAGCTTGCTAAGGGATACAGAGGAGCAAAAAGTAAGCTTTTTAGAACGGCTAATCAAGCTGTAATGAAGTCACTTGTATATGCTTATCAAGGAAGAAAGAGAAAAAAGAGAGATTTCAGAAAGCTTTGGATAGCAAGAATAAATGCTGCTTCGCGTATGAATGGAATGTCATATAGCAGATTCATTAATGGACTTAAAAAATCGGGAATTGGAATAAACAGAAAAATGCTTGCAGAAATTGCAGTAAATGATGCCCGGACTTTTGAGCAATTAGTTTTAAAAGCAAAAGAAGCGTTGCAATAATAATGTAAATACTAAAATAGACCCTAATCGGGTCTATTTTACATTTCAGTCTTTGTTCACGAGAGGAGATTTTTATGTATAAAGATATAACCGGAAGTGGAAATAAATATATAAAGCATATAAAATCGCTTAACATTAAAAAATATCGTGATACCTTTGGTGAATACCTTATTGAAGGAAAAAAAATATTAGAAGAAGCGATATATGAAAATGTAGAGATTAAGTCTGTGGTGATAAATGATAAGTTTTTAAATTCAGACAGTTCTAATTCAGAAAGAATTCTTGACCAATTAAATAACAGAAATATTGATGTTTTTCGAATACCCGAAAAAATATTTAAGGACATTTCAAATACAGAAAACCCTCAAGGAGTAATGGCTATTTTGAAAATTAATGAAATATCAATTAACGATTTTATTCAGGAGGGTAATCCTTCTTTTTTAATTTTTTGCGAAAACATTCAAGACCCGGGCAACATGGGGACTATTATTAGAACAGCAGATGCAGCAGGGGTTGATGGGGTTCTGGTATCAAAAGGTTGTGTTGATATTTATAGTCCTAAGGTCGTGCGTTCAACTATGGGTTCATTGTTTCATCTACCTATAATTAAAATTAATGATAATATAGAAGTAATAAATCACCTAAGAACAAAAAAATATAAAATCATATGCACTCATTTGACGGGCACGGAATTTTATTATAATATAGATGCCGTAGATAAAATTATAGTATTAATTGGAAACGAATCAAATGGTGCATCAGAGCAATTGGCGTCGCAATCTGATTGTTTGGTGAAGATTCCGATGTTTGGAAAGGCAGAGTCCCTTAATGCAGCAGTTGCTGCAGGAATTTTAATGTATGAAGTGGCACTAAAAAATAGGTATCTAAAATGACGAGCTAAGGGGGATGACATGAAAAAGCTAAAATATTGGGTATGGCTTAATACTATTTATGGTCTTGGTAGCATCAAAACAGCAAAACTACTTAAGATATTCAGTGAACCGGAAAACATATGGAATTCTAGCTATAATGACTTGTTAGGATGTAATTTTCTAAATAAAAATGATGTTGAACAATTGCAAAAAAAAGATTTAAAACCGGCAAATGAGATAATAAAAAGTTGCGATACAAAAAATATTGATATTATCACAATGGACAACCCAAGGTATCCCAAAAGACTAAAAGAAATGCCCGACCCACCTTATGTATTATATATTAAGGGAAGTGTACCTGATGATAATTTATGGCACATAGGGATTGTTGGTTCGAGAAAGGCAACATATTATGGCAGAAGTCTTGCCGAAGAGTTTTCATTTCAACTTGCCAAAAAAGGGTTTGTTATCGTAAGCGGAATGGCGAGAGGAATAGACTCTTGCGCACATAGAGGGGCACTCAAGGCAGATGGCATTACTCAAGCGGTTTTAGGCTGTGGAGTTGATATTCCATATCCAAAAGAGAATGCTGATATGATGAATTACATATCAAAAATGGGAGCAATATTGTCCGAATATCCTCCGAGTACAATGCCTATAGCTGGGAATTTCCCGGCAAGGAATAGAATTATTAGCGGTTTATGTGACATAATACTTGTAATAGAAGCCGGTGAAAGAAGTGGTGCACGTATAACAGCAGATTTTGCAATAGACTATGGCAGGGAAGTAATGGCTGTACCGGGGAATGTAGATAGTTATTATAGTAGAGGCTCTAATAATTTAATCAAAGAGGGCGCAAAATTAATTAATTGTGTAGAAGATATACTTGAGGAAATACCTGAGTATAATAATAATGATAAAAAAACCGAAATAAAAATAGAATCAAGAGAAGTAGAGCTTACAAACAATGAAAAAAACATTTTCGATTATTTATCTAAAACACCTCTGCATATTGATGAATTATGCAGAAACACGGGATATGATATTAAGGAACTAAATTCAATATTGACGATGCTTGAGATGAAAGATTGCATAGAACAGTTACCCGGAAAGCAATTCGTCAAGAAATAACTAGGAGGGGAAAAATGCCTGAATATTTGGTAGTAGTTGAGTCACCGGCAAAAGCAAAAACAATAAAAAAGTACTTAGGGAGAAATTATAAGGTAATGGCATCTATGGGGCACTTAAGGGATCTTCCTAAAAGTCAGATGGGGGTTGACATTGAGAATAATTTTGAGCCAAAATATATTACAATTAGAGGTAAGGGTGAATTATTAAGTAAACTAAAGAAGGAAGCAAAAAGCTCGAGCAAAGTCTTTTTAGCAACTGACCCCGACCGTGAAGGAGAAGCAATATCATGGCATTTAGCAAGCCTGCTAAATATAGAAGAAAATGATAAATGCAGAGTATCCTTTAATGAGATTACAAAGGATGCAGTTAAAAAAGCTATAAAAAGCCCGAGGGAAATAGATGGAAAGCTTGTAGATGCACAACAAGCAAGAAGGATACTAGATAGGATAGTAGGTTATAAAATAAGTCCGCTTCTGTGGAGAAAGGTTAGAAAAGGTTTAAGTGCCGGCAGGGTGCAATCTGTTGCAGTTAAGTTGATTTGTGATAGAGAAGATGAGATTGATAAGTTTGTCTCGGAAGAGTATTGGTCTATTACTGCTAATCTAAAAAAAGACGATACAAATGAAATCTTTCAAGCTAAATTTTACGGCACAATCAAAGAAAAATTAAAATTACCCGATAAAAAATCAGTTGATGAAGTTTTAAAGAACCTTAATAAAGCAGAATATTTAATAAATGATGTTAAGAAAAAAGAGAAAAAAAGGGTGCCTGCTCCACCGTTTATAACAAGCACTTTACAACAGGAAGCATCAAGAAAATATGGTTTTACCGCAAAAAGGACTATGTCTGCAGCTCAGCAGCTATATGAAGGTATTAGTGTTAAAGGAGAAGGTTTTATAGGTTTAATTACTTATATGAGAACAGATTCTGTAAGGGTGTCTGAAGAAGCGCTATCTTCAGCACGTGAGTATATTTCAAAAAAATATGGTAAAGATTATCTCCCTCCTTCACCAAGAAGATACAAAAGTAAAAAAGCTGCACAAGATGCTCATGAGGCAATTCGTCCTACTAATGCTTTGCTTGAGCCGAAAATGATTAAAGAATCCTTAAAGCCTGACCAGTATAAATTATATAAATTAATCTGGGAACGCTTCATCGCAAGTCAAATGGAAGCTGCAGTATTTGATACAATGAGTGTTGATATATTGGCAAATGATTACTTATTTAAAGCATCAGGTTCCAATATGAAATTCCCCGGATTTATAGTATTATACCTAGAAGGAAAAGATGAGGAACAAGATGAGGAAGGTATGTTGCCTGATTTAGAAAAGGGCCAAAAGGTAATCAATAAAAATTTGGAACCAAAACAGCATTTTACACAACCACCTTCGAGGTATACAGAGGCAACTTTGGTTAAAACCCTTGAAGAAAAAGGAATAGGCAGACCCAGTACGTATGCGCCGATAATAACAACTATTATTTCCAGAGGATATGTTGAAAGAGAAAAGAAGACACTAATACCTACAGAGTTAGGAATAGTTGTAACCGATATAATGAAAGACTTTTTCAAGGATATTGTAGATATCGAATTTACTGTAAATATGGAAGATAAGCTTGACCAAATTGAAGAAGGTAATATGGATTGGAAAGAGTTACTTAAGCATTTTTATAGTCCTTTTGAAAAAACGCTAAAAGAAGCAGAAAATAATATGGGCAAAATAGAAATTAAAGACGAGGAAACAGATGAAATATGTGAAAAATGCGGTAGAAATATGGTTATAAAAATGGGGAGGTACGGTAAGTTTCTCGCTTGCCCGGGTTTTCCGGAGTGTCGGAATGCTAAACCAATTATGAAAGCGATAGGAATAAAATGCCCAAAATGCGGAGAAGAAGTATATGAAAAGAAATCAAAAAAGGGAAAGAAGTATTATGGATGCGGCAATAATCCTAAATGTGATTTTATGCTTTGGGATGAGCCGGTAGATGAGAAATGTCCAAAATGCGGAAATATGCTTGTGAAAAAGGTGACCAGACAATCACAGAAGATTAAATGCTCGGAGAAGGAATGTTCTTATGAGAGAAATTTGAAAGACTGAAAGGAAGGACTGTATTAATGGTTGTAACAGTAATTGGTGCAGGATTAGCAGGATGTGAGGCTGCATGGCAAATTGCTAAAAGAGGGATTAATGTAGACCTATATGAAATGAAACCTCATAAGTATACCCCTGCACACCATTCTCCCAATTTTGCGGAATTGGTGTGCAGCAATTCTTTGCGTTCAGATAGACTTGAAAATGCAGTGGGATTGTTAAAAGAAGAAATGAGATTAATGGATTCTTTGATTATTAAATGTGCAGACAATGTGAGAGTTCCTGCAGGTGGTTCATTGGCTGTAGACAGAGAAAAATTTTCCCGCTTGGTTACTTCTAAGATAAAAGAGAACAACAAAATAAGAATTATTAATCAGGAAGTCCAACAGATACCGAGAGAAGGATTTGTTGTTATAGCAACAGGTCCGTTAACTTCAGATGCTCTTACTCACAGCATAAGAGAGTTTACAGGAAATGATTATTTATACTTTTATGATGCTGCTGCACCAATAGTCACTTATGCTTCTATTGATTTTGAAAAAGCATTTATGGCAGACCGTTATGATAGAGGAACAGCGGACTATATTAATTGTCCATTAACTAATGAAGAGTATCATGATTTTATAAATGAGCTTATAAACGCTGAAACGGCAGAACTAAAGAGTTTTGAAGATACTAAGGTATTTGAAGGGTGTATGCCTGTAGAAGTTATGGCAAAAAGAGGGGAACAAACACTGCTTTTTGGACCCATGAAGCCTGTTGGGTTAATTGACCCCAAAACAGGTAAAGAGGCATATGCCGTGGTGCAACTAAGAAGAGATAATAAAGAAGGAACCCTATATAATATAGTAGGATTTCAAACACATCTTAAATGGGGAGAGCAAAAAAGAATATTTGGGATGATACCTGCTCTTAAAAATGCTGAATTTGTAAGATACGGTGTAATGCACAGAAACACATTTATAAATTCACCCAAACTCTTAGATAATGTTTATAGAAGTAAAAAAGACCCCGGAATTTTTTTCGCAGGACAGATTACCGGAGTTGAAGGATATGTTGAATCAACATCATCCGGACTTATTGCGGGGATTAATGCAGCAAGAATGTCAAAAGGTGAAGATGCTTTTATTTTACCCCGTGAAACGGCAAATGGAGCATTAAGCCATTATATATCAAATCCTACAGCCGATAATTTCCAACCTATGAATATTAATTTTGGTTTACTTCCTCCTCTTGATTTAAGGATTAGGAATAAACGCGAGAAAAACCTTAAAATCTCAGAAAGAGCATTGTTATTGCTTAATGAAAAACTTGAATATTGTTGAGGATTAAATTATAATAAATGAGTAACACCATAATTGGCCGGGGGGGAGAAAATGGGGAAAAAGTATAATGTATTATTAGCATTAATGGCTTTGGAAATAGGTGGGGCAGAAACACATGGTGTTGAACTTGCAAACGGTTTGGCAAAGCAAGGATTTAATGTTATTATTGCGTCTGCCGGTGGGGTATATGAAAAAGAATTACTAAGTCATGGAATAAAGCATTATAATGTGCCGCTTAATAATAAAAAGGTTAATAATGTTTTTCACTCTTATAAAATATTAATGGAAATTATCAAACAAGAAAAAATCGATATTATTCATGCTCATGCCAGAATACCGGCTTTTATATGTAATTCTATTCATAAAAAAACGGGAGTCCCGTTTATGACTACTGCTCACGGCGTTTTCAGCACAAAATGGGGGCTAAAATACATAACAAAATGGGGTAATAAAACCATAGCTGTAAGTGACGATATAAAGGATTATCTTATTAGTAATTATAAAATTAATAAAAATAGTATAAAGGTTTCTATTAACGGGATTGATACGGAGAGATTTAGTAATGATATTGACTATTCCGATATAATTAATAAGTTTTCTATTACACCTGATTTACCAAAAATACTGCATGTAAGCAGACTAGACAGTGATAGAAGTGATGTTGCCCATATGATTATTGATATTGCTCCCGAATTACTAAAAAGAGGAGTGGCAAACCAAACGATAATAGTTGGAGATGGTAATGATTTTAATAGATTGAATGAAAAAGCAGAGCAAATTAATAAGAAGCTTGGTCAAAGGGCAATAATCATGACCGGAGCGAGAACAGATATTAATAAGTTTACTGCTATGTGTGATTTGTTCGTTGGTGTTAGTAGAGCTGCGTTAGAGGCTATGGCAGCATCTAAGCCTGTAATCCTTGCAAGTGTTGATGGATATATGGGCGTTTTTGAAGAACAAAACTTACAGACAGCAATTCAGAACAACTTTACATGTAGGGGAGAAGAAAAAACTTCAGAGAGTAGATTGACAGATGACATTCAAAAAATTTTGAATGAAAAAGATATTAAACTCTTAAACAGCTTGGGTGAGTTTGGGCGAAAAGTTGTTGAAAATGAGTATTCGGTTAAAAAAATGGTAAAGGACAACATAGATATGTACTTAGAGTTATTAAAGTAAAAACTTAAGAGGAGAACTGCTATATGTTTGACATAATTATTTCAGGTTATTATGGATTTAAAAATAGTGGTGATGATGCCATACTAACCGCCGTAATTAATAATTTACGAGAATATAAAGAAGATGTAAGAGTGCTTGTTCTTTCTGCAAATCCAAAAGAGACCAGGCAGATTTACGGAGTTGATGCAATAAATAGGTTTAATGCATTTAAAGTAATATCTGCAATGAAAAAAGCAAGGCTTTTTATTAATGGTGGCGGAAGTCTAATACAGGACATTACAAGTACCCGTTCATTATTTTACTATTTAGGGACTATTTGGCTTGCAAGAAAAATGGGTTTAAAGGTAATGGTTTATGCCAACGGGATAGGACCTGTTTCTAGAAAAATAAATAAAAAGCTCACTCAAAAAATTGTTAACAATGTAGATGTCATAACATTACGTGAGGAAACCTCAAAAAAGGAATTAGAAGAGCTTGGAATACTTAAACCTAAAGTTTTAGTTACGGCAGACCCTGCACTAACCATAGAACCGGAGGATGATGCGAGAGTTGACACAATATTACATAGTGAGGATGTTGACATATCGAGGCCTTTAGTAGGATTTTCCATGAGGGATTGGAAAGGAAGCGAAAAATATATACAGATAATTGCTGATACAGCAGATTATATTGCAGAAAGGTATAACGTAGCTCCGGTATTTATACCTATGCACTATCCGAGGGATATTGAAATAATTGAAAAAATTATACCACTTATGAAAAATAGAGCTTTTATAATTAAAAATAAATATACTGCAAGTGAAATAATAGGCATTATAAACAGGATGGAACTTCTCATAGGCATGAGACTTCATTCATTAATATATGCAGCCGTTACAGGGATACCTGTCATTGGTTTGGCGTATGAGCCAAAGATAGAAGGTTTCCTAAAATATACTCAGCAGGTTTCTGCCGGGCATATAAATGACCTGCAATTGGACAAGCTTATTTCCATCGTAGATGATGTGTGGGAAAAGAGGGGCATGATAAAAAACACTTTGCAAGTAAGAGCTGAAGAACTTAAGGAAAAGGCTGTTGAAAATGCCAAAATAGCAATTGAGCTGTTGGAATAGTTGGTCATAGCCACAGGGGACAGTTCCCTTCCCTTCGGTTGCTCGCTTTGCTCACAAGACGCTAGAACCGTCCCCATGGCTAAAGACCAGCACGTTCACCTCGTGCCCCTCGATAGGGGGCTGTCCGAAGGACTGGGGGTCTAATTGACAATTGCTTAGGGTGATAGTGAGCCCCATTATTTATTTGATTACTATCTTGCTTGTCATTCTGAGCATTAGCGAAGAATCTCATGCTCTAACTTTTATTTTATCAGGAGGTGTATGATTTACATATGAGAGATTTAATTAATATTCTTGGAGTTAATTTAGATAATGTCACAATCAACAGTGCATATGACAGGATTATCGATTTTTTGAAAGGTGAAGGTGTTTGCGTTGTTTATACGCCTAATTCTGAAATGATTATGAGTGCATATGAGCAAAAAAATTTGATGGATGTATTAAATTCATCTGATTTATCAGTGCCGGATGGAATTGGAGTCGTATACGCCTCAAGAATTTTAAAGAAGCCGCTTAAGGAAAGAGTTGCAGGCTTTGATTTGGCAAAACTATTATTATCAAAAATACCTAATACGGAATATTCGGTATTTTTGTTTGGAGGAGCACACGGTGTTGCCGATAAGGCAAAAGAAAACCTTGAAATCGACTATCCCGGCATAAAAATTGTGGGTTTACATAATGGATATTTTGATGTGTCTGAGGAAGATAAAATCATCAATGAAATCAATGAATCCCAAGCGGACATTTTATTTGTATTCCTTGGATTTCCAAAACAAGAGCATTGGATTAATAGGAATAAAGATAAGTTAAATGTTAAAGTGTGTATGGGTCTTGGGGGAAGTCTTGATATTTTTGCAGGGCAGGTTAAAAGAGCTCCTTATATATATAGAAGGTTGGGAATAGAATGGTTATACAGATTGATTAGAGAGCCTAAACGCTATAAAAGGATGTTGGCGCTTCCCAAGTTTGGCGTTACAGTGATATGGAAAGCAATTAGAAAAGGATAAGGTGGGAAACTAATGAGAACTAATTTAAAAGTCACATTATTACAACATACTCCGGAACCTGAAAAAGTAGTGGCATCTGCTGCTAAGCTTTGTTATTCAAGCTCCGCGATTGAAGGCATAATGAATAACTTGGATTTTGAAAAAACAAGTAAGTTTTTAGAAATCTTGATTGATATGGGGCATGAGAGTCCCCTTGAGCATATTAGCTTTACCTTTGGATTAGAAGGGGTCAGCAGAAGTTTATTAGCGCAGCTTACCAGGCATAGAATTGCCAGTTATAGTGTGAAATCTCAAAGATATGTTAAGGAAGGACAGTTTGAATATATAATTCCTGAGGAAATTGGAAAAAATCCTCGTGCAAAAGAAAAATTTATACAAGCAATGGAACAAGACCAAGCAACATATAATGAGCTAGTAGATATATTAACATCACATCACTATGATAATTATATAAAAGATGGCATAACAGAAAAAAAAGCAAAGCAATCTGCCGAAAAAAGAGCAATAGAGGATGCAAGATATGTTCTACCTAATGCTTGTGAAACTAAAATAATTGTTACAATGAATGCAAGAAGCCTTTTGAATTTCTTTAAGCATCGTTGTTGCGAAAGGGCGCAATGGGAAATAAGGAATATGGCAGTTGAAATGTTGATGCTGGTGAAAGAAATTGCACCTACGGTTTTTACAAACGCAGGGCCGTCATGTGTAAAGGGACCATGCCCTGAAGGTAAGATGAGCTGCGGTATGATGAAAGAAAAAAGAAAAATATTTGGGTTAGGGGAAAACACATATGAGGGGTAAATTAATTGTTATAGAGGGCGTAGATTCAAGCGGGAAAGCAACGCACACATTTAAACTTTTTGAAAGGTTAACACAAGGTGGTTATCCGGTTAAAAAGGTGGAGTTTCCTAATTATGATAGTGATTCGTCTGCACTTATTAAGATGTATCTTAATGGTGAATTTGGTTCTAATCCCAATGATACAAATCCTTATATCGCATCAACTTTCTATGCTGTAGATAGGTATGCTTCATTTAAGAAAGAATGGGGAAGTTTCTATAAAGAAGGCGGAATTATAATATCCGATAGGTATGTTACATCGAATATTATACATCAAGCTGCAAAAATCAAAGATGGTTTAGAAAAAAACAAGTATTTGGATTGGTTGTGGGATTTGGAATTTAATAAGTTTGAACTTCCGGTACCTGATTGTGTTGTTTTTTTAGATATGCCTCATAATTATTGCGAAAACTTAATGAAAGAAAGAAACAATAAATTTACAGGGGAAAAGCAAAAGGATATTCATGAAAGAAACATGCAATATTTATCTTCAGTTTATTGCAATGCAGTAGAGCTTTCTCAAAGGTATTCATGGCAAAGTGTGGATTGTGTTAAGGACGGTAGAATAAGAGCCATTGAAAATATTCATGAGGAAATATACAGTATTGTATTAAAAGTCTTATAAGTAGCAAATCTAAACCTGACAGCAACAAACAATGATTTTTATCATTCTGGGTTCCCTTTTCGCATCATCCATAATGCATGAAAATTAAAATCGAAATTAATTTGTAAGTTTATTTTACGAGTGGTACAATTGTGTAAAAGTGGCATAATAAATTAAAAAATGTTATAATAATATTATTATACTATATTTAAAACATTTAAAGTAAGGAGACATATGTATGAAATCTAAACCAGTAATTATTGTATCATTAATCTTATCAGCAATTTTCTTATTATTCTTTGTTAGTGTGGGATATTGTGAACAAGAAGTTAAAGTAATGATTAACGGAAGATTAATCGAACAGGAAGCAAAGTTGATTGATGGTCGTACTTACTTGCCTATAAGAGCAGTAGGTGAAGCATTAGGAGCGGAAGTTTCTTCTAATTCAGCTCAAATGCGCCTGTATAAAGCTGATAGTACTTTCCTTTTTTATTCACAAGGTCATAATGGCTTCCTCTTTCAATAATCCTACCATTTTCAAGGACCATAATTACATCCGAGTTCTTAACAGTTGAAAGCCTGTGAGCTATTACAAACACAGTCCTTCCTTTCATTAAGGCATCCATTCCTTTTTGCACTATGGCCTCGGTCCTAGTGTCGATTGAAGATGTTGCTTCGTCAAGAATCATGACAGGAGGATTGGCTACAGCTGCCCTTGCAATTGAGAGAAGCTGTCTTTGACCTTGGGATAGTCCACTCCCATCACCTGACAAAATGGTATTATATCCTTCAGGAAGCATTCTTATGAAGCTGTCGGCATTGGCAAGTATAGCAGCTTTAATACATTCCTCATCAGTTGCATTTAATCTGCCGTACCTTATATTATCAATCACTGTTCCTGTAAATAAACTTACATCTTGAAGAACCATTCCTAATGACCTTCTCAAGTCAGCCTTCTTTATCTTGGTTATATTAATTCCGTCATATCGGATTTTCCCATCAGCTAAATCGTAGAACCTGTTTATAAGGTTTGTAATTGTTGTCTTACCTGCTCCTGTAGCGCCTACAAATGCTACCTTCTGTCCTTGCTCTGCATAGAGGGAAATATTATGGAGTACAAGTTCATTTTCATTATAGCCAAAGTCTACATCATAAAACCTGACTTCACCCTTAAGAGGTGTATAAGTAGCGGTTCCATCTTCTTGGGGGTGCTTCCAGGCCCAGAATTCTGTTCTATGGTCTGTTTCCATTATTTCACCATTTTCATATTTTGCATTTACAAGAGTCACATTGCCTTGGTCTTTTTCCGGTTCCTGGTCCATAAGCTCAAATATCCTTTCTGCACCTGCTATTGCCATAACAACTGCATTAAGTTGTTGAGATACTTGTGCGATAGGGTGAATAAAATTTCTTGACAGCTGCAGGAATGATGCAATCATTCCCAAGGTTACCACATCAACTCCTGTAATGCTTATGTTTTGCACGCTCCCAACTGCGAGTAGACCTCCTGCAATTGCAAGGAGGACATACAATACATATCCAAGATTCATCATAATAGGCATGAGGATGTTGGCGTATTGGTTTGCTTTTGTGGCATTGTTGCGGAGAATTTCATTCTTTTTATTAAAATCGTCCATTGTGGCTTTTTCGTGATTAAAAACCTTAATAACCTTAAGACCATTAATCATTTCTTCGATGTATCCGTTTAATTCTCCAAGAGATTTTTGCTGTTTCACAAAGTATTTTCCACTTTTTCCTGCAATTTTTTTTACAACCTTAAGCAGCATAAATACAAACAGAATCACAAATCCAGTCATCCAAAGGCTCAAATACAGCATAGCAATTGTTACAGCCACAATTGTAACAATGGATGAAAACATATGAGGAAGACTCTGTGAAATCATCTGACGAAGAGTATCAATATCATTTGTATAGTGGCTCATAAGGTCACCGTGGCTATGGGAGTCAAAGTATTTGATTGGAAGACTTTGCATCTTTGAAAACATCTCATCTCTTATTTTTTTCAGAACACCTTGAGATATGAATACCATGGTTCTGGTATAGAAAAGAGATGCCAGTACACCGATTATATAAATTCCACCTAGCATGAGAATTATTCTAAACAATCCGGAAAAATCCGGTACTGCATCAATCAGCAGAGGTTCTATATAGTCATCAATTAAAGTCTTTAAAAAAAGGGAGGATATTGCACCTGTAAATGCACTGATTATTATAGAAACAACCACAAAAATTAGTCTTATTCTGTATTGATTTACATATGACAAGAGTCGTTTAACGGTACCCTTATTTATATTCTTTATATTTGGAGTCCCCATTTTTCGAGAACCTCCCCTCATTGATTTATGCATTTATCATACCCCCTTTTATTTGTGACTCGTATACTTCCCTATAAATATTGTTTTTTTCAAGAAGTTCTTCGTGTGTTCCGATTGCTGAAACCTTTCCATCATCCATTACGATTATTCTGTCAGCATCTTGCACAGAAGATACTCTCTGTGCAATTATTACCTTTGTTGTATGGGGGATTTTTTCCATAAACGCTTTTTTAATAAGCGCATCTGTCTTGGTGTCAACAGCACCTGTGGAGTCATCTAAAATAATAATTTTTGGGTTCTTCAAAAGTGCCCTTGCAATTGTGAGTCTTTGTTTTTGACCTCCTGACAGATTACTGCCGCCCTGCTCGATATGTGTATCATATTTTAATGGAGATTCCTGAATGAATTCATCAGCTTGGGCAAGACTTGCCATCTTATGAATTTCATTATCATTTGCATTTTCATCTCCCCATTTGAGGTTTTCCTTGATTGTACCGGAAAAAAGAACGTTCTTTTGAAGGACAACTGCTACCTGATCCCTTAATGTTTTAAGGTCATAATCCCTTACATCTATTCCGCCTACTTTCACAATACCCTTAGATACATCATATAGTCTTGGGATAAGCTGGACAAGACTTGTTTTTGAGGAGCCTGTTCCTCCTATAATACCGATGGTTTCACCTGATTCTATTTTTAGATTAATACTGTCAAGTGCCATCTTGTCAGCCTTATCAGAATAGCTAAAGCTGACATCTTGAAACTCAATACTACCATCCTTAACCTCGGACACCGGATTATCGCTGTTTTTAAGATTTGTTTTTTCCTCTAAAATTTCGGTGATTCTTTCTGCTGATGCCCTAGATATAGTAATCATTACGATTACCATAGACAACATCATTAAACTCACGAGAATTTGCATGGTATAAGTCATCAAACTCATAAGTTGGCCTGTACTGAAACCAAGTTCAGGGTTATTACCTGAAGCCACTATTGCTCTTGCACCAAACCAAGATAATAAAAGCATTGATCCGAACATACAAAATTGAATAAGGGGCATATTAAATGCTAAGGTTTTTTCTGCCATTGTGAATTTGTCATAAATCTCCTTTGATGTATCTGAGAAATTCTTTCTTTCATAATCCTCCCTGACAAATGCCTTTACAACCCTTATTCCCCTTAAATTTTCCTGGACTATGTTATTTAATTTGTCATATATCTTAAAAACTTTCCTGAATATGGGATGAGCCCTCCTGATAATAAAGAATAGTCCAATCCCCAATATGGGTATAGCACCAAGAAATATCATTGAAAGTTCCCTGTTTATACTAAATGCTGCAAGGAGTGAAAAAATCAGCATAATGGGACTTCTTGCAGCCATCCTCAAAATCATTTGGTATGATTGCTGCACATTTGTAACATCAGTTGTCAACCTGGTAATAATACTTGATGTTGAAAACTTATCAATATTAGAAAAGGAAAACTTTTGTATATTGTAAAACATATCCTGCCTCAGATTCTTTGCAAACCCCGCTGATGATATTGCTGCACTTCGCCCTGAAAGTGCACCGGAAGTAAGTGCTAGAAAAGCTGCCAACAGAAGAAGTCCTCCCAGTCTTAATATTACACCCATATTTCCAGCATCAATGCCATAGTCAATTAAATATGCCATTAAAAATGGTATCATTACCTCAATTAATACCTCTAACATAACAAAAAAGGGTGTAAGAATTGAATGCTTCTTATATTCTCTTATACTTTTTGCTAATGTTTTAATCATACTATAATGCCTCCGATAATAATATTATTAGTTCATTCTATTTAAGATTGTTTTTGTTTATCCGATATTTTAACATCCAACATTATATAATTCTTCCTATTAACTTGTCAAATTATTGCTCGTCAGAGCTGAGTGTATAGTATTTTCATAGCTAAAGCTAGCTTACTTTTATATAATAGATAATCATTTTAATGAAGCATTTAGGCTTTCATATAATAGCTTCTATTTGAATAGTGTTTGTTTAAGGTTATTTGTTATGTAACTAAGGATTATCATATTTATAAAATACTGTCCTCTCTAAAAGCAGGGGGGATTTTTTATATTATTAATAGAGTGTAGCAATGTTAAAAAATATTGAGGGAGATAGAAGAACAAATTATTATATTAAAAAATCGTCTTTCAGAAGTAATAGGAAAATTGTCTACGCCATCTAAGGATGACGATATGGAAGAGTTGGAAAAAGAATATCAAAAAACATTAGAGGATTTGAACATATAGAAAAACCCGATGAGTTTTTGAAGCTTGCGTTTGAAAGCGCGGAAAGGATGAGATGTTTATGCGAAACGAACAGGAAGTGATGGATTTAATACTGAGTGTTGCTAAATCGGATGAGCGTGTCCGCGCTGTGCTCAGGATTGATTTGTCGTTAGTACCGCTGAACGCGGAAAATTTAAAGCAATATGACTGTTTGACCGTTACATTGAAAAAAGTACAGGATATTTTTCTGATAGTGAGAAAAAGAGGTTTGAAGAGCTTAAGAATGAACAGATTACAGACAGTCAGGTCAGGGAGATTGCAAAGAAAAACAATGATTTTTAATCATTTTGGGTTCCCTTTTCGCATCATCCAT
>LSQX01104391.1_pt1 | contig 16453 bp, 13 predicted proteins | sample 654561 | NCBI WGS metagenome assembly LSQX01 (sample SAMN04489861, study PRJNA283612) | anaerobic digester metagenome | isolation source: 4 biogas reactors fed with cattle manure at either 37C or 55C with and... | place: Denmark: Kongens Lyngby | collected 2014 | reverse complement strand
CTATGAGAGCAGGAAATGTGACCGCAGAGGAACTGATATCTGCCTATCTTGACCGCATTGCTGCCTATGAAGACGCGGGTCCTGCGATCAATGCCATTATCATGACGAATCCTCAGGCTCTGACGGAGGCGGCTGAGCTGGACCGCATTTTTAGAGAAACAGGTGAATTTAGCGGTCCCCTGCATGGCATTCCTGTCATCTTGAAAGATAACGTTGAAACTTATGACATGCCTACTACTGCCGGCTCCAAATCACTGGAAGGCTTCATTCCTGATGAAGATGCTTTCATCACGAAAAAACTACGTCAGGCAGGGGCCATTATTCTGGCGAAAAGCAACCTGCATGAATTCGCAATTTGGGGTGAAACTATCAGCTCCATGCTGGGGCAATCGGTCAATCCCTACGATCCGGAGAGAACACCCGGAGGCTCTTCCGGCGGAACCGGAGCTGCGATTGCAACAAATATCGGTATCATCGGTATCGGGACTGACACGATAAACTCCATCAGGAGCCCAGCCTCAGCTTGTAGTGTAGTCGGTCTCAGGCCAACAGTCGGCCTGGTCAGCCGCGCGGGCATTGTGCCATACAGCCTGACTCAGGATACGGCGGGGCCTATTTGCCGTACAGTTGAGGACTGTGTCCGAACTTTGGATGTTATTGCCGGCTACGACCCGGATGACGAAGAAACTGCCTGGAGTATTGGCAGGCAGCCGGAGACCTACCTTACTTATTTAAAAGCAGACGGTCTCAAGGGCAAACGTCTAGGTGTGCTGAGAAGTTTTTTTGGCAAGGAAAGTATCAACCAGCCGGTAAACAAAGTAATGGACGGAGCCTTGGCTGTCTTTAAAGAAGGCGGCGCTAGTCTGGTCGAGCTTGACGACGAGATTGATTCGGACTGGATGATCCGGGAAGTCAGCGTCCATTTTGATGATTTGAAAACACATTTAAATGCTTACCTGGCAGGACTCAGGGCAGATGCCCCGGTTCACTCGGTAGAAGAGATACTGGAATGTGGCAAGTTTCATCCGGGCATAGAGGAGAATCTGAAAAAAGCTCTGAGCCTTGACGTCGGCACAGCTGAATATAATCAAAAACTGGTCCGTCAGGCGGCCATGCGAACAAGGTTCATGAAGATCATGGCCGAACATGAGCTTGATGCCCTGGTATATCCGCATCAGCAACAACTTGTCTGTAAGATCGGGGACGGTCAGCAGCAGCGCAACGGTGTTCTCTGCTCAGCTACTGGTTTTCCTTCTATCGCAGTACCTGCAGGTTTTGCACCATCAGAAAAGGCGCCGATTGGTGTGCCGGTTGGACTGGAAATTGCGGGAAGACCCTTTAGTGAAGGACTACTAATTGAAATTGCCTACTCATTTGAGCAATTGTCTCAGTTCAGGAAAGCTCCGCTGTCTGCTCCCGCACTATGATTTGCTCTCTAGCTCGCAAAAGTATTTCTGAAGGAATTCAGAAAATAATACTTCATAGCGGCTCAGATGCTGGGCTCCTGCTGAACTCAGAATAATGAACCTGCGGCATTTTGGCTCAGAGATTGACAGCAGATGAACATTTTCATCGCTGTCGTCTTTGGGCCAGGTTAATTGCGGGATAAAGGCGATGCCGTGTCCGGAGTTGACATAACGGGTGACAGCCGAAGAACTGTCAGTCTCAAAAATGACCTTAGGCTCAAAGCCCGCCTGATGGCAGAAAAAGTCGGTGATCTGCCTTAATCCGCTGGTTTTGAACAAGCTGACAAAGCCCATATCACGAACCTCACTCAGCTCGATTTCCTTCCTGCTGCCGAACGGACCCGCACGCGGTACTGCCAGCCGGATTTCTTCATCAGCCAGAACGACGGTATTTTTCCCCCGTGGTTTTTCACGTGAAGAGTGAAGTTTTAAAGGATAATTTCCTGCTTCAGCACTTCCGGAGGGTTCACGGTGGAGAGCTTTAAAACTGGCATCTTCGTAGCGCGAATTAAAGGCAGTACAGATGTGAGGGAAGAGATAAGAGCCGGCTTCAACAACAATAGAAACAGTAGTATCGTGCTCCTGCTTTTTGGTCTGCATCTCAGAATCCAGCTTGGTATTAAGCTGCAGGATCTGCTTGGCATAGTCATAGAGCAGCCGGCCATTATTATTGACGACCATCCCTCTGCCAACTGTGTCAAAGAGGGGAAGCCCGAACTCTTTTTCCAGAGAGCGGATAACGCGGGACGCTGCAGGCTGAGGAATGCCGAGATGCTTGCTGGCACGGGTGACACTGCCGAACTCGACTATCTGACAAAATATATTGAGCTGATTAAATGTCATAACTGCCCCTTCATCTACTATGCTCAGGATACAACAAAAATATCTTCAAGGCCAAGCAAGTGAAGATTTTCCTATTGTTTACCAAATTGAAGATAGGGTTGACAATAGTGGTTTAAACTTTCATAATCTGGAGGTATGAATATGCAATACAGCACAGCTACTAAAGTCTTGAAAATGTTGCGGGAGGCCAGCAGCAGCCTTTCCGGTGAAGAAATCTCTATGCAGCTTGGCCTCAGCCGTTCTGCGGTATGGAAAGCAGTGGATGCTTTGAGAAAAGAAGGCTATGCAATTTCCGGAGTGAAAAACCGTGGCTATGAATTAAGGGCTGAAACTCAGAAACTTTCACAGTTTGGTATCGAGAGCATGCTATCCTCTGACTGGGAAAGCATGGAAGTGCTCGTTTATGAGGAGTTGGAATCAACCAACAGCCTGGCTAAACAAAAGCTTGGCGATGCCAAGAGCTATCTGATCAGCGCAGTCAGCCAGACTGCAGGCCGCGGGCGTCATGGCCGCAGTTTCTATTCACCTGCCGGCAGCGGTCTTTATTTTTCACTCGCCTTTCCCTGGAGGAGGGAAGAGAACCCGGTTACGCTGACTACGATGGCAGCTGTCGCTGTCGCAAGAGTGCTGGAGCGTACTTTCGCTATAGAAATCGGAATCAAATGGGTAAATGATCTATTCTACAAGGACAAGAAAATCTGTGGAATCCTGACGGAGGCTGTAACAAATCTGGAGTCAGGACAGACACTCTCCCTTGTCGTAGGCGTCGGTATTAACCTCATGCCACCCAAGGCCGGTTTTCCTGAGGAAATTAGAGAGAAAGCTACTTTTGTTACTGAAGGAAAAGGTGGTATTGATCCTAACAGACTGATCGCTGAGATCAGTAATGAACTTGCAGGTATGATTAAAGTTCTGCCATCGCGTGCCTATCTCAATGAATATCGGGACCGCTGTTTCATTCTCGGACGTGAAGTTACGCTGGATTCAGGCAAAACAATAATTCCCGAGGATATCTCAGAAGAGGGTGCCCTTGTCTATCGTGAAGGCGGTCAACTGATTGAACTTTCATCCGGGGAAGTCCGTATTAAGGAGTATTAGTTTGAAAACTAGTGAGAGAGTTCATTCTCTGGTCCTATCGGCTTTGTTGGGAGGACTGATTTTTGTCGGAGGACTGATCCGCATTCCTTTGGGTCCTCTTCCCTTCACTTTTCAGACCATGTTTGTTTTGCTGAGCGGATTGTTGCTGACGCCTTCGGCTGCCGCATACGCGACCCTTCTGCATCTTATGCTGAAAATCATTTTTGCTGGCGCTTCTGCTGTCCTATCGCCTTCTTTCGGTTTTGTGCTTGCTTTCATTCCGGCTGCTGCCTTACTTGCTTACCTGACAAGAGTCAGGGGCAGCAGTGCTTTACAAAAAGCAATCAATCTGATGCTGGTTTCATTTCTGATCTATCTTATTGGCCTGCCTTACATGGTTCTTGTTCTGGGCTATGTTTCGGGTCAGACCCTGACCTTTCACAGCATAGTCTTTTCCGGGATGCTGATTTTCCTTCCGGGGGATGCCCTTAAGATTGTACTTGCCTTAATAGTGGAAGGCAGACTGCGACCTGCTATGGCAGGCTAGAGTTTTTAAACTAAGACAAATAAAAACCGCGGCTGATCATGCAGCCGCGGTTAATTTTCAGTCTAATCCGGATTTCTGCCTTTACAGGCCAGGCCCGGAAAAGCAACTAATAGATGTCCTTTTCTCCACTTGCAATACCGAGAGCAACTTTTTCCGGAGTAAGGGGCAAGCGATAAAAGTTGATTCCAGTAGCATCATAAACAGCATTGCCGATAGCAGAGGGGATTGAAATCATGGTATGTTCTGCTATACCTCTGGCACCATAAGGGCCGTTCAGCTGCGGGTTCTCGATGTAGATCGGTACGACTTCAAGCGGCATATCCTTCATTGTCGGGATTTTGTTATCCGTAAATGACGGGTTGAGGAGCACGTTGTTTTCGTCGAACTTATAACCTTCAAGAATTGCAGAACCAATGCCCTGTACAACACCGCCCATAACCTGGCTGTAGACCATTCTTTCGTTGAGGACCTGGCCACAGTCAAAGGCTGAGGCTACCTTCAAAACAGTGATCTCTCCTGAGTGTATGTCAAGCTCGATATCAACGGCATGACAACCAAAAGTCCAGGCCAGTGCCGGAGTGCCCTGACCACTTTCAGGATCCAGGTTTGTCAATCTCTCGGCAGTGAAGTAACCGTGAGAAATCAAGGGACCACCAATCCCGTTGCCGTTAGGATAGGCATAGCCGTAGGCCATGTCTTTATAAGCTACTCTGGCCGTGGGATCATGCTTATAGAAGATATAGCCATCACCATGATCTAAAGACTCTTTCGAAACACGTAAGATCTGGCTGGCGACATCCTTCATCTGATCAACCATACTGCGGGCCGCTTTGATTGTGGCATTGCCGCCCATGAAGGCATACTTGGAGGCAACTGTGTTCCAGTCATAAGGATTGGTCTCAGTGTTTACACCTCTGACTACTTCGATCATTTCCATTGGCAGATCGAGTTCCTGAGCAGTGATCTGTGACACTGCTGTCATGAGACCCTGACCGTAGTCAATTCCGCCAACCATAACTTTGACATGTCCATCGCCCAGCATTTGCATGATAATTGAAGATGCGGCGTTAGGAGGCATGGCGGGTGCCTTTTGTACCATGGCAAAGCCCGTTCCGCGAACTTTGCCGGTTTTCCACTCAGCTTCGCGTTCGGCTTCAGTTTTGCGGCCTTTCCAGCCAATTTCCTTAACAGCTGCCTGGAGGCAGTCAATCGGGCTGCCCGTGCTAGCTGTCATCAGTTCACCGGTCATTGTGAGATCACCGGGCCTGAGTAAGTTTTTCATACGGAACTCGTAGGGATCAATACCGAGTTTTTGAGACAAGATATCTACCTGACGTTCTACTGTCCACAAGGTTTCAAGGTGACCAAAGCCGCGATAAGCTGTGCTAAATACTTTGTTGGTGTAAATCGTGTTAGAGATAATAGCTGCATTTTCAATGTCATAGGGACCAAGTCCGCCATAAACTGCAGTCTTGCCGACGTTGACTCCGTAGTCAGCGTAAGCGCCACTATCCCAGTCGTAAACAATGTCAGTGGCGACTATGGTGCCGTCATCCTTAACGCCGGACTTGACCTTGCCTCTCATGGCAGCACGTGTAGCCATGTAGTTGAATTCCTGCTCGCGGGTCAGCTTTAGTTTGACCGGAGCTCCGCCGGCCGCACGGGAAAGGAGGCAGAGCAGGGGTTCCAGATGTATACCGGCTTTGCCGCCGAAGGCACCGCCAACATAGGGAACCTGGATTTCAATATCTGATTCTTTAATATCAAGGGTTGCAGCCAGCATCTGTCTCAGTGCAAAAGGAGACTGAGCAGAAGATATTATTTTGATGCGTCCGGTGAAAGGATCATATTGCGCAATAGCGACATGTGTTTCGATCGGTACGTGAGCTACTGCCGGCAGCGAGAATTCATTCTCAAGAATGTGATCTGCCTCTGCAAAACCTTTATCCAAATCGCCTTTCTTGCTTCGGTTCAGACTGGCGATATTGCTATTAGGCTGTGGAAAGAAAACACCTTCAACGTGATTGATCTCGGCAATATTTTCATGAACCAAAACATCTGCTTCCAGCGCTTTGTCCAGACCAACGACAGCTTCGAGGACTTCATATTCTATTTCAATCAGAGCGATTGCCTGCTCAGCAAGCGCTTCACTAGTGGCAGCCACTGCTGCTACAGCTTCTCCCTGATAGCGGGTTTCGCCTTTAGCCAGCACCCATTTGTCCTGCATGTAGAGACCAACGAGTAAATCTAAGTCATCACCGGTCAAAACAGCTTTGACACCCGGGAGTGCTTTTGCTTTGCTGGTATCAATACTTATAATCTTTGCCCGCGCATGTGGTGAATGCAGGACTTTAGCATAAAGCATGCCAGGTACTTCCATGTCAAAAGTATAGCGGGCACGGCCGGTAACTTTTTCCATGGCTTCCTTGCGCTCATATGGTTTTCCTATGTGCTTATATTTGGATTCGTAGTCTTTGCATGACTGATAAGTGCAATTATATAATTCTTCTTTATATGTCATGAACGGCTCAACTCCTCTCTCTCTCGTTTAGCAGCTCTTTTGACTGCGTCGAAAATCTGGCGATAACCGGTGCAACGGCAGAGATTGCCCGACAAACCCTCAATAATATCTTCATCGGTCGGATCGGGATTCCTGTCGAGCAAAGCACGGGCAGACATTAAGAAACCTGGCGTGCAGAAGCCGCACTGCAGTGCATCACCGTTGATGAATTCCTGTTGGAGAATGCTGAGTTCGCCGTCCTTGGACAAGCCTTCTACTGTTGTGATTACTCCACCTTGAGCTTCGGGAGCCAGAACCAGGCAGGAGTTAACAGCCTTACCATTTAGGATTATGGTACATGCACCGCATTCACCTTCACCACAGGCTTCCTTGGTACCAAACAGCTTCAGTTTGTCACGCAGGAAGTGAAGGAGAAGCATTGTCGGATCGATATCTTCGGAAATTGCTTCGCCGTTAACAGTGCAGGTAAGAGTGATTAGTCTTTCTTTTGAGTTGATATGCGCTGCTTCCATGGCGCAAAGATCTTTTTCATCTACTTTCGTCATGTTTATGCCTCCTTCTCCATCAGTTGTGTCAGACCCCGTTTTAATAAAACGCCCGCCATGTGCAGACGATACTCTTTTGAGGCACGGACGTCGGAGATGGGCTTAATGTGATTTTTAATTTCTTCGGCTGCCCAGTTGATGGACTCCTCCGTGATACCTTTTGCATTCAGCTCATCTTCCAAAGCGGTCAGGCGCAGGGGTGTGATGGCAACAGCATTGATGCCGATAGCTGCTTTGCCTTCCTGGTTAATGCGGCAAGCCACACCTACTGAGGATAAGTCGTGACCCTTGAGACGAGTCTGACGAAGATAACAGCTTCTATCTTGTGCATTTCCGGGATCGGGCAGGAAAACTGAGACAACAAGTTCATTTTTGGCAACTTGTGTCTTTTTCACGCCGGTAAAGAACTCTTTAAGCGGGACAGTTCTTTCTCCCTCAGAACTTACAATCTTCACGCTTGCATCGTAAATCAGCAAGCTGGGCGGTAAGTCAGCACCAGGTGACCCATTGCAGATATTGCCAACTAAGGTGGCCCTGTTTCTGAGTGGGTAGGTAGCCAATACAGCAGCAGCGTCATGCAAGGCCGTGTATTTCTCTTTGACAATATCGGACTCGATCAAGGTATTGCAAACAACATTAGCCCCGATCTCGAGGCCTTTACCTTCAACGAATTCGAACACGTCCAGCTCAGGGATGGACTTGATGTCGATGATGTGCTTGGCATCGATAAGATTGTGGCGCAAGGCGATCAATAGATCCGTGCCACCGGCCAAAATGTAGGTGTCACCTTCGTTTTTTGACAGTACATTTAAGGCTTCTTCCAATACAAGCGGTTTTGCATAATCAAATTTACTTAACACGAAAACCTCCTTTGTCAGCAAAAATATTATTTTTGATAAATACCATTGCTCAAATGCATAGATAAACAGCCAATCTGTGCAGAGCAGTTATGAACTTTTTTATTATATCATAGAAGCCTTTTTGCACTCTCTTAACTGTTTACAAAAGATCCTTGCTTTCGGGTATAATTTTATTAATCATTGACAAAGTGTTATCGTATATAATAGATTATGTGTCTAGAGAATAGGGAAATATTCTGGTGATTTTATGAAAGGCTCCAGTAACGGGTGAGATGATGATGACCGAAAAGAAGAAAATAACGATACCGCTTCGTGATGTTCTTCAAATCGACCTGCTTAAAGGGGCGGAGATACTTGCCGGTGAAGATGGTCTGGACAACAGCATTGTTTCTGTAAACGTAATGGAAGTGCCTGATGTTCTCGAATGGGTCAGATCAGGAGAGTTTCTGCTCACAACAGCTTACGTTTTCAGAAATGACCTTTCTTTACTGGATCGTCTGATCCCTGACCTGCATGCACAGAATGTATGTGGCCTTGGGATTAAAACGCAGCGCTATATCGAAACGGTGCCTGAGAGTGCTCTTAAGCTGGCTGATGAACTAGGCTTTCCTATCATTAGAATTCCGCAGGAAGTGCCTTATGGCGATCTGATTAAAGAAATTTTCAATCACATTATTGGCGAACAAAGAGATCTGCTAGGCCGCATTAATGAATTTAATAAGACAGTGCGCGAGATCATGCTCAAGCGTGGCGGAATGCAGGAGATAGCAGAACAGATTTATCTGGCGACTGAATCTTCGGTAATCATTCACGATGATATCTTCCGCGATTCCTATAGTCATTGTCCTGACGAAGAAAGCAAAATTCTGGTCAAAGAAGATTATAAAAATTATCTGTCGCAGTCACTTTCCAATCGCGACCATCATTTGCAGAAGAACCGCAATCAGGAAGTTTCTGTAGGCGAGAACGGGATCAAACGCTACTCAATACCGATTTATTTTGATAATACACACTACGGCAGTATTTTGATTTGGGATACAAAGAATTCGCTGCGTCCGCAAAGTCTCTTTGTCATTGAATCAATCACATCCTTAATTGCTCTCGATATTTTGAACAGGGCGACGCTGGTTGAGCGTGAGAATATACACCAGACAGGTTTCCTGGAACTACTGCTCAGCACTGATCCTGCAGACCAGGAAAAAGCGATAGAAAGCTCAAAGTTCTATCTTTTTGACCAAACGCGAAGGAGTCAGATTATAGTTTTGTGGGTAGGGAAAGACCAGGGTCAGGCTAAGCCAAATGATAATACGGCTATGGTGCAGAAACTGGACACGGATCTCCTGTATCTGACAAATCGATTAAAAAAGGAATACAAAGCCTACTTCCTATCAACCCAGTATGATGACAGGGCAATATTCCTGCTGCAATTTGATGAGAACATCACGGAAGACCTGCGCCACGAGAGATGCGAAAACTTCATTGAAATCATCTTGCAATTTCTTGAGGAGAAGAAAAAGTCAACCAGTGCATTTATTGGTGTCGGTTCGTGTGCGAAATCATATAAGGATCTTCCGGCCAGTTTAAGACAGGCAGAACAGACTGTGCGTATCCTGCAAAACAAGAATGAAGCAGGGGCAAAAGTACTGTTTTATGAAGATCTGGATGTCTTGCAAATTCTCGGACATCCCTTGATAGAGGAAGACGCACTCGCCTATGCGGATGAGATTCTGAGCGCAATTGATGAGCCGGACTCCAAAAAACGCAATGATTTCTACGATACAATCTGCGCCTATTTCGAAGCCGGAGGGAACCTGCGACGTGTGTCAGAGCTTTTGTTTACCCACTACAATACGGTTGTTTACAGAATTAACCGCATTCGCGATGTATATGGCGTAGACCTGCGTGATCCGGATACAGCCTTTAATTTCCAGCTCGCTCTGAAGATAAGGGAGTTGCTCCGATGATGGCCGGGCATGAGTACAAAAGTCTGATGCTGGCAGCAGATCTCCGGCAGTTTTTGCTGGAGCGGCCACAGCTGGAGCTGCAGGTCCACTCAGTCTTTGAGACCTCGATCAATCTTATGGCAGAAGAGGAGTTGATCACATTGGCCGTCAGCAGCAGGGAACTGATGCCAATGGGCCTTATTGTTGACACTGCTGAACTGGAGCAATGGCAGCTAAAGGCCGGTGATATCGTACTTTACAGTCACAAGGCATTTCAGCTGCCGCAGGGTATAAGGATATTGCTGGAGAAAGCTGAAGTCCGGAAGCTGAGTTTGTCTGAAGCATTAAAAAGCAAAAATTGTATCGACAAAGCTTCACTGGAAATAGTCAGAAGCAAGCTGCTGGCAAGCGAGGGCGGTGGAATTTCGGATCTGGCTGCTCTGCTGCCGGAAAGTAAGCCCATCGACAGGCCTTTAAACATTTATGCAAAATACATTAAGGAAGATCTGTTTTCGTTTTTGCAGGCTTTGAGAAAAAGGGACTATGCGGCTGCTGTGAGTCTGGCGGACCGGCTGATTGGTTTTGGTCCCGGACTTACGCCTTCGGCTGACGATTTTTTAACAGGAATTATCCTTTTTTTCTATTACAAAGATGGTGAGAGTAGTTTTTTCCAAGAAATCGTCGAACTGGCAAGCCGGCGGACTACAGTACTCAGCTACCATATGGTTAAGAACGCTGCCGCTGGAAAAGCCTATGAAAGCTACCTCACTTTGATCAGAATTCTTGCCGGCGAAGATCAGAAGTCTCTGGAAGCTTTGGCCGACAGGGTTTTGAGCTACGGTGCTTCTTCCGGTGCGGATTTCCTCTTTGGTGTATATTGCGCCGGTCTGATCTGCTATGAAAGTGAAAACATAAGGCAAGCGACTCAAGAACTTGCAGCAATAAATAGATGTTATAAATAAGCTAAAGGAGAAGGCTAAATGATAAAAGCAATTGTAAAAGAGAATGCCTATAACGATTCAGTCACATTGATGCTTATATCTCGTGAAGTTCAGAAGCTGGACGGGGTAGAAAATGTACTGGTCGGCATGGGCACGGAATTAAATCTTGATTTAGTTAAGACAATGGACATGTTTGTGCCTGAGTTAGAAGCTGTCACTCCCAACGATTTGTTCATAGCTGCCAGATATGATGAATCCAAAGTGACTATGGACGATCTCGTAGCGGCTTTTAACGATGAAATGAACAAAAAGAAGGAAAGCGGTTCTGGAGATTATCAGCCGCCAACACTTGACTCAGCACTGAACCATCTCCAGGGAGCCAACATGCTAGTGATTTCCATCCCCGGTGAATATGCGGCTGAGGAAGCGGACAAGGCTCTGCGCCAAGGCCTCAATGTCATGATGTTTTCAGATAACGTCAAGATTGAAGATGAACTGCGGCTTAAGAGAATGGCGGTCGAGAAGGGCCTTCTGATGATGGGTCCCGACTGTGGCACTGCGATTATTAATGGCGTGCCGCTATGTTTCGCCAACGTAGTCAGAAGAGGGAAAATTGGTCTGGTTGGAGCTTCTGGTACCGGTACACAGGAGATTACCGTTGTTGCTCATCAGTTGGGCGAAGGCTTTTCTCAGGTAATCGGAACCGGCGGACGCGACCTTAGTGAAAATATCGGGGGTCTGATGATGATTCAGGGGATTGAAGCCCTGATGGCAGATCCTGAGACTGAAGTTATCGTCCTGGTATCAAAACCGCCGGCAGCTTCTGTCGAAAAGAAAATTTACGAATTGGTTGCAAAAACCGACAAGCCCGTCGTCATTGATTTTATAGGCGGAGATGCCGAGTCAATTAGGGAAGCCGGAGCTTATCCCTGCCTGAGTCTGGAAGATGCAGCCAGAAAAGCTGTCGCCCTGGCCAGAGGAGAGGAAGTCGTAAGTTTCGATGGTTTTGATGCAGACGAAGCAGAGATAAGTCAGATAGTAGAAGGGGCTGTTGCTAAAATTAAGCCTGATCAGAAGTATCTGCGGGGTCTTTACACAGGCGGAACACTAACTGATGAAGCCATTAAGTATCTGGGAGAGAATCATGCGATCTACTCCAATATTCCGCTTACAGCCGACAGAGATATTAAACTTCTGGAGAATAAGCAGGGACATATCTGCCTTGACCTGGGAGAAGACCAGTTTACCCGCGGGCGTCCACATCCGATGATCGACCCGCAGACACGCACCGACTTTTTCGAGTCCCATATAGATGAAGAAACAGCAATCATTCTGGTTGATGTTGTGCTTGGCTATGGCTCATACGTTGATCCTGCAGGAGCGGTAGCAGAATCTCTGGCAAAGGCCCGCGCAAGAGTCGGGGACAGAGATTTTGTCGTGGTCGCCTCAGTAACGGGTACTGACCAGGATCCGCAGGATTTGAACAAATCAATTGAGACGCTTGAAAATGCAGGTGCTGTTGTAATGCCGTCTAATGCCCAGGCAGTCCGTCTGGTTGACCGCATTATGAAAGCTGCTGCTTTATAGAAGGGAGAATCCTATGTCATTAAATGACTTGTTTGCTAAAGAGTTAAAAGTTGTCAATATGGGATTAGAATCATTTTATGATGATTTGAAAAAACAGGATGTATCAGCCATACATGTTCAATGGAAGCCATCTGCCGGCGGCGACAAGAAAATGTCTTCGCTGCTTGGCAGGTTGAAAGGATCAAAATAAAACCCACCCCCCGCTTGGGGGTATAAGGAGAAGAAAGAAGGTAAACAATGCAGTTTATTGAAGATGCCAATAAGAAGGCGCTGGAAATTATCCAGAACGCACAGCCAACATTGGTTGGCATGGGTGTCGCCAGAGACACTATACCCGGTATGCACGACAAACTTGTCTTGCATGCAGGACCACCCATTACCTGGGAGAAAATGTCAGGTCCGCTGCGCGGCGCCGTCATCGGTGGTCTGATCTACCAAGGTCTGGCCTCGAATCCTGAAGAAGCTGAAAAGCTGGCAGCCTCCGGGGAAATTGAATATGCTCCCTGCCACGAACACAACGCTGTCGGCCCGATGGCCGGTGTAGTGACGGCTTCAATGCCGGTTTTCATTATTGAAAACAAGTCTCAAGGCAATTTCGCTTATTGCACAATGAACGAAGGCCTGGGCAAGGTACTGCGTTTCGGAGCTTACGAACCGTCCGTGATCGAACATTTGAATTGGATGGAGAAAACGCTCTATCCGATCCTGAAGGAAGCTCTTGAAATTTATGGCCCGATGGACATAAAGAACCTGATGGCTCAGTCCGTACAAATGGGTGACGAGTGCCATAACCGCAACAAGGCTACAACCTCACTCTTTATTCGCGAGATTGCGTCCAGTATCCTACAGACGAATTCCTCAAAGGAAGACCAGATAAAAGTCTTCGACTTCCTCAATTCAAACGATCACTTTACCTTGAACCTTTCTATGCCAGCTGCGAAAGCATCTCTGGAACCGGTCGGCAAAGTGAAGAACTCAACAATTGTCTACACCATGTGCAGAAACGGCACCGAGTTCGGTATCCGGGTCGCGGCATTGGGAAATCGCTGGTTTACGGCCCCGGCAGAGATTATTGATGGTCTTTATTTCCCCGGCTACAGCATGGAAGACGCTAACCCTGATATTGGTGACTCCAGTATCACTGAAACCTTAGGTCTTGGAGGTTTCTCCATGGCAACTGCTCCGGCAATTGTCCAGTTTGTTGGCGGCACATCACAAGATGCAGTTAACTACACTACTCAAATGTATGAGATCACAACGGAAGAAAGCGGAAGCTATAAGCTGCCGCCCATGAACTTCCGTGGTTCTCCGACCGCTATTGATATTCGCAAAGTTGTCGATACTCAAATCCGCCCGGTCATTAACACAGGTATTGCACATAAGGACGCAGGCGTCGGTCAGGTCGGTGCCGGAGTGGTCAATCCGCCGATGAAATGTTTTGAAGACGCATTGGAAGCTTATGTGGCATTATTAGAAGAAGAGGGAATGCTTGAATAGAGCATTATAAAAAACACAATTTAGTAAAACAAAAAAACGGAGGAACACAATGATTAAAAATTGGGACAAAGTTAAAATGTATGACCTTTCAATCCCCACCAGCCACCTGACCCCACCGTGGCCGACCTATGAGCCGTTGCAGGTTAAATTCTTCAAGCGTCTGGCACCAAACGGTGCAAACGGCATGCTGATCACAACATCGAACCACGTCGGGACCCACTTGGATGGCCCACTGCACTTCGATACAGCCGGCCGCGACATCGCTTCGCTGGAACTGGAAAAACTGGTAGGACCGGGCGTAGTTGTTGACCTTTCTGATATCGCAGAAGACTGGTCCATCTACACACCTGATGATATTATGGCACGCGCAGATGTACGCAAGGGCGACATTCTCTTCATCAACACCGGCTATCACAAGTATGGCTTTGACCAGCCGGAAGCAGACGAGCGTCGTTACATGCTCCGCCACCCCGGTCCGTCACTGGATTTCATCCCCTGGCTGAAAGAAATGGAAATCAAGTATATTGCCGTAGACTGCGGCTCAGCTGACCATCCGATGAATACGAAGATCCGTGACTGGGAGCCCCGTGAAGCAGAAGCCTGCGACAAATACATGAAAGAGCGTTATGGTAAAGGCCTGAATGAAATGTATCCCTGGCCGGATGTTTATCAGGCAATGCACATTCAACTCTTCCCGCAGCCCGATGAGCTGATTCACGCTGAATGCATCGGCGGTCAGATCGATGAAGTTCTGGGCAGACGTATGATTCTTGGAACCTTCCCCTGGAAATTCCAATATGGTGAGTCAGCCTTCTGCCGCTGCGTTGCTTTCGAAGAAGTCGAATAAAGCAATAAATATGCCGGTATAAAAGACCGGAGCGTGTGGTCTCCGGGTCAGAAATGACCCGGAGACCATAATAAAATAGAAGTTTTTAATCAATTAAGTATTAATATTCATTAATTTTGTTAAAACATCCTGTAGCTATACAGGAGAGTAATACAAAACACAGCCGCTACAAGCCAAAAGTTGAGTTAAAATGTATATGTTTCCTAAAAATATCTGGCTTTAGGAAGAAAATAAGTATAATTTTTCAGATCTTTGTGGATTGTTGCTAATGTAAATCAAATGTTTATGATGTAAAATGTGTAAAATAATAAGTTTTTCTGTTGCCTCTGCAAACTAGCATTGTGCAGCTTGGCAGATAAGAACTTATTTTATTTAAGAGAGGAGATGAAGAATGACAAAAGAGAAAGCACAACTAGGACTCGAGCCGATCTATGATGTCAAAGAACTCGGTACCGGCAAAACTCTGGTTCTGGGCTTGCAGCACATGTTTGCAATGTTTGGAGCCACAGTGCTGGTCCCCCTGTTGACCGGTCTCAATGTTTCAACCGCCCTGTTCTTTGCAGGTGCCGGTACGTTATTGTTCCATTTGTTAACAAAGGGTAAGGTTCCTGCCTTTCTGGGATCATCGTTTGCCTTTATCGCCGGTTATGCAACCGTAGCTCCAGATGGAGATCCTACGAGACTCCCCTACGCAGTTGGTGGTGTCTTTGTAGCAGGCCTCCTGTATGTGGTAGTAGGAATATTGTTTAAATTCTTGGGACCCAAGCGTATTATGCGCTTCTTCCCACCCGTAGTTACCGGTCCGGTTATTGTGTTGATCGGATTGATTCTGGCACCTTCAGCCCTGGGTAATATTCAGGCCCCGGTCGCCGGCAGAGGTGGTGCGGAACTTGCACTGGGCGTTAACTGGCTGATTGCTTTAGCAGTAATAGCCACAGTTATCATTTGTAACATCTGGGGCAAAGGTATGATCAAGATTATTCCCATACTGATCAGCCTCCTAGTAGGTTATGGTCTGTCCCTGGCCTTCGGCATCGTTGATTTCAGCGGGCTGCAGGGAGTCGGTGTTTTCCATCTGCCATTAGCAAGTGAGCGCTTCATGAAATTTGAGGCAAGTGCAATCATAACGATTGTGCCGATTGCCTTGGCAACGATTATGGAGCATATCGGCGACATTATGGCTATCGGAGCGACAACACGCAGAAACTATATCCTTGATCCCGGTTTGCATATGACCCTTCTGGGTGATGGCCTAGCAACCAGCCTGTCCTCAGCCTTCGGTGGTCCTGCAAACACCACATATGGTGAAAACACAGGTGTTCTTGTTCTGACCCGTGTATTTGACCCGGTGGTCATGCGAATTGCTGCACTGTTTGCAATCGTCGCAAGCTTCTTCCCGGCAATTGAGGCGGTTATTTCCTCTATCCCGGGTGTTGTAATCGGCGGTATTTCCTTTATCCTTTACGGTATGATTTCTGCCATCGGCGTACGTACTTTGGTTGAAAACCAGGTCGACCTGACCAAAACCCGTAACCTCGTTGTTGCAGCCCTGATTCTGGTTTCAGGTCTTGGCTTTGACGCCATTGGCGGCTTGACAATTCCGATCGGAGAAACACAACTGGTGTTCTCAGGTCTGGCTATTGCTGCAATCGTCGGTATTGTGCTGAATGCCATACTTCCCGGCAAAGACTATGAATTCAAGGTTTACGACGAAGATGGAAATGAACAGCCTGTAGAGTAAATTTTCAAAAAATCAAGCATGCTTTATTAGAATTATTG
>LSQX01013590.1_pt1 | contig 16456 bp, 17 predicted proteins | sample 654561 | NCBI WGS metagenome assembly LSQX01 (sample SAMN04489861, study PRJNA283612) | anaerobic digester metagenome | isolation source: 4 biogas reactors fed with cattle manure at either 37C or 55C with and... | place: Denmark: Kongens Lyngby | collected 2014 | reverse complement strand
TAGAGAACACATTGGGGACATATTTGTACAATCCGGAAGAGGCTCCAGAGCATAAAGTGTTTTACGACTAACAAATAGGGGGGGATGAAATAAAAGAGGTACGGGAGGAGAAAGAATCCTTAAGCTTGTATTTATTTTTACGAAACAGATTCAGCAAGATAGTAACAAAAAGCGTGTATGAAACTAATAAAAGAGAGGATGGTTAAGATGAAGAAGTTGCGCCATGGAATGTTGGTAGTTTTTTCGTTCTTACTTATAGCCTTAATGGCGATGTCTGCTTGGGGTTGCACGGATATAGTAGTAGGTAAAGATGCTTCCGCAGATGGTTCTGTAATTACATCCCATACAGCAGACGGGGCTTTTTACGATGCAAGAGTCCGCACTATTCCTGGTAAGACTTTCCCAGCAGGAAGCAAGGTAGATGTCTTCTGGAATATCGGTATGGATGAAGATTTTGAGCCTGTAAAAATTGGCGAGATTCCTCAGGTTGAAAAGACATATACCTATTTCCACGTAGGCTACCCCTTCATGAATGAGCATGGTGTAGCTATTGGAGAAAGCACCATTGGCCAGAAAGATGAATTGAAAACTTTCCGACCAGATGCAAAAGCACTTTTAACCATTGAACAGCTTGAAGTCTTTGCCCTTCAGAGAGCAAAAACAGCCCGTGAAGCAATCACTGTTATTGGAGAACTTGCAGAGAAGCACGGGTTTCTTCCTTCATGCGGAACAGAGGGAGAAAGTCTCACCATCACCGACGCTGAGGAAGCCTGGCTTTTTGAGATTCGCAGCGCTGGCTTTATGTGGACTCCCGAAAGTGGCAAGCCCGGTGCTGTATGGGTAGCTCAGAGAGTTCCCGATGATGGCGTAGTTGTAATCCCTAACATGAGCCGTATCAGAGAGATCGATGTTAACGACAAAAAGAATTTTATGGCTTCAAAGGATTACATGCAGTTGGCCATCGACAACGGTTGGTACGATCCCAATAGCGGAAAGCCCTTTATCTGGCAGGAGGCTTACTCTCCTCTTACCGGAAACGAAGACTGGTCCCTTTCCTCCATGTGGATCCGCAATAGACTTTACACTCTTTACAGCCAGCTCGACCCCTCCCGCGAATGGGATCCCTATGCAGAAACTATGAGTTACCCCTTTGCGATTAAGCCCCAGAAGAAACTTTCTGTGCAGGACGTAATGACAATGCTTCGTGGGCATATGGCAGGAACTCCCTTTGATATGGAAGCTGAAAATGCATGGAACGTTCGCGAAGGCGACAATATGGTAAAGAGCCCCCTCGCAACACCATTTGCAACAAAAGACGTTCGCAACCTTCTTGGAATCCCCTATAGCAGACCCATATCAAAATGGGACTGTGCGTATAGCTTCGTTTCTCAGGTTCGTTCAGGCTATCCCGCACCAGTAAGAACAGTTCTTTGGTTTGGCTATGACAATCCTCACACAACATGCTATGTTCCTATCTATTCCGGTGTTCTTGAAACAAAGAAAAGCTGGAGAACCTTTGATCGCAATACCTTTAGCCTTGATTCAGCCCAGTGGGCATTTATCTTGGCTGACGATCTTGTAAATCATCGTTACCAGGAAGCTATGGAAGATCTGAAAGCTGTTCGAGATCCTCTTGAGCAGGGTTTTGCCAAGCAGGTTCTTGAAGCAGATAAAAAGGCACTAGAGCTTGCGAAAAAAGATCCGGCGAAGGCTCAGGAGTATTTGACGAAATTTACAAGCGATTGCATGGAAAAAGCTGAAAAAGCCTGGTGGCAGCTTAACTGGGATCTTATTTCAAAGTACAATAACAACAAAAAGAAATAACATCATTTTTTGATGTTTAGAGCATAACAAATTTTTAATAACGTAATGTTGAAAGGCGAAACCTGGAATGGTTTCGCCTTTCATGTATTATAGGTTGGCGGAGGTGAACAGGATGATAGAAAACGGAAATCTTTATAATCGTGCAGCGAGATTTCTTGATAAAGAGATAACAGAAACTCTTATTTCTCAGGGAGCGGTTCGAATAGAGCGCATTATTTCAACAGGCCAGTGTTCGCCCAACAATTTTTGGTACGATCAGGCGGAAAATGAATGGGTCTGTGTCCTACAGGGGGAGGGGGTTATTGAGTGGCAAAATGGTTCCCGGAACATTTTAAAGCCAGGAGATTGGGTTTTTGTTCCGCCTCATGAAAAACATAGGGTTCATAGCACAACAAGTAAGCCTCCTTGCATCTGGCTTGCCTTTTTTTGGCAAAAATAATACGCCCCGTGGGTTTTTTTTCCAGTTATAACGTGTTACGATATTCAAGGTTCTTATACTATTCAGGGGGCATTTAATAATGAGTGAACGAAGTGTAACTGTTGCAGATCGTCCAAACTTTAAGCTTTCTCTTCTTTCTATAGGGCATTTTTTTAACGACCTTTATGCCGCTTTTTTGCCGACATTTGTTCCTACAATTATTTCTAGGCTTGGGATTACCATGGCCCAGGCAGGGGCGCTCAACTCAGTGGTAGGAGTTATGCATATTTTTCTTCAGCCATTGCTAGGGTATGTTTCTGATCGTACGGCCCGTTCCTATCTTATAATGTGGGGTCCTATACTGACGTGTCTCGGTGCAACCTTTCTCCCTGGTTCCCCAACCTATGGCATGGCCCTCTTTTTTGTAGGGCTTTGGGGAATTGGCAGCGCTACTTTTCATCCTCAGGGGCATGGAGGAGTAGGACACGTTGTTCCCAGGGACAAGCTGACTGTTTCTTTGGCAGTTTTTGCCGTGGCTGGAAACATTGGAGTGACGGTCAGCCCTCTTTTTGCCGTTGCTTTAACGAAAATAGTGGGTATAGAGAAAATTCCATATATAGCTATAATCCCAGTTTTAATACTGGCATTTGCCATTTATAGGTACATGCCGGTGTTGAGTGATGAGGTGACGGAATTCCCTAAAGATCAAGGGGGGCTCTTCCACTCCATTTTTTCCGTTTTTGCGGTAATCTACCCAGTCTGGATCGTTTCTATGGCACGAGATGCTACGAGTCAGGGAATACGTTTCTTTTTGCCTATTCGTATTGTCGCAGAGGGCGGCGATATCGGGATGGTAGGGACAGTCCTCTTTATAGTTATGTTGGGCAGTACCATTGCCATGCTGATAAGCGGCAAGCTTTCAGATCGGTGGGGAAAAGTGCGGGTGCTCACCCTTATTCTCATTGCAGGGCCGGCAATCATGATTCCGGCAACCTATGTGAAGGGCAATATGTCTCTTGTTTTGTATATATTGGGCACATCCCTCATTAACTCAAGCATGCCCATAACCGCAGCTGTGGCGCAGGAGCAGGTGCCTAACTCACGAGGTGTTGCAAGCTCTATAGTGATGGGGCTTTCATGGGGTGTGGCCAATCTGCTTACAGGGCCCTTAGGAAAGGTTGCTGACGTTTTTGGCATACCCACCACAATGTTGTTCATAGCTCTGCTTCCATTGTTGGCGTTACCCGTTGTCTTTTTGAAAACCTTTCGAGGAGCGCAGTAAAAAAGGTCATGAAAAAACAGGTTCGTGTCCTCATTACCGGTCATGTCCAGGGTATAGGATTTCGGACTTCGGTTCGAAGGGCAGCACGACGGCTGCATGTAACAGGATGGGTAAAAAACAACATTGATGGCAGTGTGGAGGCTCTTTTTCAAGGGGAACTTACTGATGTGAATTCGTTGTTGGAGTGGTGCGAAAAAGGGCCTTTTCTTTCTTGTGTTGAAAATGTTGAAAGTATCTGGCAGCCCCTTTTAAAGGAATTTGAGGATTTTTCTATTCATTTTGAGTAGTGGTACGTGAACACCTTATACTAAAAATGAACGGGCGTTGCCGAGGCCAGGTAATTGCTGATCTCGAATGGGAAAAGGCAGCGCCTCAATCTCATCTCGGGTAAGTCCGGGAAATTGCTGTTTTAAAATTGCCTGAACCTGGACAACTGCTTCTTTATTGATATGCAGAGTGTTGTCATAGATTCGGCGGATTCTGAACATGGTTAAATCCCTTCTTCTTTCTGAGAGGGCCATTCTCCTCGTCGTTTTTTGCGAGGGAGGTTTTCAGGTTCCATGGAGGCTCCTTCCCGTTCAAAAAGGGCAGCGACCCCTCCCGATGAGAATTCCTTTTGCCGGTTGCATAAAGAAAGGCATTGCCTGTTGCATCGGCTCTGGTTGTCATCAGGTTCAGTGTAGACGGTAAGGACTCCCTCAAAATTCCGTAAGACGGTTTTTCGATCGGAACGGGAAACTACATAGTTTGGCATCACCGGAATCTTTCCGCCACCACCAGGTGCATCTACTACAAAGGTAGGGACAGCAAGTCCTGATGTATGCCCTCTCAAAAATTCCATTATTTCTACACCTTTGCCTATAGAAGTGCGAAAATGTTCTATGCCCTGGCTTAGGTCGCATTGGTAGATATAGTATGGGCGAACGCGAATTTTCAGAAGCTGCTGGTTTAGTTCCCTAAAGATGTAGGGACAGTCGTTGATCCCTTTTAAGAGGACAGACTGATTCCCAAGAGGAATGCCTGCATTGGCCAACTTTTGGCACGCATCTGCTGACTCTGGAGTGATTTCCCGTGGATGGTTGAATTGTAGGTTCATCCAGAGGGGATGGTACTTTTTCAGCATAGAGCAGAGATTGTCAGTAATCCTCATGGGCATGACAACTGGCACACGGGTTCCTATTCGAATGATTTCCACATGAGGGATGGCCCGTATTTCCCTCAAAATCCCTTCAATGCGGTCGTCTGATAGAGTTAAAGGGTCTCCGCCTGAAATAAGCACGTCCCGAATGACAGGAGTTTTTCGAATATAGTCGATACAGGCCTCTATTTCTTTTTCACTTCGTGGAAGGTCAGTTTGCCCGGCGAACCGCCGGCGAGTGCAATGTCGGCAGTACATGGAGCATTGGTCTGTGACCAGTAACAGGCAGCGGTCAGGATACCGGTGGGTCAGTCCGGGAACGGGAGAGTCCACTTCTTCATGAAGAGGATCCAGCTGGTCGGATTGAACGATCAGCGTTTCTTGCAGTGTGGGGATGCACTGCTTCCGTATAGGACAAGAAGGGTCGTTCCTGTTTATGAGAGAAGCGAAGTACGGAGTAATAGCCATTCTAAGCACATTGAGACTGCGCTTGATCATGGCTAGTTCGCTTTTTGTGAGATCCACTACCTGTTCAAGGTGTTTCGCTTCTGTAATACGGTTAGCCATCTGCCAGTGCCAGTTGTTCCACAGTTCTTCCCCGGCCTCTTCTCGGAGGTCCCGTACTTTAGGCAGGGGGAAGGGTTTTCTTTCCATCCTATCGCGCGGCTTTAATCTTTTTTGTGTAGATGACAAGGTCATCACCTTCCCCATAAAAATCTTGGATCCGTCCGTTTTCTGAATAACCGGCCACCTCATAGAAATGGCGCTGACCGGCGTAGCCGCTTTTACCTGAAGTTTCTACCCGTATAACTGCTTGTTTATTGTTCTGAAGCATCTCTTCTTCCATTTTTTTCTGAAGCTTCAGGCCGATTCCCTGCCTTTGGGAACGGGGGTTTACGATGATCCAGTAGAGATCCCATGCAAATTCTGTCATAGGAGTAGGGCCATAAATAATGAATCCGGAGAGGGTTCCATTACGCCGCTCTTCTAAAAGGAAGTAGTCCTTTGATGGATTTTCTTGCCACTCAAAAAGCACTTCTTCGAGAACGGAACATTCCTCTGAAGAGAAAGCCTTAGTATCCCTTGCTATGGACAGGTGTTCACCGATGGTATAATCAGTTGTTCTCATGATCGTCCCTCTTTTTGTAATTCAGGATTGCAAGTTGAAGTATTTTCATTACAAGTTGTTCATAAGTTTTCCCTTTTTGCATATACTGTCTTGCCATGCCGCTATCTCTGGTAAGAGCGGGATTGGGATTAATATCCATCACGAATAGATGTCCCTGATTTTCACGCAGATCCACCCGAAAATAACCTTTGCAGCCTGCCACCAGAGCTGCCCTGGATGCCATGTGGAGAATGGTTTCTTTAAGAGAATAGTCAAGATCTATTTCTTCTGGCCAGAGATTCCACTCATGACTGTTCTCATTCCACTTTGCATCGTAGGAAAGGTACGCTGGACATTCTGGGTAACGACTGTAATCAAGAGTCCAGAGGCCTACAGGACTAAAAGGACCGTTGCCAACAAAACTTACACAGTACTCCGGTCCAGAAAGAAACTCCTGGATGAGTATGCCGTCGGGGAATTTGGCAAGTTTTTCTGTGACACTTTCCTGTAATTCCTCTTCGTTAAAAACTAGAGACTTTTTGTCGATGCCTACACTGCCATCCTCACGGCAAGGTTTGATAAAAAGGGGAAAAGAGATGTTTTCCAACGTTCCCAATGTTTCTTTTCCTTTTAAGAAGTAGCTTAAGGGCACAGGAATGCCCGCGGTTTTTAACTGTTGATGAAGCGTGTGTTTATCGATGCAAAGCCGCAGAGCTCCAGAAGGATTTCCAGTAAAAGTGAGGTTATTCTTTTCTAGAATTTCACAAAAAGAAGCTTCAAGCCACGGCTCTGAACCAAAACCCTCAAAGAGGTTAAAAACGCATAGGGGTTGGTACTCATTTATGCGTTGAACGAGGTGCTTCGGATCAGCAAGGTCAGCTGGAAAGATATCAAGATTGTAGATAGAGTAGCCCTGAGAAGACAAAACACACCCCACATCTTCACGACAAATAAGGCAGTCGAGAAGATCCTGACGGTGGGTATATTCTTTGGCTGCGGCAATAAGTACCGGACGTTGACCGCTACCTGGAGGTTCTGTAGGCTGTTCCTTACTAGTCATGATCAAGCCTTCTCCCTTACCAGTTCTGGTTTGTTGAGGCAAGGAGCACACAAACCATATCTTGAGAAGGCCTCGCGAAGGATGGTTTGAATGAGTTCCGAATATTCCCCTCCGCTGAGCCGATAAAGGATCGGAAGATCGCTATATGCGGGAGACAGCCCAGGCAGGGGGTTGATGTCTATAACCCGGGGTTGCCCCTTGTCATCGAGACGGAAATCGATCCGTGCTATATCACGAAGTTCGAGGGCCTTGAAAGCGCGGACAGCAAGATCCCCGATCTTTTTTCTGAGTTGAGGGCTCATTGAATCAGGCCCAGAGTATCGAATCCGTTCCAGATAGTTTCTTTTCTCTTCAAGGGAGTACAAAAAAGAGCTATTTTCAGTTACTGGTGTAATAGACATCATGCCAATGCATTTGGGCTGAGTGTTGCCAGCGACACCTGCTGTTATTTCTATCCCAGGCAAAAATTCCTCTACAATTGCTGGTTGGTTGTAACGTTCCCATATCCGCTTGATACACGTCTTTACTTTCTCTGGTGTATCCGCAATGGAATCAAGAAAAATTCCCTTTGATGACCCTTCCCAGCGAGGCTTAATGATATATTTTTGACAGGTGTTAAAAATAACTTTCTTTTCTGTCGTATCTTGTGGCAGTTTGGCGACATAGTTTTTGGGTGCAGGAATATTTGAAGCCCGAAGGACATGGGACGTAAGAACCTTGTCCAGAGCTATGGCAAGGGACGCAGAGTCTGAGCCGCTAAAAGGGATGTTGAGGCTTTCAAGAATACAGGGGACCTGGGATTCTCTCCCCCTGTAGTTTCCAAGACCTTCCGCTATATTCAGCACAAAATCAGGAGCAATAGAGTCGAGTTTCTGTAGAAGGAGCTCATTCTGTTCAAACAAGAAAACCTGAAAACCAAGAGAAGCGATTTCGTTGGACAATGCTTCTACTGTTTCCAGGCAATCGTATTCTTCATATATATCGTCAGGCTCATCGGCCTGAGCATCTTTTCGCAAATTATAGGTAATGCCTATAACTTGAACTTCTTTTTTCCGCTTCTTCAGCGGTAAAGGATTTTCTCGTTCCTCCTCATGGCGACGTTCCATGTTCTCAACCCCCGATACTATTTGATGGTGATTTTCTTCCCGCAAAGGAAGGGCCTATTTCCTTAAAAGTTTTTCTGAATTTCTGTAAGCCTATTGGCTCATTTTTCCCTCCCATTAAGCGGATGTGCCGCTATTTAATCGTGGGTTCTTGAGCGGATTATATTCCTTTTTGGTACAAATACAATAGGGGAATTATATGAAAATGACATAGAATAAAGCGGGGCCAGAACAGGCCCCGCTTTGTTTTTAGAACCTGAAAAGGGATGCGACATTTGTCACATCAGGCATATGGTCTGGTGTGAGGACATAGACTCGTCCCCCTCGCAAGAGAGTGTGGGAGGCTATAAAATCAAGAAGGTCTATGTCCCCTGGTTGTTTTTCCGGATGCACTGTGGCCTTGAATGTTTTTTCGTCAAAAAGGCCCCAGACTTGTTCTCCAACAGCTACAAAAACAGTATCAACTTTTCCAGTGAACGCAGCCGTCACTGTTTCTTCGATATCGCAAGAAGTTTTGCCCGTTCCCCTCATGTCGATGTAACGTTCTGCCCAGATTTGTTCTTCTTTTTTCAAATGGGGAAAAACAATTTCCCATCCTTTTTCTCCAAGTTCTTTAGGGCTGTATGCATCGGGGTTTCCGTAGATGCCTTCGTTGAGCAAGTGGGGGTAAGTGTTGGCTTCTCTGTATATGGAATGGAGATAATCAACACCAGCTAAAATGAGAGGAGACTGTTCTCCTTCGAGAAGATCTGTAATCCCCTTATCAATTGTTTGAAAATATTTGAGAATATATTTTTTTTCTACTTCCGCTCCCATAACCTGGCCTCTGACGACGGTGCCCTTCATGCCGCTGGTTCCAGATCCGGCAACATGGTATTGAAGTTGTCGTTGCGGAGTGTCGAAACCGAGGGCGTCCGATACATTTTTAGGGAGATTGTCCACATCTATTTCTCTCGTGCTTGTGCGGGTGCCCTCTAGAAGCCGAACTCCTTTCTGGCTAATGCCGAGGATAAAGAATTTCCCCTCTCCGCTTAAAAGGGGGAAAAGGGGTTTCAAGTGAAATCTCTCTGCAACCACCACGAGGTCTGAAAATGAAAAAGGCTCATTATATATTTTAAAGATATTTGAGGAAAGAAAGAGAGCCAGCCCATTTTCGAGATTCTGCCAAAAAACAGAGTTCACTAAAAGTTTTTTTGCCTGCTCAAGAAAGGCCTCAGCTTCCTGCTCTTTCATTCCAAGGTCTTTCAACGCTTTTTCACCATCCTGAAGCAAAGACTTAAAACGTATTTGTGCTTGTCGGGGGTCTCCTGATGACGGGTTTGTCATATACAGAGAGAGGCAAGGTCCCTGACCTTTTTCTAAAAGTTCCTTTAGCACTTCTCTGGTCAGTATTTCCATATATACTCCTCCCTTCATTCCATATAACTCGACTGCGCGCTCCTTTTCAAAAGAGATTTTTAAGAAAGGGCAAGGGGGATTATGGCTTCTGAGTTAATGACTCTGAACGTAAAGGACTCTGTTAGGAAAAAAGTTCCTTTTCGAGAGTCATTGCCAATGAAACCAAGGGAAAGATCCTGTCCTACTACAAGTTCCATATCACCGCCCCGCATGGAGACGAGAAAAGATTCTTTTTCATGGGTAGAAAGAATAACGGGACCCTCAAGAACCTCCTTGACATTTTTGAAAAGAGGATAGCATTCAGAGAGAGAATAAAGAGATTTCCAGAGAGTTGGGGAGGCAACAAGGGCATAAGGGCCCTCTATGGCGTCTTGCTGGAAACGATAAATGCCAGAGCTGATAACCTCCATTACTCCTCGGGCAGAGGACGTATCTCTTATTTTCAATGTTCTATCCTTTGCTGTTTCCCATAATCCTTCTATCCCGGCCGATGGGAGGCCTTCGTACACAGCTTTCTCTTCGAAGGCGGCTATACGGCGGGCTGCTTCATCCAATGGAGAAAGGTCCGGGTTTTTCAGGCCCCGTGTAATGTTATCAAGCTCCCACAGATCAAGGTCGAAAGTTACCCGGGATTCTACAAGTGGAAGAACTTGGTGAATTCCGTAGGCCACATTTCCTTCAGAAGTTTCATGGGGGATGTCGAGCCTGCCGCAGGGGTGAGCGGCATAATCCCAACCCTTAGGGCCGATAACATCTATAAACTTTCGGGCTGAAAGGTGAGATTCAAGAACACGCTTGGCTTGTTCATCCATTTCATGCCACGCTTCAGAACTTACCATTACTGTTGATCTTCTGAGTATGTCCATATAGGAATCCTCCTTATTAAATCTTTAAGGTATATTTATCTATTCTTTAAGACTGCCTATATTGAGGCTTCCCGAAAGTATTTCACTTTTTTCTGTGGAATCTTCGGTGGCAGCTTCCTCCATTGCGAGCAGTGAACTTTCAGTAAAAAGATACTGGCGGAGTTCTTTGTCCCAGCCCGGCATGTTACGTCGCAGCCATTCTATGAGCATCACCGCATGTTCTATCTCCTCATCTCTGTTATGCCCAAGAAGAGCCTTCAGATCTTTGTCCTCAGTGGCGGCAACTCGCTGGTTATACCAGTTAATAGCTTCCAGTTCTTCTTGCATGCTTTTTAATGCCATAGCACATCTGCGGGTCAAATCATCAAGGTGTTCCACAGGTTCCGTATACTGCATTGTTTCACTCCCCTCCAAAGATAGAAATGGCGGGCAGGCCATATGGCCTGCCCGCCTCCCCTTATTCCAAGTCTTCGTTCTTTATCTCGAGCACCTTGCATTCTTCGGGTTGTTTCTTTTCGGTTACTTCAATTGTCAGAATCCCTTTTTTGTATGAAGCTTTTGCAGTTCCAGGATCAACCTCTTCAGGGAATTGTAAAATCCGCGAAATATTTCCGTAATATCGTTCTGTTCTGTAGTAATTTTCCTCTTCAATTTGACGTTCGTCTTTTTTCTCTGCGGTAATAACAAGCCTGTCCGGATATATTTTCAAATCCATCTGAGAAGGATCAATACCAGGAAGCTCTAGTTCCGCGATAATTTTCCCATCTTTTCTGTACATGTCCCCCCTAGGGCTCATTGCTGCTTCGTAGGGCTCTTCGCTCCATGGAAAGGACGACATCATTTCGTCAAAACCCCTCATCATGTTCTTCATCATCGTTTCCATGGGAGTGGCGAAAGGAGTTACTGGAAACATCCTTTCTATTGGTCTACGCGCTAAAAATCGTCTCAAATGTTCCACCTCCTAATTACTGACCATAATTGACCTTTCGGTATTTATTATATATGTCAGCATTGGTTAGGCAAGTAGATTTAAGTACATATGAACGTAAATACACAGAATTATTGGCGATAAATTGCTATGAAGTCGTTTTTTCTAAGTTTAATGAATAAATTTATTTTTTGTGGTCTCTATATACTCTTACTCTATTATAATGAAAGGCGAGATGAGGTTAAGGAGGTTGTAATAATGAAGAAGTCCATAGGTATCCATATGCCAGTTTATCCAGCTCCTGTTCTTATTATCGGAAATTATGATGAAAAAGGCAAGCCAAATGTTATGGCCGCGGCGTGGGGGGGCATTTGTTGTTCTGTCCCTCCCTGCATTACTATTTCCTTGCAAAAGATCCGCTATAGCTACAATAATATTGTAGATCGGAAAGCTTTCACTGTGAATATCCCTTCAGAAAAATATGTAAAAGAGTCTGATTATTTTGGCATGGTTTCCGGACGGGAGCACGATAAACTTTCTATAACGAATTTGACTCCCATGAGGGGAGAAAAAGTTGACGCTCCCTATATTGAGGAGTTCCCTGTTTCTATAGAGTGCAAACTTTTGCAAACGATAGAGTTGGGAACCCATGTCATGTTAGTGGGAAAGGTTGTAAATACGTTGGCAGACGAAGAATGTCTCACTTGTGATAATTACCCTGATCCGGAGAAGGTCCGTCCGATCATCTTCACCCCAAAATATCGGCGTTATTATGCTCTGGGAGCGGACTTGGGAGAAGCGTTCCATATGGGTAGATTTTTCATGAAGTAGCAATATTTTCGTATCCGTTTCCGTGAAGTGCCCTCGTGTGCTTGTTGATTAATGGAGATGTTTTTAAATAGGAGGATAAAAAAGATGCGGCATCAGCAAGAAAAAAATCCGGATGTTCCTACCGCTCTGCCAAAAAGAGAAGAAATTGATAGCGCATATATATGGAGATTAGAAGATATTTATCCTTCAATAGATGAGTGGGAAAAGGATTTCGATGGCCTGGAAAAACTATTGCCCCGTTTTCAGGCCTACCAGGGGTGTCTTCTTGAATCAGCAGCCACTCTTCTGGATGGAATCCGATTGATGGAAAATGCGGAGATTATAATGGGGAAGCTTTATGCTTACGCAGTGATGAAAAGTCATGAAGACACTTCAAAAGAATTCTACCAGGCTCTTGCAGACCGTGTTGGTTATTTGCTTACAAAACTCACGGCTGCTATTTCCTTTTATACCCCGGAAATTCTTTCTGGGGGAAAGGGAGTCATAGACGGTTTTCTGGGGCAATCTGAAGATTTGAAGCAGTACGCTTTCTTTTTTGAAAATATTTTGAGGATGGCTCCCCATACCCTTACTCCGTCAGAGGAGGAATTGCTGGCTCGTTCTGGCGAGGTGGCAAGGGGGCCGGAGAACATCTTTTCCCTTTTTACCAACGCCGATATGGTCTTTCCAGAGGTCTTCGATGAAGATGGGAATACGATCGAACTGAGCGAAGAAAGATATACACGGCTTATTCGGTCGCAAGACCGACAGGTTCGCAGAGAAGCCTATGAAGGGCTCTTTGGCACCTATAGTAAATATAGAAACTCCCTGGCAGCCATGTATAGTTCTAGTGTGAAGGGCGATCTATTTTATGCCATGTCAAGAAAGTATGGGAGTTGTCTGGAAGCAGCCCTTGATTCCGATCATATTCCCCTCTCTGTGTATGATTCTGTGGTGGATACTGTGCGTTTCAACCTGAAGCCTCTTCATGAATATGTAGCTTTAAGAAAAGAAATTTTAAATGTTCCTGAACTTTGCATGTATGATCTCTACGTCCCCCTCGCCAATGAGATTAAAAAGAACATCACCTATGAAGAGGCTCTTGCCATGGTTGTAAAAGGCCTTGAGCCTCTAGGGGAAGAATATATTTCTGTTTTGAAGCATGGTTTCGAAGCGGGATGGATTGATGTGTACGAAAATCAGGGGAAACGAAAAGGGGCTTATTCATGGGGCAGTTACGGAACCCACCCTTATGTTTTGCTGAACTACAATGGGACCATTCAAGATGTGTTTACAATCGCCCACGAGATGGGGCATGCTATTCACACTTGGTATTCTCACGGCCACCAGCCTTTTATTTATGCTGACTATACAATTTTTCTCGCGGAAGTTGCTTCTACAACAAACGAAGCATTATTGCTAGATCATCTTCTTGAGAGTTCTCTTGATCGCCAGAGCCGGCTATATTTGCTGAATTATTCTCTTGAACAGATTCGAACAACAGTATATCGACAGGCCATGTTTGCGGATTTTGAACGGCAGGTTCACAATATGGCGGAGGCAGGGGAACCTTTGACAGCAGAACGGCTTTCAGCATTATGGCATGGTCTGAACGTGACGTACTATGGCCCGGAGATTTCTGTAGATGCCCATATTGACATAGAATGGGCTCGTATTCCCCATTTCTACACTGCTTTCTATGTGTATAAGTATGTAACAGGCTATGCGGCAGCAACATCCCTTTCTCAACGAATTGTAAGGGATGGAACAGCGGCGAGAAAATCTTATCTTGATTTCCTTAAGCAGGGGGGGGCCGCCTATTCCATTGACATTCTTAAAAACGCTGGAGTAGACATGGCGACACCGCAACCATTGCAAGACACGCTCAATCTCTTTAAAGAAAAGTTAGGGGAATTGAAGGACTTGCTATAAATTTTCTAAGGAGGAGAAATTATAAAAGAGAGTCCCCGAGGGCACTTCGGGAACTCTCTTATTTCTGGGGAATCTCTGTAACTTCTGGAGGTGGTGATTTTTATCTTTAAACATCTATAGTGTACATAAAGGATTGTTTATATTCATGGGGCTAATGAACAAAAATAAAGAACAACCTAGATATTTTTTTAGGCTTTTATACAAAGCCATTGTTTAGCCCTGGTTTAAAAAGTCAAAAGTGATCTGTTCGGCGACCTTCCCCATCTCCCACCCAGCATAGGTAAGTCCCTTTATGGTAGAGTGAGCAAGAAATATTTCACGGCTTATCCCAGCAAGATTCTGAAGAGAAAGTATGATGACTTCTTTTTGTTTCACTTCTTTTCGTACAGCTATTTCCATGGCTATCCCTATGCCAAAGCCCTGAGTAACGAGTTGGAGCAGCAATTCCTCGTTATCTACCTGAGTTAAGCGAGGGGTTTTTAGTTTGTTATTGAGAAAAAAGTCATTTACAAAACAATAATGAGCAGTATCCTTGCTATAAGAGATAAAATTTTCTTCGAGGAGCTGGGCGGGGGAAATAATTTTCCATTGTGCCCAGGGATGATCAGGTGGCGCTATAAGGGCAAAAGAACTTCTGCCGAGAGACTGCATGGTAAGAGTTGACGATGGACTGAGAAGCGGGTTGTGGCCAAAGAAAGCCAACTCTATTTCGTCCTTTTCAATCATTGTGAGCAGTGTCTCTTCATTGGCTGTTTTGATCTGTACCTTTATGTGAGGGAATTTGTGGCGATATTCTGACATAATCAAGGGCAGAAACGTCTTTCCGCACGTAGGGGTGGTGCCTATGCACAGCTCTCCGTATTTAAGAAGCTGCATTTCCCGAAACTTTTCCGGAACAGCGTCAACAAGCTTAAAAAGGTCCTGGGCTAGAATGTAGAGCGTCCGCCCTTCAGGGGTGAGAGAAATGGAACGGCCGCGACGCAGAAAAAGTTTCACATCGTAATTTTTCTCAAGAGCAGCTATATATTGGCTTACTGAAGGTTGGGAAAGGAAAAGTTTTTCTCCTGCCTGTCGAAAAGAACCTTCCTCCACAATAGCGCAAAAAACCCGCAACTGATTAAGATTCATAAGCATCCCTTCTTTGACATAATGTAAATATTATGGTTGTTATTAGTTATTGTTTATTGAAATAAATAGTAACAGATGTATCCTAGTTTATAAATAGGGAGGGGTCAATATGGTTCTTAACGGAAAAAGGCAATCGGACCTTGTTCGAATATGTCAAGAACTTATAAGAAGACCAAGTCCCTCGGGGAAAGAGCGGGAAGTGGCAACCTTTATCGCTGATACCATGCGTTCTATTGGGTACGATGAGGTGTCAATAGATCTTTACGGAAATGTCATTGGAAGGCAGTTTTTCGCCACACCAGGCAAGAGGCTTCTATTAGAGTCTCAAATGGATCATATTGATCCGGGCACCCTTACGGATTGGAGTTACTATCCTTACGGGGCATTTATAAAAGATGGCTGCATCTACGGCCGTGGGGCATCGGATCAAAAAGGATGCCTTGCCGCTATGATCCTTGCGGGAGCAGAGTTGAAAAACAACTTTTACAACAAGCTGAAAGGCGAACTTGTTGTGGCTGGCACGGTGTTTCAGGAACGATTCGAGGGAGTTGCCTCCCGCACGGTAGCGTCCGCATTTCCTCCTGATTTTGTTGTTTTGGGAGAAGCTACAGAGTTGAAAATAAAAAGAGGGCAGCGCGGTCGAGCTGAAATAGTCATTGAAACACAGGGTAGAATGACTCACTCTTCCAATCCCGAATTTGGTTCGAACGCGGCAGATGCGATGATATCAATTCTTTCTTCTATTCACCAATCCTACTCTCCTTCTTTTAAACCATTCTTTGGCGAAAACATTTTAGTTCTCACAACTCTTCGAACATACCCAGACCTGGGAACAGGGCTTGTCCCGGAAATTTGCAGGGCAATCTTTGATTTGCGGGTTTTTCCTGACGATACTCCTGAATCAGTTGTAAGAAAGTTCAAGGGGCTGATCGAAAGGGCGAAGGATTCTTTGCGCGGTATCAAAGTGAAAATATTTATCTCAGAAACAGAAGATCGGACCTATACTGGCGCATCTATCAGAGGAACTCATTTTGCCCGGGCATGGGCCTTGCCCGAAGAGTCTGACTACCTTAAAAGGGCATTGAGAGCCGTTGAAACTTTGGGTATGGAGGGAGGCGTATCGGATTCACCGGGGTTTGGTACGAACGGTTGTTATTACGCAGGAGAACTAGGTATTCCTACTATCGTTTTTGGCCCCTCTGGACGCAGGCTTGTTCACAGCATAGATGAATATATTGAAATAAATGACTTGTTCCTCGCTTTTCAAGGATATGAAGGCATAGCAAAAGAAGTTCTGACTTAGGTCGCCCGCGTAGTTGATGAGTGTATTGAGATCGAACGGCCCATACGGGTTTTGAGGGATATGGCGCGTCGCTCGATCCGTAATAATGTTATTTAAAAAGTTTAAATCATCTCATTATATGTAGGAGGGAACCATATGTTTGAGAAAGCATGGGAAGA
>LSQX01340861.1_pt1 | contig 16458 bp, 19 predicted proteins | sample 654561 | NCBI WGS metagenome assembly LSQX01 (sample SAMN04489861, study PRJNA283612) | anaerobic digester metagenome | isolation source: 4 biogas reactors fed with cattle manure at either 37C or 55C with and... | place: Denmark: Kongens Lyngby | collected 2014 | reverse complement strand
CCACATTGGCCAGGCCCAAATCAGCATCCAACAGGGTAACCGTGTGTCCTCTCTCATGCAATGCCAGGGCCAAATTTACCGCGATGTTTGTCTTACCCACCCCGCCTTTGCCGCTGGTAATAGCAATTGTGCGTCTTGTGCGACGTCGCTCCCACTGGTGGGCCAATTGGCGCAGACGCTGGGCCTGGTCAAGCATGATGGTCACCTCCCAGGACCAAGTCCGCCAACAGTTGTGGGTTGGCTATTTTGAGATCATCGGGAACGTTCTGCCCGTTAGTAACAAATCCCACCGGCACCCTCATGCGGTTAACCAAATTTAGCAAAGTGCCTGTGCTCTCAGTTTCATCTACCTTGGTAAATACCAGCTCTGAGGGGCTAAATATTCGAAACCGGTCGAAGATTAGTTCTAAGTCTTCAGTTTTAGTAGTGGCGCTTACCACCAAAACAGTCTGTACCCCTGGAATCCCAGCTAGTAAGTTCCTTAGTTCAGCCAAGTATAATCCTTGCTGCGGACTACGACCGGCTGTATCAACCAAGATTACTTCTGCTTCCTGGTGCCGATCCAAAGCAGCCTGAAGGTCTTCAGCCGTATAGACCACTTCTAACGGAACATGCAAAATGTCGGCATAACGGCGCAGTTGTTCAACGGCCGCTATCCGGTACGTGTCAGTTGTCATTAGGGCAACTTCTTTTCCCTGCTGTAACCTATAAACAGCAGCCAGCTTGGCAATGGTGGTGGTTTTGCCTACTCCGGTTGGACCCACAAACGCAACTACCCGTCTCGTCAATCCCACCTGATTTTGAGGGACAAAAAAGTTGACAATTACTCTGTTAATGCTGCGGGCAAGTGCCTCGCTGTTGCTTAACTCTTCTGCCGACAGAGCAGCCATGGCCTGCTCCACTACTTGTCGGGCCAGCTCGGGCTGAACACCGCGACCAACCAACAGCTCGGTCTGGCTACGTGCCAAAGCATAAGGGGTACGCAAGCGCTCAGGCATCATGTTCTCAGCAACGGTAGTCGATGTTACTACTGGTTCAGCATAACTCCTGGAGGGTAGAGTAGATTGTTCCGGGACCGTGATCTTCCGCACAGGAGTAGTTGGCAGCGCCGGTTGAGCCACAGCAGCCGTGACTTCAATCCGCCGCCGTTTTAACCAACCCCAAAATCCAGGCGCCCGCACCCGACGTACTTCCAGAATAATAGCATCCCGGCCCAGTTCCCTCTTCACCCGATCTACTGCTTCCTCAAGACAGGGAGCCACGTAACGCCGGATCTTCATGTCAAACTCACCCTTCCCAATACATCCACTGTTAGATCCGGATCCAACTCATTATAGGAGATAACGGCCAGCTGGGGAAAGGCACGCTCGATCAATCGCTTGAAATAAAAGCGAACTAGAGGCGAAGCCAACACCACCGGCGTTCCTTGTCCCGGAGGCAGCCGATTAAGCTCACTTTTGAGAGCCGCTAAGATCCCTTCCGCTATCTTTGGTTCCATGGCTAAAAAGGTTCCTTGCTCCGTTTGTTGTAGACTCTTTTCCACGGCTTCTTCCACTGAACGATCCAAGGTCAATGCCGGCACCGGTTTTCCCTCCGGAGACAGTGTACGAGAAATCTGTCGACCTAAGGCCTGGCGTACATATTCCGTCAGGGTATCGGTATCCTTGGTTAGCCGGCCATAATTGCCCACTGTCTCCAAGATAGTTGTTAGGTCACGAATAGACACACCTTCTTGAAGTAAATTACCAAGAATCTTCTTCAGATCCAGCGGTGCAATAGTGCCCGGTACCACTTCGTTAACCAGCGCAGGGCTTTCCTGGCGTACAGTCTCCAACATGATCTCCATCTGTTGGCGGCTTAGAATTTCCGCCGCATGCTTCTTAATTATCTCTGTCAGGTGGGTAGCCATGACTGTGGCCGGATCCACCACCGTAAACCCATCTTGTTCCGCTTTCTCTTTGTCTTCGGCGCTGACCCACCAGGCCGGGAGACCGAAAGCCGGCTCGCGCGTGGGGATCCCGGGCTCTTTGGTGTCGACAGCTTCTCCCAGGGCCAAATAATAGCCAGGAAGCACTTCGCTTCGCGCTACTTCTACCCCTCGAAGCAAGATCACGTAGGTGTTAGGGGCTAAAGTAATATTGTCCCGTATGCGCACCGTGGGTACCAACAGACCCAACTCCAACGCTAATTCTCGGCGCAGCAGTACCACCCGATCGAGTAGGTCGCCGCCTTGTTCGGTATCAGCTAAGCTTATCAAACCGTAGCCCAAATCAATCTCTAGCGGATCTACAGCCAAAAGTGCTGCCACCGCCTCGGGTCGCCGCAACTGTTCCGGCCCTCGATCAGAAGCTGCCACCGGTTGGGCCGGCACGGTCGCAGCACCGCTGAGGCGGTATCCTAAGAAAGCAAAGAGTGCCGCCAGGACTAAGAACGCTATATGGGGTAATCCAGGTATAAGTCCTAAAATAGCCAGAAGCCCGGCAGCTAGATAGAGGGCCCGCGGCTCACTTAGCACCTGAGACGTCAGTTCTTCTCCCAAGCTCCCCGCGGAAGCCGCCCGCGTAACCAAGATGCCGGTAGCAGTAGAAATTAGTAGTGCCGGTATCTGGCTTACCAGGCCGTCGCCCACTGTAAGAATGGTGTACTTTTGCAGCACCTGCAGCGGCTCTAGCTGGCCTTGCATCACTCCAATAATAAAGCCGCCGGCAATGTTGACCAAAGTGATAATTATTCCTGCTATAGCGTCTCCTTTTACAAACTTACTGGCTCCGTCCATAGCACCATAAAAATCGGCTTCCTGTCGCACTTCCCGCCGTCGCCTCCGGGCTTCTTCCTCGTCAATAAGGCCGGCGTTTAAGTCAGCGTCGATACTCATTTGTTTGCCCGGCATCGCATCTAAAGTAAAACGCGCTGCTACCTCCGCCACTCGTTCGGCACCTCGGGTGATCACTACAAATTGGATAACAACAAGAATAGTAAAAACAATAAAGCCTACCACCGGGTTACCGCCCACTACAAATTCACCGAAAGCTTGGACCACCCGGCCTGCGTAACCGTGCAGTAATATGAGCCGGGTAGAAGAGACATTCAGTGCCAGTCGGAACAATGTTGCCATGAGCAGCAGGGACGGAAAAGCTGAAATTTGAAGGGGCTCTTGCACATACATGGTGACCAAAAGGGTGGTGAGGGCAAAGGTGATGTTAAACGTAAGCAAGAGATCCAGTATAAACGTAGGCAGCGGCACCACCATCATAATTACCACTGCTATGACTGCCACTGCTACTCCCAGATCGCTGTAACTTACTCCCCGAGCTGAAGCCGTGCCCCCTATCTGAAGCATTCCGGTGGCTCCTTTCGCTTAGATTAATCCTCGCTGACGATAAACATAGGCTAGAACTTCGGCTACTGTTTGGTAAAAAGAAGCCGGAATGTCGTCTCCCACTTCCACCGTACGGTACAATGACTGGGCCAAAGGCTTGTTTTCCACCATCAAGACGGCATGCTTTCTGGCCAAGTCCTTGATTCGGTCTGCAATCAGACCTGCTCCTTTGGCCACCACCCGTGGAGCAGCCATAGTGGCAGCATCGTACTTGAGCGCAACCGCATAGTGGGTCGGGTTAGTGATGACCACATCTGCCCGCGGCACTTGGTGCATCATACGGGCACGTGCCAACTGCCTCTGTCGTTCCCGGATATGCCCGCGCTGTTCCGGACTGCCCTCTGTTTGCCTAAACTCCTCTTTGATTTCCTGTATCGACATTCGCAGGCTCTGCTCGTACTCCCAACGTTGATAAGCATAATCCCCAGCGGACAACAGCAAGATCGCTAATCCGCACTGCCATAATAACCGCCAAACCAAAGTACCCAAAGTATTCACATAGCCAGATAGCCCGACCAGAGGCAGTCGAGGAATCAAGTAGAACTCGCGTCTTAGGTTGAGGTAAGCCACCGCACCGACTAGGCACAGTTTTATCAGGCTCCTAATCAAGCCGGCAACCGAGCGCCGGGAAAACATCCGCTGCAAACCACTGATAGGATTGAGTCTGTCCAAACGGAACGCTAGCGGCTCCAGACTAAAAACAAAGCCCACCTGAGCTAAGTTGGCCGCCACTCCGGCCGCCGTGGCAATAAGAAACAATGGTGCCGTTAAACGCAAAAGGTTAGTCACCACAAGGAACCCTAGCCGATTGACAGTAGCCGGATCGAAATCAAGAGGATACAACTTGTACACTGAACGGGTCAGTTTTATCATTTCCTCTCGCCACCAAGGGATCAGCAAGAAGGCAGAAGTCCCCGCTGCCAGTAGATTTATAGCAGCCGAGAATTCAACGCTGTGAAAGACTTGGCCTTTTCGACGGGCTTCACGTCTACGATGAGGAGTTGCCGGCTCCGTCTTTTCTTCACCGGCAAAGAGCTGCAGGTTGATGAACCAATCCTCATCACGGTGGCATGAGCGAAAGAATAAAGTCAAGGGTCCGTTGCACCTCCGTGAGCACTATCTGTAAGAAAACACCGTAAACAGGCACCGACAAAGCAAGAGTGAACAGCCCCAACAAAGACTTCATGGGTAGACCCACTACAAAAACATTTAGCTGCGGCATGGTCCGCGCTAGAACAGCCAAGGCTAAGTCAGCCAGGAACAAAGCCCCCAAGACCGGAGTAGCAATCTCAATGCCAGCCATAAACATCACTGCCGTAGCTCTTAGAATTTCCCACAACAAGTCCGGGCTACCCCAAGTTCCTCCCGGAGGCACCAACTGCCAGCTGCTCCAAAGAGCATGAAGCAAGAAATGGTGTCCATCATAAGCTAAGAAAACTAACATCGCTATTAGATAGAGATAGTTCCCGATTAGCGGTATTTGATTACCGCTTTGAGGATCCAAAACATTAATCATTCCAAATCCCATTTGCATATCAATGATTTGGCCCGCCACCTGGAAGGCTGCAAAGACAATGCTGCTGGCATAACCTAAGATCAAACCCAGTACTACTTCCTTAAGGAGCATCAGAACCAGACTCCAGCCAGTGTCAGCCAGTAACAGGTCTCCCGTCGAAAACAGAGGCAGAAAAAGCAAAGCCAGCAATATACTTAAAAAACCCCGTACACTGGGTTGAATGTTCCTACTGGCAAAGAAAGGAGCTGTAGCCAGAAAGCCGCTTAAGCGGGCCACCAAACACAGAAACAACTGATACGCCTTAGTCCAGTAAACAAAGTCTAGCATATGTACACCTTAGCGTAATACCGCCGGAATTGCAGTTACTAGGCGGACAGTAAACTCACGCATTATTTGCAGCATCCAGGGGCCGAACAGCACCAAACCCAAAAGAACGGCCACTATTTTCGGCACAAAGGACAGCGTCTGTTCTTGGATTTGGGTTGTAGCCTGAAAAACACTGATGATGAGACCCACAAACAGGCTGAGTAGCAACAGAGGGCCGGCTACCAGTAGTACCGTATACAGGGCATCGCGCCCAAGACTGAGGACAAACTCTTCACTCATGATACTTCACTCCGTTCCTCTCTAAAAGCTTTCCAGCAGAGCTCGAACTACAAGGTGCCAGCCATCTACCATCACAAATAACAGCAACTTAAATGGAAGCGAAATCATAACCGGCGGGAGCATCAACATACCCATGGACATCAAGGTACTGGCCACCACCATGTCGATAATAAGGAACGGTATGTAAATAAGAAAACCGATCTCAAAGGCCGTCTTCAGCTCACTGATCACAAAAGCAGGGATAAGGACATGGGTGGGCACATCGTCGCGCACATCCGGGCGGGGCAAATCGGCTAGTCCGATGAACAAAGCCAGATCCTTCTCCCTCGTCTCCTGAAACATGAAAGTCCGTATGGGCTGGGTGCCGATCTGCAGTGCTTCCTGAGATGAAAGCTGTCCGCTTAAGTAAGGCTGCAAAGCTTGCTCATTAACTTGACTCCAGTACGGGGCCATAATAAAAAAGGTTAGAAACAACGCTAAGCCAAGAATCACCTGGTTAGGTGGAACCTGTTGCGTGGACAGTCCACTGCGGACAAAAGACAGAACTACTACCACTCGGGTAAAGGATGTAGTTAATACCAATATTGCCGGCACCAACGAAAGCACAGTAAGCATAAACAAAAGCTGTAGACCAAGTGCCACCTCTTGCGGCTCTGTAGCCGGTGTAAGTCCTAACTCGATTCGCGGGAAAGCTACCGGTTGAGCCGCAGCTGAGCAGCCGACTCCTAAGATAATCAAAATAATAATTGCACCTGTCCCCAAGTACCGCCTTGTCATCTTCATTCGCCTTCTCCCTCGCGCTCCCTGTGATCATTGCGGCGCAAGCGCATTATTTGGCGCTGGATGAGCTCAGTTGTTTGTTGCCAGTTGCTCTGTCTTGTACCTTGCGCCTGGGTTAATACCCCGGCAAAGCTGAGATTCTCGGCCGAGGCAACTAAATCTGTTTCTTCAAGCTCCGTTAACATATCAATGCGCTCACCACCAATACCCAGCAGGTAGTGTTTTTTGCCCACCTGAATAATAATCAAACCCTTTCCCGAGCCCAGCGGCAAGCTATCCAGTACCGATAAATAGCGAGCACTTCCCGCCGGTAGTCCCAAGCGACCGGAGAGAATTCTTCCCAGTAAAAACAAAAGAAACAGAACACCGGCCAAGCCCAGGATCATTTTTAGCAGTAAGCGTCCGGGACTAAATGCCGACCCATAAGTATGGGCCCTGGTAGTATCGCTCTGATCTGCCGGTAACTCTTGCTGCTGGGCAGTGGCCGCTTTGGCGTCGCTCTGAACTTTTGAGCACACTAAGACCAATAGTATTAGGATAACTAGTACTCTAACTGCTTTATCTCGAGAGTAGCGCATGGTCAAGACCCCTTAATTTAAATTTTTGCGCACTGCCTCGATAACTCGCTCCGGTTGAAACGGCTTAACGATAAAATCCCGTGCTCCGGCCTGAATAGCCTCAATTACCATAGCCTGCTGACCCATGGCACTGCACATAACAATTCGGGCTTCCGGATCAATCTTCCTTATTTTCGTAACCGCGGTAATTCCGTCCATCTCAGGCATAGTGATGTCCATAGTCACCAAATCCGGTTGCGTTTCTTTGTAGCGTTCTATGGCCAAAACCCCATTCGGGGCCTCGCCGGCGATCTCATAGCCATTCTTGACTAAAATATCTTTGAGCATCATCCGCATAAAAGCTGCATCATCTACAATGAGAATTCTATTACTCACTTTTTACCCTCCCGCTCTTATTGCAACTGTTTTACCCGTTCCACCGGGGTAAGAATGTCGGTTATCCGAACGCCAAAGTTCTCGTCGATAACAACTACTTCACCCCGAGCTACCAGCTTGCTGTTCACCACCACATCAACAGGCTCACCAGCCAGCTTATCCAGTTCAATCACGGACCCAACGCCGAGCTCAAGCACATCCTTGATCAGTCTTTTGGTACGTCCAAGTTCTACTGTCACCTCCAGTGGGATATCCAACAAGAGATCTAGATTAGTGCCTACCGAAGAAGGCTGCTCAGCAGTGAGTGGAGCAAAGGCTACCGGTTGAACCACCACTTTTTCCTGGGGTAAAGGCGTAGCCTTGGCTGTAGGGGCTGAAGGTTGCGCCGACACGGCCGCCTGCTCTGGCCGATCAGGTTGCCCAGCGGGTGCTGAAACCGTTTGGCCGCTGACCAGCTCGCGTACATCCGGGCTGCCACTTACGCTGTCAGCCAGCGACCCCATAAGCGTAGCCACCATTTCCTTGGCAAAATCCAGAGGCAGGATTTGCATAATCTCTGTATCAGCTAAGCTACCTATGGTCATAGCAAATGATATCTGAACTAAGGGTTGCTTCCCATTCACTGCCGCCAGCTCAGTTTCGGCCAGATTAATGTAGTGAATGTTGGGTGGTGAAATTCTAATTCTCTGATCAAATACCGTAGAGATAGCGGTGGCTGAAGAACCCATCATCTGGTTCATGGCTTCACCCACAGCCGACAAACGCATCTCGTCCAGTTCTTGGATGTTTGGCGGCAATTCACTGCCACCCATCATCAATTCCGAAATCAAAATAGCGTCCTTCTCTTGTACCACCAAAAGATTGGTCCCTTGGAGGCCTTGAACATAACTTACTTCCAGCAATACATACGGGTACGGGTAATCCTGCCTAAGTTTTTTCTCGGTAGTAATGAAAACTCTGGGAGTGGTTATCTTGACTTCTTGTCCTAGCAGCATGGACAAGGTCGTGGCTGCCGTACCCATGGCGATATTGCCAATCTCACCCAGGGCATCGGTTTCTACATGGTCAAGATACGGGTTCTCGTCTTCATTTTGAATTCCAGCCTTTAAGATAGCATCCACTTCTTCCTGACTCAGAAGCTTATCAGCCACCATTCTCATCTCCTTTGTACGGGGTACTGATTTTCAGACCTAAACGGCCGTCAATCCGTCCCGGGCAAGCCCAAAACTTGGGCTGTGACCCCACGAGAAGGAGTATATCTCCACCGACACGGGTGTTTAGTTCCACAACATCTCCTACTTGCAGATTAAGCAAGTCGCGAACCGTTATTTTTGCTTGCCCCAGCTGCGCTGCAATCGGAATGCTGGTACGGGCCAAACGGCGGCGCAAAACCTCTTGGTTAGCCGGTGCCACTCGGGGATCCAGGGCCGAAAACCAATGGTGAGCACTGAGCTTAGGGGCCACCGGTTTTAACAACAAATATGGATAGCAAAAGTTGCACAATCCCTCGGCAGCATCCACTTTCACCCGCAGTGAGACCAAAGCTACCATTTCCGAGGGGGAAATAATTTGAACAAACTGCGGATTAGTCTCCATCCGCTCCAGTTCCAATCGTAACGGCGAAACATGAGCCCAAGCTTCATCTAACACCTGTAACACCCGATGAATAAGCCGCTCTACCACTGCTAATTCAATGTCCGTCAGCGGTCTTACGTCCATTAGACCCTCGGCCTGTCCACCCAATAGGCGCTCCAGCAGGGCAAAAGCCAACCCGGGATTGAGCTCAAGTACAATCTGTCCCTCCAGTTCGTTAGGATTGGCCAAAGCCATTACGGTTGGGTTAGGCACCGAGCGAGTAAATTCATCAAAGGTCATCTCTTCTACCGACACCAATTCCACTTGGGTTGGGGTACGTAATTGAGTGGCTAAAAATGTGCTGAGCAGGCGGCTGAAGTTGTCATGAAGCATGTATAGGGTTCGGATTTGTTCCTTAGAAAAACGATTTGGACGCCGGAAATCATAGATCCGGATCCTTCTCTGCTCCTCTTCTTCTTTGATACCATTCACATCAACACTACCACTGGATAACGCCGCCAACAGGGTATCTATTTCATTTTGGGAAAGCACCTCTGCCACGGTATCACCTTCCCTATTGAACAATAAATTCGGTAAAGTATACAGCTGTCACTTGTCCGTTTTCCAGCACTATATTGATATGTTTCTGAATCTGTTGTTTAAGCTCAATTACGGCTGTGTTTCCGGCCTTGAGATCTGCAGCTTTCTTCTCTCTAAGCAATGTTATGGTAATGTCGCGAATCTGAGCTTGGCGCTTGTCCAGTTCTGTCACAACCTTAGGTGAGCTTAGTTCAAGTGTTATAGTTGCTTTAAGATAATGCCGGCTCTCCTGGTCAGCCAAATTTACATTAAAACTTTCCAAAGGATAAGTGGGACCGGTGCCTTGCGGTTTAGCCGCTGCCGGAGCCGGCTCCCTCTGATTTCTTACCAAAAAGGTGACAATCCCTAACGTAGTCACGGCAAACAAAACCAACAGAAGGAGGCTGATCAAAATGATTTTCGGCGGAGTCAAGGCTACTTGGTTGGTCTTATTCACCAGGAGCACCTCCTTCCCAGCCCTTCTTGGTGGGCAGCTCTTCCTGGCCGATACTGGAGCGCAAAATTACAATGTCTACTCGTCGATTTTGGGCCCGGTTTGGGGCTGTGTCATTAGGTGCCACTGGGTACCATTCCCCGTAACCTGCAGCCGAGAACTGGGTTGGGGGCAAACCGTATTGCTCCAGGAAATACTTTACTACCGTAGTAGCACGAGTGGTGGATAATTCCCAGTTGGACGGAAAGCGATAGGTATTAATCGGTAAATCATCGGTATGCCCTTCCACCCTGATCCGGTTAGGTACAGTAACCAGAATCTGAGCCACGTTGTCTAGAATCACCTGAGCTTCTGGTTTTAGATTCGCTTGGCCTAAGTCAAACAATGTCGTGTCTAAGAACCGAATCATCAATCCGCGCTCGTCTAACCACACCTGGACTTTGTTTTCCAGCTCGCTGCTGTCCACGTACTGTTGGATTTCCCCCATAATCTCTTCCAACCGTCGTTGCTCAGCTTGCCATTGCAAGGTTATATCGTCCCCAGCTCCACCGGGCAAAGCCTCCGGGGTAAGGGAGCTGCCGCCTTGTAGCACACCGAAAGCCCCCTGTACCGAAATAATCACTTCCTGAAACCGAGCTACATCCACTTGGGAAAAAGCGAATAGTAAGACGAACAGGCATAACATATTGGTAACTAAATCGGCGTAAGTAGTCATCCAGCCGGCAGCAGTTGGCAGTGACAACTCACGATTGTTTCTGCGGCGTCGGTTCATGGCAGCACCTCCCGTTGCCCCATATCCAACGCTTGGCGCTTGGCGGCCAAGGAATCGCGCGCTTTGGGAGGTAGAAAAGCTTTCAGTTTCTCCTCAACCAAGCGAGGATTCTCCCCGGCTTGCAGCGATAACACGCCCTCAATTACAAGTTCTTTCAAGAGTATCTCTTCTCCGGAACGAACACTAAGCTTCCCAGCGACGGGAATGCAAACAAGATTGGCAATGATAGAACCATAGAAAGTGGTGATTAAAGCTAAAGCCATGGCCGGGCCAATGGAACGAGGATCGTCAAGGCTTCTCAGCATGGCAATGAGCCCGATAATGGTACCCAACATTCCAAAGGCCGGTGCTAACGTAGCCATGGTGATAAAGAGTCCCTGGCTGGACTTATGGCGCTCTTCCACAAAAGCCAGTTCTGTCTCTAAGATATTGCGAACCAGCTGCGGATCACTTCCATCTACCACCAGCTGCAGACCCTTCTTGATAAATTCATCATCCAAGGCTTCCGCCTCTTCTTCCAAAGCCAGAATCCCTTCCCGGCGAGCCTTTTCGGTGAAATATACCAGATTGGCAATAACATCTTCCGGCGGCGGTAGTTTGCGACGAAAGACATGCTGTACTACCTTGAAGATGCTAAGTATCTGATCCAAAGGGTAGTTAATAAAAGTTGCGGCAATAGTGCCGCCCAACGTGATCATCAGCGAAGGCACATCCCAGAAAGTTCTCAGGCCACCGGAACGCCCCAGCGCAGTTCCAAGCAGTACTAGGCCGGATATTATGCCAATTATTGTGGCAATGTCCATGCTCACACCTCCATTCGGGAAAGCAGGACCTAAAGCCCTGCCTTCCCGGCCTGGACCCACCGAACAACTACCGTTTCATATTCACTAATTCCTGCAGCATTTCATCCGAGGCTGTTATAACGCGGGAGTTGGCCTGAAAACCGCGCTGAGTAACAATCATATCGGTAAATTCCTCCGATAAATCCACATTGGACATTTCCAGCGAACTGGGCGCCACCGCCCCAGACAGGCCCATACCTGGCGGGTTTATCTGCGGATCGCCGCTGTTGTTGGACAGAGTGAATAACGAGTTCCCCCGACCAATAAGCCCACTGGGGTTTGTAAACGCAGCAATGGCGACCTGCAAAAGCGGACGGCTGGTGCCGTTTGAGTAGCTACCGGAGATAACGCCTTTGTCGTCCACTACAATTTCCTCCAAGTCACCGTAGGTGTAGCCGTCCTGCTGCACCTTCAGTACCGACTCGCCCCGAGGATCGGCGTACTGAGTGATAGCGGAGAAGTCAAAGGCTTGTTTTGTCGTTCCGCCATCTGGTGCAACAAACTGCAATTCTACAGTAGCATCTGTTGATGGTGTACTATTTAATGATACCTGACTTAGCCTTCCGTCATCTGTAAATTCAATGGTACCGTCGATGGACGGATAGGGGTCGTCTTGGTTGCCATCCTGTGGAATGGTCCAGCTCCATACATTGGCAGTACCAGATGGCGTAAACTCTATCTGCACATCATAACCGTTCCCTTTTTGATCGTACACGGTGAAGCTACGACTGAATTCCTCGCTTTCTGTGCCGTCGTGCAAGTTGCCAGACAACACTACGTTTTCCGTGGCCTTCGGCGGTGCCAGCTGGTGAATCAGGGCCAGATCCATGGGCGGTGCCGACGGATCCTTGTGATTGTCGGTGCGGCTCCTAATCCGCTCTCCCTGCTCGTCTAAATACCACCCTTGCACTTTGAGCCCATCAGGGTTGGTAAAGTTCCCTGCCCGGTCGAAGCGGAAGGCTCCCGCCCGGCTATAGTAAATGGAACCAGTGCCTGAATTCAAGATAAAGAACCCCTCGCCATCGATAGCCAAGTCGGTCATATTGCCGGTGCTTTGGGCGTTGCCTTTACTGTGAATGGTATCGATGGAGCCCAGTACCATCCCCATGCCCACCTGCATAGGGTTAGTGCCGCCGAGGCCGCCTTGAGGTCGGCTAGCCCCCCTTAGCACTTGGCTGAAAGCATCTTTAAAGGTAACTCGGCTTTTCTTAAAACCGATGGTATTAACATTAGCAATGTTGTTGCCAATCACATCCATACGGGTCTGGTGATTACGCAAGCCTGATACGGCCGCGTACATGGAACGCATCATGACACTTTCCTCCTTTCTTGCCGTGCGCTGCTTCAGTCAATCGGCAGCGCAGAGCCCCCGGAAAGGTCCGGCTCTAGGCAATTACGGCACTGTCAATATTGGTAAACACTCGTTCTCTCATACTAGGTCCGTCTACCGCTGTTATTATTGTCCGGTTAGGAATGTTCACCACCAAGGCCAAATCCCCTACCAATACCAGCGAATCACGACCACCCTTTGCCGCCACTTTGTCCACCGCCTGAAGAACTCGGCCCCAGGTTTCCACCGTCAGTGGAATCTGCCGTCGGGACAAGCGCTCCTGGGCATGGCGTGATACCTGCAACCCCTGTGCTTCGGCTAGATAGGCCGCAAAGTCCCTCTCTTCTTGCGGAGCAATCTTGGTGTCCGCCTGAGCTGCAGCCGTGGGACGCACTGCCGGCTTAAGGATTGGAGGCGGGAGGAACACTCTATTATCGGTCATAAGTCTCATCCTCACGGTCGGTTTTCGCCGGGGCCAATCTTAGCTCTTTTACATAGCCCAGGTCATACGCCTGATCTCCCACAACAATTTGTGGTCGGCCCTGGTGCCAGCGAACAGAACTCACGGTACCGCTTATCTCACCATCATCTGTGGCCAGCGTTACCTGGTGGCCGATCATCTGGACCGCAGCTTGGTCTGCACTCTGCCATAGCAAAGCCTGCTGTAGATCAGTCAGTGCAGCCAGCTCCCGGGACAGGTTATTGACCCCTTCTAAGGTGCTAAATTGAGCCAGCTGAGCGATGAACTCCCTTTCTTTGATTGGCTCCAGCGGATCTTGAAGCCTAAGCTGAGTAACTAGCAGCTGTAAGAAGTCGTCCTTGCCCAGCGTTTGAGCGGCAAAGACCGTGCTGCCGGTTTCATTGCCCACCGCGCTTACCTGCATGGACCTCTCACCCCCTAAATTAGTAAATCCAGAGTACCCTGGGCCCAAACGGGCCGGTCATCCTGGTGATCTGAGAAGATACCGACAGGTTGTGCTCCGAAGAGAGTCCGGGATGGGTGGGAAGGAAATCTGTCCTGTCCCTGGTAAAACTGATTATTGTCGGTGCCACCCTGACCTATGAATACGGTCAGCTCCTCTACCTTGATCCCCTGCTGAACCAAGCTTTCCTTAAGCTCGGTCATGTTCGACTCCAAAGCGCCACGAGCCGCATTATTCTCCACCTGAAAACGGGCACTCACAACACCAGTACGGTGCAGTAAGGTGAGGCGCACCTGTCCTAAGTTAGGCGGATCAAGTTTGAGGGTTACTTCCTGCCGGCCGCTGCCTTGTTGCCGGCTTGCCTGCTCCAGGGCTTGGCGAAACAAGCGACTGGCCTCGGTTAGAGACAGTCTGTTTTCTTCCCGGTCAAGGTCGATACCTTCAGGAATAGTGAATCGCGGCGCTGCCAACGCCGTGGCTGCTTGTTCTTTGGCCTGACTACGAACTGGAGACGTCCTGCTTGCCGGCATTGCCTTCGGAGCGGTCTCTGTTTTGAGCAATTCTTGAACCGCTATGGGCTCATCAGCTCCCAAAGCTCCAGGTACCGGTGGCGGTCTCACCGGCTCCAGGTTCTCCCGCTCGGTTGCAGCGGGTCCAGTTCCCTGGGCAGACAACCCGTCCATTGTCAAAACAGCAACTGAAGAGCGAGCGACGGTCTCAGCAGTGACGCCGTTCTCTTCCTCGGCCACCCCCGGAAACCCAGCGGCTTGTTTCGACCTTCCTCGGGCAGCATCCAGTTCGGCAGAAAGCAGCTCCGAAGGTAGGCGTTCCTTTCCGGCCGCAAAGACCAGGGTCTCCTCTAGCTTAACTGGCTCTTCCGGTCCAGCAGCCCCTTCCGCTGGTTCGCCGTCGGTGTCTACAGCCGGCACGGCTGGGTGACCAACACTGGTAAGCTCCATCCCTCCGGCCGCAGAGACCATCTTCTCTTCTGCCATCGATACCTCCTGGGCTGCCGAAGAAATATGCGGCCACTCAGTTCCGGCAAGCATCCCGGCCAACAGAGCAGCAAAACCAGCCGGCCCTAAATCTTCCCTCGGGATGGTCTTTTGCCTCTCAAACCTCGCTGCAAGTTGAGCTTCCCTTCCGGCAGCAATGTGTACAGTCTCAGTCATGTTCTCACCTCCTTTCCTGGTTCAGCTTTCTGGTTCTATTCTTGCCCAAGCTCGAGTGAGCTCCGAAGCTTTTTCGCTATCCATCAAAGCCAAAATAGCTGCCGCTTGGTCTTTTTTCAACTTGCCCAGAAGTGGCAGTATTTCCTCCGTGGGCAGTTTTCCCAGGATACCCGCTGCTGCTTGTGGATCCATACGGCCATAGACTGAAGCCATGGCGGCAAAAGCCTCTTCTTGCCGGGTAAGCTCTGCCAGTTCGGCCTGAAGGCGTTCTACCTGTTCCTGCAAAGTAGTAATCTCACTTTCTTTATCCTGCAGCCGACTGGACAGCTGGGCCAGATCCGCCTGCAAACCGGCATTTTCCCGGGCCAGTTGTTCCTGTTGTTGAATCTGTTCGGATTCCACTGCCGGAGATTGGAACCAGGGTAGAGTCCGAGGTAAAGACGATAGACTAACAACACCTAAGAAATTCAACAACAAGAACACCAACACCGCTAGAAAGAGAACAGCCAGCAGTACCCCTAACCATACGAGCCAGCACCCTTTCCTGGGTGGGCTGGACTGAATTGTTGTTACTTTGGCCACCTCAGACCCTCCTTTGGCGTTTGAGGTGGAACAGGGAGGCCACTTCATCTAGCTGAGCTCGATCGGTGCGTTGGGTTTCTAGAATATATTGGGCCCGTCTCTTCTCTTCCAGTTGACTCAATACCTGTCGGTCGGCCCGGCGTTGCAAAAACTCCTGTTGTTGAGTGGCGAATTTGTGCCGGGCTTCTTGAACCCTAGTCGTCTGACGTTCATAGTCACCCTTGGCCAGGCGGGCCAACAGATACTGCCCTGCTATCTCCCGCCCCTCCCTAAGGCCGGTCCCTGTAAGATCGGTCCAGGTCAAATGCCAACAAGTAGCCTTTTGATCAAGAAGCCTTTCTTCTCGCTCCCGCACCGCCACGGCGGCTGCCAGTTTTAGCTTGGCTTGTTCTTCCCATATTCCTTTTACTTTAAGCACCCGTGCCAGGCGAAAGCGAAACTCCATGTACTCATTCCTCCTCCTTCTCCTGAAGGGCCTGAGCTAATAACTGCCGCGTTTCGGCCAGAGTGAAGGCTTCATCCACACCCTGGCGGAGAAAAGCTCGGAGAGGGTCGATCAGGGATCGGGCCCGGTCAATAGCAGGATTGCTACCGGCAACATAGGCCCCAACGTTGATCAGATCTTCAGCTTCCTGATAAACTGCCAGTACCTCCCGCGCTTCCTGAGCCAGCCGCAGTTGCTGTTCATCCACTACATCAGGCATCACCCGGCTCACACTCTGTAATACATCTATCGCCGGGTAGTGATTCAAGCTGGCTAAACGCCGAGCGAGCACAATATGGCCGTCCAGAACGCTGCGAGCGGCATCGGCAATAGGATCCATGAGGTCATCGCCATCTACAAGTACTGTAAACAGACCTGTTATGGTTCCGCGTTCCGCTGCCCCAGCTCGTTCCAGCAATTGGGGTAACAAGGAAAAGACTGACGGGGTGTAACCTTTCGTGGTAGGCGGTTCACCGGCAGCTAATCCGATTTCCCGCTGGGCCATGGCAAA
>LSQX01223372.1_pt1 | contig 16459 bp, 16 predicted proteins | sample 654561 | NCBI WGS metagenome assembly LSQX01 (sample SAMN04489861, study PRJNA283612) | anaerobic digester metagenome | isolation source: 4 biogas reactors fed with cattle manure at either 37C or 55C with and... | place: Denmark: Kongens Lyngby | collected 2014 | reverse complement strand
CCATTTTTGTCTACAGTCTGAGCCCCTTGCGGGGCTTTATTTTTTTCCCCGATTTCTGTTCATAGCCCTTGACTTTTGCCTGCGACAATGCTAACCTTATGTCTATACCAGCATGGCAAATGTTACTATAAAAAAGCAGGCTGTGACGGGGAGAGTAGGCATGCCGGAAGGCAAGCGAGCCGGGGATGGTGGAAGCCCGGTCCGGAAAGTATGCCGAAGCGCACCCCTGAGCCGCGTACTGAACAGCTACAGGCTCAGTAGGACACGCCGGGTTGGCCCGTTACAGCCGTCCGTTCTGTACGGGTAAAGTGGGCTGCAAAGCCAAAAAAGGTGGTACCGCGAGATTGCCTCTCGTCCTTTGGGATGGAGAGGCTTTTTAGTTAATGAAGCATAAGTAAAGCAAAAAATATACCGGGCAGGTGGTATGTAAATGTTGAAAGCGGCTATTGTTGGTGCAACAGGCTATACAGGCTGGGAACTGGTGTCAATTCTGTTATGTCACCCCAAGGTGCGGCCGTTCTACCTTACTTCCGACAGTTTTGCCGGCAGAAGTTTTGCCGAAATTTACCCGCAGTTTCGCGGCAGATGCGAGTTGATCCTGGAAAAACTTGATGAGGAGAAGGCGGGGGCGTGTGATATCATTTTTGCCGCCCTGCCGCACGGCACATCGCTGGAGGTGGTGCCAGGCCTCTTGGCAACGGGCAAAAAAGTGGTGGATTTAAGCGGTGATTTCCGCCTGAAAGATGCGGCGCTTTACCCTCTCTGGTATGGTTATGAACACAAGCATCCTGCCCTGCTTGCCGAGAGCGTTTACGGGCTGCCGGAGCAAAACAGGGCGGCCGTCAGCAAAGCCCGTCTGGTGGCAAATCCGGGCTGTTACCCCACGAGTGTGCAGTTGCCGCTGATACCGCTGCTGCAGGCGGGCTTGGTGGAAACTGAAGATATCATTATTGACGCAAAATCGGGAGTATCCGGGGCTGGCAGGACACCAAAACAACCATATCATTTTCCGGAATGTGCCGAAAATTTCAAGGCTTACAAAGTAACGGGGCACCAGCATACACCTGAAATTGAACAAGGTCTCTCAGAAGCTGCCGGCAGACAAGTGACCCTCTTGTTTACGCCTCATCTGGTGCCCATGATCAGGGGGATCCTTTCCACCATGTATCTGCGACTGAAACCCGGGGTAAAAGTAGAAGATATAACGGCTCTCTACAGGAAAGTTTATGCAGACGAACCGTTTATCCGCCTGTTGCCGGAACCGTATCTTCCGGAGACAAAAGATGTTAGCGGCACTAATTTCTGCGATCTTGCTTTCCGGGTAGACGGACGGACCGGCCGGTTGATAGTTGTTTCCGCTATTGACAACTTGGTTAAGGGTGCAGCCGGCCAGGCTGTGCAGAATATGAATATAATGCTGGACCTGCCTGAAACTGCAGGCTTAATGTGAGGGGGTGGGTTGATGAAGTTTCGTAAAATTGAAGGCGGTGTAACGGCCGCAAAAGGTTTCAGTGCAGCGGGAATCTCCTGCGGCATAAAAAAAGAAGGGAAAAAAGACCTGGCGCTTTTATATTCCCACCGCCCGGCAGCAGCCGCCGGCATGTTTACCCGCAACCGTTTTCAGGCTGCGCCGGTGATAATTACGCGCAGGCATCTTGCCACAGGCAGCGCCCGGGCGATAATCATCAACAGCGGCAATGCCAATGCCTGTACCGGTGAGCAGGGACTGGCTGCCGCCCGGCGGATGGCGGAACTGGCTGCCGCTCCACTGGGGCTGCTTCCCGAAGAAGTTCTGGTAGCATCCACAGGAGTGATCGGCGTTCCTTTGCCGCTCGAGAAAATAGAAGCGGGCATCGCTGTTTTGGTGGGTGAGCTGTCACCGGCAAAAGGGCAGGAGGCGGCGGAAGCCATCCTTACCACCGATCTTGTTGTCAAAACTACCGCTTATCAGCTGGAAATCGGCGGCAGGACGGTCACTGTAGGCGGCATGTGCAAAGGATCGGGGATGGTTTGTCCCAACATGGCCACCATGTTAAGTTTTATTACCACGGACTGTGCCATTACCGCACCCTTGCTGCAGAAAGCGCTGCGGCATACTGTAAACCTCTCTTATAACCTAATAACAGTGGATGGCAATACCAGCACCAATGACATGGTTTTGGCGCTGGCCAACGGAGCGGCGGGCAATCTGCGGATTACAAGCGAAAATGAAGATTACCACCGCTTCCTGACGGTGCTGCAGCGAGTAAACACAGAACTGTCCCAGAAAATTGTCCGGGACGGTGAAGGAGCAACGAAATTCCTGGAGGTAACAATTAAAAATGCCGCTTCCTTTGCAGACGGGAAAAAACTGGCCATGTCCGTCTTGAACTCCAACCTGGTGAAAACGGCTTTCTTTGGCGAAGATGCCAACTGGGGGCGGATTGTGGCCGCCCTGGGGCAGACGGATGTGCCTTTTGACCCGGCCAAGGTGGATGTTTTCCTTGAGGATTTGCAGGTGACGGCACGGGGTCAGGGTGTGCCTTTTGACGAAGCACAAGCGGCCGCCATTCTGGCCCGCAAAGACATTAAAATCCTGATCGACCTGCACTTGGGAGAGGAAACTGTTACGGCGTGGGGGACGGATTTAAGCTACGAGTATGTGCGTATTAACGCCAGCTACCGCAGTTAGCAGAGAAGGAGGCGTGAAAAGTGCCAAATGAGGTAAAGGCATTAATTGACAAAGCCAAAATTCTGATCGAGGCCCTGCCCTATATACGTACCTTTGCCGATAAAACTTTTGTCATTAAATACGGCGGGCAGGCCATGGTGTCGGATGAACTGAAGAAATCGGTAATGATGGACATTATTCTTTTAAAATATATAGGCATCAACCCCATTGTGGTCCACGGCGGCGGGGCGGAAGTGACACAGATGCTGAAACGCCTGGGCAAGGAAACTGTTTTTGCCAACGGCCTGCGAGTGACGGACGCGGAAACAATGGAAGTTGTGGAAATGGTGCTGACCGGTAAAATCAACAAAGAGATAGTCAGCCTCATTAACAGAAACGGCGGTAAAGCTGTAGGCCTCTCGGGCAAAGATTCAAACTTGTTGGTGGCGCGTCGCCGCCCGCCTGAGCGGGTAAGCGGCAGCGATGAACTTGTCGACCTGGGTTATGTTGGTGAAATTGTCCAGGTTAACCCTGATGTCATCCACTCCTTAAGCCGTGAAGGCTACATTCCTGTTATCTCCTCCATTGCCACCGGCCAGGATGGAGAAAGCCTGAATATTAACGCCGATCATGTGGCCGGGGAGCTGGCAGCCGCTCTGGGGGCGGAGAAGCTGATCCTTTTGACAGACGTGGAAGGTATTTTTGCCTCGGCAGACGACCCGTCAACCCTGATTTCCTCCCTGCCCAAAGACCAGGCGTTGACCATGATTGAGGCGGGTAAAATTAACAAGGGCATGATTCCCAAGGTTGAAGCCTGCCTGATCGCCCTGGAGCATAATGTAAAAAGAACGCATATTATTGACGGTCGCCTGCCCCATTCGTTGCTGCTGGAGATTTTTACGGATCACGGCATTGGGACTATGGTCACCGCCTAAGCAAAGGGAGGGAAGAAAATGGATATTAGAGAGTTGGCAACAAATTATATTATGAACACTTATGACAGGCCGCCGGAGACTACGCTGTACTTGACCCACGGCCGGGGGCCGTATGTCTGGGATGAGCATGGCAAGCGCTATTTGGATTTTGTCAGCGGCCTGGCCGTCAACAGCCTGGGACACTGCCACCCGCATATTGTGGAAGCTGTTTGCAGGCAGGCAAAACAACTGCTGCATACCTCCAACCTTTACTATACTGAACCGCAGGCCATCCTGGCGGAGCGCCTGGTCAAGCATTCCTGTGCTGATAAAGTTTTCTTTTGCAACAGCGGTGCGGAAGCCAATGAGGCGGCCATTAAACTGGCCCGCAAATTCGGCAAAGAGTACCGTCATCCTGACGCCCACGAAATTATTACTGCCGTCCGTTCTTTCCATGGACGGACCCTGGCTGCCGTGACGGCAACGGGCCAGCCCAAGTATCACCGTGGGTTTGAGCCCATGGTCTCCGGTTTCAAATATGCCGAATTCAACAACCTGTCTTCCTTTGCCGACCTTATTACGGAAAAAACCTGCGCCATTCTGGTGGAACCGGTCCAGGGGGAAGGCGGGGTTTACCCGGCAAACGCAGAATTTTTGCAGGGTCTGCGCAGCCTGTGTGACCGGTACGGACTGCTTTTAATTTTCGATGAAGTTCAGTGCGGTATGGGGCGGACAGGGAAGCTGTTTGCTTATGAACACTACGGAGTGGAGCCGGATGTCTTTACGCTGGCCAAAGCGCTGGGCGGGGGGCTTCCTATCGGGGTGATGGCGGCCAAAGGCAAGGCGGCGGAAATTTTTACGCCCGGCGACCATGCTTCCACTTTCGGGGGGAACCCGGTGGTCTGTGCCGCCGCCAATGCGGTGCTTGATCTTCTCACCGCCGAAGGTTTCCTGGAGAGTGTAGCCGAGCTTGGTGCATATTTTTGCTGGAGGCTTTTGGAACTGAAACTTCCCGGACTTGTGGAAGTACGGGGGTTGGGGCTGATGATCGGGGCTGAATTTGACGGCGATGCCGCTTGCATGGCCCGCCTTTGCCAGGAAAAAGGCCTGCTGGTAAACTGCATCGGCGGCAAAATACTGCGTTTCTTACCGCCGCTGGTTGTCACGCAGGAAGAGGTGGATGCGGCTCTTATGATCTTACAGGAAGCATGTGCGCAGGCGGGTAAAGCCTGATGCGGCAATCAATGTTTATGCGGAGAATACTCCGAAACGCCTTCAGTTTGATGTGAAAGCCCGCCTGACCGTGTACTTGCCGCAGGGCAGGGCGGCGGCGGAAAAGAAAGGATGAGCAAAGTGTCCGGTATCAAGGGAAGAGATTTCCTGACCGTGAATGATTTTACCCGGGTGGAATTATTGGAGATTCTTCACTTCGCGCAGGAACTGAAAGCCAACCCGGCTGCAGGCAGCCGGCTGCTGGCAGGGAAAACCCTCGGGATGATTTTTCAAAAGGCATCAACCAGGACGCGTGTGTCCTTTGAAGTGGGCATGTATCAATTGGGCGGCACGGCACTATTTTTAAGTGCGAAAGACCTGCAGATCGGCCGCGGCGAACCGGTTAAAGATACCGCCCGCGTCCTCTCCCGCTATCTGGACGGTATTATGATCAGGACTTATGATCACGGGGAAGTGGAAGAGCTGGCCGCTTATGCTACCATCCCTGTCATTAACGGCTTAACCGATCTATTACACCCCTGCCAGGCATTGGCCGATATGCTGACTATCCTGGAACAGAAAGGGAAGCTGCAGGGGCTGAAACTGGCCTACGTGGGGGACGGCAATAATGTGGCCAATTCCCTGCTTTTGGCCTGCAGCATCCTGGGTCTGGACATTGCCGTCGGCTGCCCCCAAGGCTACGGGCCGGACAGGGAAGTCCTGGCAGCCGCTTGCGCCAATGCCAAAGAAAACGGCACGGAAGTGCTGGTGACAGACGACCCGGTTGTGGCTGTGGCGGGAGCCGACGTCCTCTACACGGATGTCTGGGCCAGCATGGGGCAGGAAGAAGAACATGAGGCACGTGTGCGCATTTTTACCCCCTACCAGTTGAACAGCGAACTGGCCGGGCACGCAAAAGCGGATGCCATCGTGATGCATTGCCTCCCGGCGCACCGGGGAGAGGAAATTACGGAAGAACTGCTGGAAGGTCCCCGGTCGGTAGTTTTCGACCAGGCGGAAAACCGCCTGCACGTGCAGAAGGCAATTATGGCCAAAATTATGTAAGCAAACGGAGGGATTGGTATGAAAAAAATTGTCCTGGCCTATTCGGGCGGCCTGGATACATCCGTTGCCATTCATTGGCTGAAGGAAAAATACCAGGCTGAAATCATTGCCATGTCCGCCGATGTGGGACAGGAAGAAGAACTGGCGCCGCTAAAGGAGAAAGCGCTCGCTTCGGGTGCCAGTAAAATCTATATAGAGGATCTCCGGGAAGAATTTATGCGTGATTTTGTTTTCCCCCTGATTAAATCCGGCGCCCTTTACGAACAGCAGTACCTGCTCGGTACCGCCATCGCCCGGCCTGTTATTGCCAAGCGGCTGGTGGAAGTGGCGGAAAAAGAAGGGGCGGAGGCGGTGGCACACGGCGCCACAGGCAAGGGCAATGACCAGGTGCGCTTTGAACTGACCGTCAAAGCTTTGGCACCGCATTTGCACATTATTGCTCCCTGGCGGGAATGGGAAATCAGGTCGCGTGAGGATGCCATTGATTATGCCAATAAATACGGTATTCCCGTCCCCGTGACTAAAGAGAAGCCCTACAGTATGGACCGCAACCTTTGGCACATTAGTTATGAAGGCGGCATCCTGGAAGATCCGGCAGTTGAGCCGGATAAAGACATGTTTCTGCTGTCGGTGGACCCGGAAGATGCGCCGGATACACCGGAATACGTGGAAATAGGCTTTGTTTCCGGTGAGCCTGTCTCTGTCAACGGCAAGGATCTTGCCCCGGTGGAACTGCTGACCGAACTGAACACAATTGCCGGCCGCCACGGGATTGGCCGGGTTGACATGGTGGAAAACCGCCTGGTGGGGATGAAGTCCCGCGGCGTGTATGAAACCCCGGGCGGCACGCTGCTTTACTTTGCCCACAAGCAGCTGGAATCGCTGACCCTGGACCGGGAAACGATGCATTTTAAAGAAATGGCAGCTGTCAAGTACGGCGAACTTGTCTACTACGGACTCTGGTATACACCCCTCCGTGAAGCACTGGATGCTTTCATCAACGTTACCCAGAAAAACGTCACCGGTTCAATCCGCTTAAAACTTTACAAAGGCAATATTTCAGTTGCCGGCCGCACCGCCCCGCGCTCCCTTTACCGGGAGGACCTGGCCACCTTTGGTGCCGATGCGGTTTACAACCAGCGCGATGCGGAAGGTTTTATCAACCTGTTCGGCCTGCCGCTGAAAGTACAGGGATTACTGGCGCAAAGCCTGAAAAAGCAGGTGTAAACGTTGAAACTGTGGGGAGGAAGGTTCAGTAAAGAAACGGATGCGCTGGTGGAAGCATTTACAGCCTCCATTGCTTTTGACAAGCGGCTGTATGAGGAAGATATCCGCGGCAGCATGGCTCACTGCAGGATGCTGGCCGCCTGCGGCATTATCACTCGGGAAGAAGCGGACTCCATCCTGCGCGGCCTGGAAGAAATCCGGGGAGAGATTGAACGGGGCGAAATGGCATTTACCGCCGCCCTGGAAGATATTCACATGCATATTGAAAAACGCCTGACGGACAAAATCGGTCCTGTGGGCGGGAAACTGCATACCGCCCGTTCCCGGAACGACCAGGTGGCGCTTGATCTGCACCTTTATGTGCGCAAAGAAATCAAGGAAACTATAGCTCTAATCATCGCCCTCCAGGAAACTTTGCTTGCTGTGGCCGAAAAACATACGGACACGATCATGCCCGGCTATACCCACCTGCAACGGGCACAGCCGGTAACTTTTGCCCATCACCTGCTTGCTTATTTTTGGCAGTTGCAGCGGGACAAAGAGCGTTTCCGTGATACCTACCGGCGCGCCGACTGGATGCCGCTGGGCGCCGGTGCCTTGGCCGGCACCACTTTCCCCATCAACAGGGAAATGGTGCGGGAGGAGCTGGGATTTGCCCGGCTGTATGAAAACAGTATGGATGCAGTCAGCGACAGGGACTTTATTCTGGAGTTCCTGGCCAACGCCTCCATTCTCATGATGCATTTGAGCCGTCTCAGCGAGGATCTTATTCTGTGGAATTCCCAGGAATTCGGCTTTGTTACCCTGGACGATGCCTTCACCACCGGCTCCAGCATTATGCCGCAAAAGAAAAACCCCGATGTAGCCGAGCTGGTCCGCGGTAAAACAGGGCGTGTTTACGGCCACTTGCTGGGCTTGCTGACAGTGCTGAAAGGCCTGCCGCTCACCTATAATAAAGACCTCCAAGAGGACAAAGAAGGTCTTTTTGACACTGTCGATACCGTTAAAAGCTGCCTTGCGTTGTATAGCGCCATGCTGCGCACACTGGAAGTAGACAAAGAAAAGATGTATCAGGCTGTGGACGGCGATTTAGCCAGCGCCACCGATCTGGCCGACTATCTGGTGCGCAAAGGCTTGCCTTTCCGGGAAGCCCACGCAGTGGTGGGCAGGCTGGTAGGCAAATGCGTGGCGGAAAAACGACGCCTCAAAGAGCTGACGGTGGAGGAATTGCAGGCGGCAAGCCCGCTCTTTGCCGCCGACGCTCTTGACTTGCTGCCACCCGAAGCCTGTGTGGCCGCCCGCACTTCCCGCGGCGGTACCGCAGCGGCGGCCGTACAGGAACAATTACGGAAAGCAAGGGCGCTTTTGGAGGAAAACAGATAAGATGAGGGCTGCAACATGGCATGTTGTTGCAGCCCTTTCCGTGTTTGCTTTGCAGCCGGATTTTTCCATTGGCGTGCCGGTAATCTTACCGAGTTTGGCGGACCGGACTGTTAGCGGAGTGTGCGGCCTGCCCGGCTGATTCTCTGCGGACAGGCCGCTGCCGGTTTGAGAAAATGCATAAAAAAGGCATAGCGTCATATAATAATTTTGTTCGGCAAGAAGGAAAAAGAGGAAAATATAGATAATGCAAGAAAAGCAAACATATATTAAGCTATTTACGCACAATTGCTGAAAATTGCCTAAATAATCCTGCTTATCAGCTTGCGTTCTGCAGGTAGATTATATAACATAACAAGTGTGAAAATTAGCACTCGCAACCTTAGAGTGCTAACAACAATATATCTACATAACAAAGGAGGTTTATTTATGAAAATTAAACCCTTAGGTGATCGCGTGGTCATCAAACCCCTGGAGGCTGAAGAAAAAACAGCCAGCGGCATTGTGCTGCCGGATAAAGCCAAGGAAAAGCCCCAGGAAGGAGAAGTTATGGCAGTCGGTACCGGCCGTCTACTTGATAACGGTACCCGCGTAGAAATGGAAGTTGCTGTGGGCGACCGCGTTCTTTTCTCCAAATATGCCGGTACGGAAATTAAAATTGACGGCAAAGAATACTTAATTATGCGTCAGGATGATATCCTGGGTAAACTGGTTTAAGCACATATTCATTTTAAATTAAGGAGGCAGAGACACTCATGGCAAAGAATCTTTTATTTAATGAAGATGCACGCCGTGCACTGGAAAGAGGCGTTAATAAATTAGCCGATACTGTGAAGGTAACCCTGGGCCCCAAGGGTCGCAATGTTGTACTGGAAAAAAAATTTGGTGCACCCCTGATTACAAATGACGGTGTCACCATTGCCAAGGAAATTGAACTGGAAGACCCGTTTGAAAATTTGGGCGCCCAGCTGGTGAAGGAAGTTGCCACGAAAACACAGGATGTGGCCGGTGACGGTACTACCACCGCTACCCTGCTGGCACAAGCCATCATCCTTGAAGGGATGAAAAACGTTACCGCCGGTGCCAACCCTATGGAGATTAAGCGCGGGATTGAAAAAGCGGTAAATGCCGCCGTTGAGTCTATTAAAGAACAGTCCCGCCCCATTGAAACCAAAGAAGCCATCACTCAAGTTGCCGCTATTTCGGCGGACGATATCAGTATTGGCGAATTGATTGCCGAGGCCATGGAAAAGGTCGGCAAAGACGGTGTCATCACCGTGGAAGAGTCCAAAGGTTTCACCACCGACTTAAAAGTTGTGGAAGGAATGATGTTTGACCGCGGCTACATTTCTCCCTACATGGTAACGGATACGGAGAAAATGGAAGCCATCCTGGAAGAGCCCTACATCCTGCTGACAGACAAGAAATTAAGCAATGTTCATGATATTCTTCCTGTCCTGGAGAAAGTTGTTCAATCCGGCAAGCCCCTGCTGCTGGTGGCCGAAGATGTGGAAGGCGAAGCCCTTGCCACTTTGATTGTGAATAAGCTGCGCGGAACTTTCAATTGTGTTGCAGTGAAAGCTCCCGGTTTCGGCGACCGTCGCAAAGCCATGCTGCAGGATATTGCCATTCTGACAGGTGGACAGGTCATTTCCGAAGAATTGGGCCTCGAACTGAAGAATGCCGATCTGTCCATGTTGGGCCGTGCCCGCCAGGTACGTGTTTCCAAAGAGGAGACTGTTATTGTTGACGGTGCCGGCAGCCCTGAAGAGATCAAGAAGCGTATTGCCCAGATCCGGATCCAAATTGAAGAAACCACTTCCGACTATGACCGGGAGAAATTGCAGGAGCGCCTTGCCAAACTGTCCGGCGGCGTAGCTGTGATTGAAGTCGGTGCAGCTACCGAAGTGGAAATGAAAGAAAGAAAACTGCGCATTGAAGACGCTCTCTCCGCCACGCGGGCTGCAGTGGAAGAAGGAATTGTCCCCGGCGGCGGTACCGCCTACATTAATGCCCTGCTCGCCCTTGACAAGTTGCAAGTAGAAGGTGATGAATTGACGGGCGTAAATATTGTCCGTCGTGCCCTGGAAGAGCCTGTTCGCCAGATTGCGCTTAATGCGGGCAAAGAAGGTTCCATTATTGTGGAAAAAGTAAAAGAATCCCCTCCGGGAGTCGGTTACAACGCTGCTACAGATAATTTTGTCAACATGATTGAGGCCGGTATCCCCGACCCGGCTAAAGTGACCCGCTCTGCGCTGCAAAATGCGGCCAGCATTGCAGCCATGTTCCTGACAACGGAAGCAGCCGTTGTCGAAAAGCCTGAAGAAAATAAAAATACCGGGGCCGGCGGCGCCAATATGCCCATGATGTAAGCGAAAAGCCTGCACAAAGCTGTGCAGGCTTTTTTGCCGCCATTCTTACATTTTCCTGACATTTGCCGCCGGCTGTCGCTTACAGTCTTTCTGCATGGTAGAATGGCAGCAGGCGGTATTTTTTGGACGGCTCTGTGCCGTATCAGACCGCCGGACGGACAAAATAATAAGAAAAAGAATGCACTGGTGCCGGACAGCCGGCAGGTCGGGAGGGAAATAAAATGGTAAGCACACAAAGGAAGTCTCAGCCGGAAAAATGGACCGGCACACCCGGCAGCAAAATCCGCTGGGTGGCGGCCGTGCTGAGCGGCAAAGGCGGCGTTGGGAAATCGTCGGTAACAGCACTTTTGGCAGTAGCATTACGGCGGGCGGGACTGAAAGTAGGTATCCTGGATGCGGACATAACCGGCCCATCCATTCCGCAAATGTTCGGCCTCAGGGAAAAGCCGCGGGGCAGCGAAGAAGGCATGCTGCCTCCGGAAAGCAGAACAGGAATAAAAATCATGTCTTTACAACTGCTTTTGGGTGCCGAAGATACTCCGGCTATTTGGCGGATGCCTTTAATTGTCGGCACCGTCCGGCGCTTTTGGTCCGATGTGGTATGGGGGGAGCTGGACATCCTGCTGGTGGACTTGCCGCCGGGAACCGGGGATGTGCCGCTGTCCATTATGCAGTCTCTGCCGCTGGACGGTGTGGTGGTGGTGTCAACGCCGCAGAAAGTAGCCGTCGGTGTGGTGAAAAAAGCTATTGTAATGGCACAGAAAATGCAGGTCCCTGTCCTGGGGCTGGTGGAAAACATGAGTTATGTAAACTGTAGTCACTGTGGAGAAAAAACTTATGTCTTTGGTCCCAGTTCGGGCGGCCAGGTGGCGGAAGAATACGGACTGCCGTTTTTGGGGGCTGTCCCGTTGGACCCGCTGCTTGTGGAATTAACCGACAGCGGCCGGGTGGAAGATTATGAAAACAATGTGTTTGCGGCGGTAATGGAGCCATTGACGGAAAAATATCAGACAATTACCGAAGTATAAAAGGCAAAAACCATGACAAGATATTTTGTTATGCCCCCCTCTGAAGACACCTGAAAGTACTGTGCAAAGGGATTTCTTTTTATTGTTTTGTGGCAGGTATCCTGCAAGCGGAGGGAGAAAATAGCATGCAATCCCGGAGGGGGTGAGCTTTACGGTTAGAAAATGGCTTTTGCGGTCAGTCCTGCTTTTGCCGCTTGTCTTGGTTGCACAGATTTTGCTGGATACTTATGCCGTGAAAATGGAAATAATTGAAGTGGAAATATCCGGCTTGCCGGAGGCGCTGGACGGTTACCGCATTTTGCAGGTCAGTGATTTTCACGGGCGGCGGTTTACCAAAGACGGTTCCTTGGCAAAGAAAATAGTTGCAGCCGCGCCGGATATTATTGTGCTAACTGGGGATTATGTTGACAAAGACAAAACCGAGATTTATAACCTTTATCCGCTGCTGGAAGTGATGACGACTGTCGCTCCTGTTTTTGCAGTAAGCGGCAATCACGACCACCGGATAAACTGGCCGCAAATTGCCGCCAGTTTACGTGCCGTCGGTGTGGAAGTACTGGAAAACAGGCATGTCCTGTTGCATAAAAATGGCGGAACGTTGGTCCTGGCGGGTGTGAGCGACCCTTATTCCGGTTTTGCCGACCTGGAGGCCGCCCTGCCGCAGACGACTGCCGGCCCCATTATATTATTGGCTCATGCTCCTACCTGGTTTGAACCTACATCTATTTACAGCAGCTCGCCGGTCATTGCGACCGAAAAAGCCTTGCTGGAAAAAGTGGCGCTGACCTTGACCGGCCATACCCACAGGGGACAGATTAAACTTCCTTTGCTTGGCGCCGTAACAACAGCCTCAGGGCGCCTTTTCCCCAAATCACATGTGGAAGGCTTGATCCGGGAGCAAAACGGCTGGATTTATATCTCCCGGGGCATCGGCCGGACCGGGTTTTTGCCCCTCCGTTTTCTGTCCCGGGCGGAAATCAGCCTGCTCGTCCTCCGTGCAGCGCACTAAACGTCCGGGGATTGTCAAACAAACACTTGCCGCCGGTACGGGGAAAAGCAGGAGGTAAATTTTTTGGCCTGCTTGTAGCGGTTTAGCTTTTTGTCTTATAATAAACGGTGGCAATTTATTCAGCTGGAGATAAAACCGGCCCGGCGGCAGCTGCTGTCGGCAACTGCCCGGGCCGGCGGGAGGTGCAATGCTTTGTCACGGGAAAAGGTTGTTATCCTTGATTTCGGCGGACAGTATACACAACTTCTTGCCCGCAGGATCAGGGAATTGCATGTTTATAGCGAGATTCTGCCGCACAATACGCGGGCCGAACAGGTGAGGGCGCAGCAACCGCAAGCGCTGATTTTTGCCGGCTGCGCCGGGAGTGTTGACGATGAAGATGCGCCCGGAGTCGATCCTGCCATGTACGAGCTGGGTATCCCGCTTTTGGGCATTTGTTACGGCATGCAGCTGATGGCCAAAGATCTGGGTGGAACAGTCCGCGGGGCAGGGCGCCGCGAGTTGAGGAAAACGGTGCTGGATGTCAGGAAAACAGACGGGCTTTTTGCCGGCCTGAAGCGGGAAATAACTGTCAGGCTGAGCCACGGAGACTTTGTGTCAACTGTTCCGCCTGGTTTTGCCGTCAGTGCCTCGGCGCCAAATCTGCCGGTGGCTGCCATGGAGGATACGGGGCGGCAATTCTATGCCGTTCAGTTCCATCCGGAAGTGGAATACTCTCCCCACGGCAAGGCAATGCTGCAGAATTTTCTTTACAAGGCGGCAGGGCTGGCGGTAAACTGGAGCGTGGCATCCTTTATTGAAGATACCGTCCGGCAGATCAGAGAGACTGTCACGGGCGAAGCACAGGCTGTCTGCGGTCTTTCAGGCGGGGTGGACAGTTCCGTGGCTGCGGTCATGGTACATAAAGCAATTGGCGACCGCCTGCACTGTATTTTTGTGGATCACGGCCTGTTGCGTAAAAATGAAGCGAAACAGGTGTTGTCAGTTTTTCGTGACCGTTTGCGGATGAAAGTAACCGCCGTGGATGCCGCGGAGCATTTTCTTGGTAAACTGGCCGGAGTTTATGACCCGGAAGAAAAGCGCAAAATTATTGGTGCTGAATTTATCCGTGTTTTTGAACGGGAAGCGGCGAAAATCGGTAAAGCTGACTATCTGGTACAGGGAACCGTCTATCCTGATGTAATTGAAAGTGGGACTGCCGCCGGAGCGGTAATTAAATCTCACCATAATGTGGGCGGCCTGCCGGAAGACCTGAATTTTAAACTGGTTGAACCGCTAAGATACCTGTTTAAGGATGAAGTTCGTCTTGTTGGGGAGGAGCTGGGGCTGCCGGAGGAAATTGTCTGGCGACATCCTTTCCCCGGTCCGGGCCTTGCCGTCCGCGTGTTGGGAGAAGTGACACGGGAAAAGCTGGAGATTGTACGCGCCGCAGATGCCATTTTGCTGGAGGAAATTAAAGCGGCAGGCCTTTACCGTGACATTTGGCAGGCATTTGCCGTCCTGCCTGACATCCGCTCGGTCGGCGTCACGCGAGACCGCCGCACATACGCTTATACCGTCGCCCTGCGGGCGGTGACCGGCCAGGATGCCATGACAGCCGACTGGTATCGCTTTCCCCATGATTTGCTGGCCAAAATTTCTGCCAGGATAGTCAAGGAAGTCCCCCGGGTCAATCGTGTTGTTTACGATATTACCACCAAGCCGCCTGCCACCATTGAGTGGGAATAAATAACGAAGGGAGCCGCGAGGATTATATCCCGTCTGGGCTCCCTGAATTCTTTCCGCAAGAATTACGTCATATATAATAGCAAAGGGCGGCGGAATATTACTATCTTTTACACAACCGGCCGCTTGTGCCGGGAGAAGTGACTTTTGTAAGCAGGCTTGCAATACGGTGGAAAATTATGGTTTGTTTTTCCGGCTTCTAAATGTTATTATTTATTCACAGGAAACAGGCAGAGATTGCAGACGGCACCTCCAAAATTTCCGTAAAACTTTCAAATAATGAGAATACGGAAGAAAAAGCTTGAGGGGAAAATGATGGATAGTTTGCTCGTTATCTCCAGGCTGTATATTTTGGCGGTTGCGTATAACCTCACCATGCTTGTCCTTGTTGCCTGGTGCTATGCGGAGACATTTTCTCTGATAATGTATCCGCTCAGCTGGCTGGGAAAAGTTACCCTGGACAGCGGTGCCGCCAACAAGATGGCCGCCGTCTTGTTTTCCGCAGGAACTATTTTTAACATGTATTTTTGGAAAAAAATGCTGGATGAACTGGCAAAAACGAGCATGGGCAAAAAACTGCCGGTAAAAATCCTGGGCTGTTTTGTCTTTTATGGCTTCCTGCTTTTAGCTTTGCCCTGTGATGTTTTTGTACTGTTGCACAGCATTGGGGGCGGGCTTTTGGTGGGCGGGCTCTGGGCATTGACTGCCTGGCTGCTATATTACGCCAAAAATGTCCTCGGACGGTTCAACCACCTACTGCTGCAATTGACATTGCACTCTACGGCTTTATACTGTTTTTATCATTTTCTCCTGGACAGCGAACTGAAAGGCTTCAGCCAGAAGCCGTTGCTTCTGGCAATAACCTTCGGGTCGGGAGCCAGCCTCAATACGCTCCTGCAGGCACGCTACGGCCTTAACCTGATGCAAACGGCCTTTGTCCAGTCTTACAAGTATTAAACCCGGCTAGTTCCCATTATTTAACAGGATGCTTTTTTATGAACCGGATGGCAACAAAACGCCGGGGAGCCCGGAAGAAGCGGGTAACGGTGCAATCGGAACAACAGGAACCCGCGAAAACCAATGCCATGCTTGAATTAGTAAAGTTTGCGACTGTATCGTGAGGTGTTGCCGGTATTAACTTCAAAAAGCGAATTCCAATCTATCTAAGTGGCTTGATCGTGATGGCTTTTGGAGTCATCTTGCTGGCCAAATCGGATTTGGGTATTTCCCCCATTAGCGCTATACCTTATATACTCTCCCTGATAACACCTTTTACTTTTGGCACGATGACGTTGGCTTTTCACCTGCTTTGTGTTCTTTTTCAGGTTGTTATCTGGCGCAAAATTACGCTTAAAATTATTCTCCAGATCCCGTTAACTTTAGGATTTTCGGCTCTGCTGGATCTTTTTATGTCTTTTATAAAAGTAACAGAACATGCGATCTGGCTGAGAACGATTCTGTGCTTTTTTGGCATCATCTTTACCGCCTTGGGCATTGTCATGATTGTGAGTATGGATTTGATGCTTCCTCCTCCGGATGCTTTTTTAAGAGCGGTGAGCAGCAGGTTTAAAATAGAGCTTTACAAGGTTAAGATCGTGGGCGATGTTAGTTGGGTTGTCATTACCTTTGTGATTTCCTTGCTTTCTACCCGTAAGGTCTTGGCGATCGGTGTCGGGACTTTGCTATCCATGTATTTAACAGGTAAATTTGTAGGTATCTTTAAAAAGTATTTGCAATTCATGGAGATGGAACCTACCGAAGTTGCCTGGGAACGTTATCTGGCTCAACGCAAAGAACGCAAAGAAACAGTCAAGGCCAAGTGAGCGTTTTTGTGGAATATGCAAGAGAAGGATTGGTTAGTGTAAAGTTACTGTAGG
>LSQX01263228.1_pt2 | contig 16462 bp, 11 predicted proteins | sample 654561 | NCBI WGS metagenome assembly LSQX01 (sample SAMN04489861, study PRJNA283612) | anaerobic digester metagenome | isolation source: 4 biogas reactors fed with cattle manure at either 37C or 55C with and... | place: Denmark: Kongens Lyngby | collected 2014 | reverse complement strand
ATTCCTTCAAGTCTCTTATATCCCCGACCCCAACCCGGACCCCTCCCACATCCGACTGATCCGACCGATCCGACCGATTCCCCGGAAACCCCTAATTCCTTCAAGTCTCTTATATGCCGTGCGTCTTCCCCTATCCCCTATCCCCTATCCCCTATCCCCTATCCCCTATCCCCTATCACCTATCACCTATCACCTATTCCCTATCACCTATCACCTATCACCTGCTTTTCAGGGCCAGAAGGCATTCAGCGTCTTCACCGTCTCATCCACAATCTGTTGGCCACCTGCAGGTGTCACAATATACCTTTCAGCACTGTAACCACCGCCTTGCACACCTTCTTCCGTAGGCAGATAGCCGCTCTGTCCATTGGCGAGCTGCACTGTAAAGGTCAGTAAGGCATTACTGCGCGCCTGAATCCGCAAGCTGTAATCCAGATAATACTCAAAGGGGAAGCTTGCCATGGCGACATCTCCCAATCGGAGCATATGAAATTCCGCGGGCTTCACGCTCTCCCCTCTCACGAAGGGTTCAGCAGGCGGTTCTTTCTCGGGGAGGTCCAACTGACGCACCACATGACGGAAGGGCACTTTATAGTCAATGTTGTCCTTCGCACCGGGCAGCACTTCTTCCACAGCCCGGGCAATGCGCTCAGCCACTTCCTGACGATGACTGATCCCCTTCCGCTCCAGCATGATCTGCTCCGCTTTCTTACGGAAAGTACGATGGGGCGAAATATCCCCGGCGGCCGCACACTGGGCCAGGACAAAGACCTCTTCGCCAAGCCGCTCTTTCAGTTCTATGCGTGTCTCATGCCAGAAGTCAGCGGAAAGCTGCATGAGCGATTCCGTCTCCTGTGAGGGACAGGGCAGATTCACGAGGACACCGCTCAGCTTCTCTTCAGGCGTCCAGAAAAAGAGCAGGGGCAGTCCGGGATCAGCACTGCCTTCAAAGCTCTTGAAATCGGCTCTCGCCGTATTGCCATACATGACAGTGGTACCATCAAAATATTGAATCCGTCGGTTGATTCCCACAACGGCACAACCCAGCGCCCAGCTCATGCCCGAAGAAGCACGGCTTTCCCAGGCCTGAACAGTCGCTTCCACGGCTTTGTCCACGAAAAAGGCGCCATATTCCGAAGCGGTCATCACTTCCGGATGGCCACTTGTATCGTAAACGCCTTCAATGGTTTTATCATTCAAAGCCGGGCCGTCATGGGTATGGGTGGCGCTGATGATTATCTTGCTCTCGTCCAGATCAGGGAGTTTTTCCTTCAAGGTCGCCTGAACACGGCGCACAATGGCATTCTCCACAAAGCAGAGATCACAGCTGATGATAATGGCCTGTTCTTTTTTCCCGACACCATTCACCGTTTCCAGTGCCAATGCCGTGAGTGTCAAGGGATCCAGCACACCTTCGGAAATGCGTGTATGATACTGACCCATGAGTGCCACAGGCTGCTCAGGCGTGATATCCACATGAGCCCAGCCGACGAGCAAAGCCTGCTTTTCTTCCGCCTCAGCCGCCAGCTTTTTCGCCGTCTCGTCAAACCACGCTTTGCCCGCTGCGATTTCGGGCATATTGTTTTCCCACTTGTCCTCATACTCCGCATTGAAGACCAGCGGCGTGATCCCTTCTTCAGCTAGCACACGGAGAGCTTCTTCCAACTCGCCGCAGCCCGTACCCCAGGGAACATCCTGACCGTCCTGTTCCGCCCGGTCCAGGTCTTTCATATGGACTGTCAACAGCCGATGCTTCAACAAACGGAACATATCGGCGGGCTTCAATCCCGAGCGGATCCAGTGTCCCGTATCACCACAGGCACCCATATAGGGGCTTCGTCCGGCACAGGCTTCCAGAATCACCTCGGGATGCCAGTACAGCGATTTCCCTTCAGGATGATTATGCAAGGCCACGGCAATATCAAATTCATGGCACAGGCCTTCAATCAGATCCAGATCACCGGGATCAGGTTCGGACACAATCACTTTCACACCCAGCGCTTTGGCAAACTCAAAGTTACGGCGACAGGCGGCTTCCTCACCGGGGAGCCGATGAATATAAATGGTCTTGAGCGCTACGCCCTTTTCTTCGAGCTTTTCACGGATCTTCGCGATGTCCTCCGGCGCCAGCGATGCATCCAGTTTCACATCGGAATCGGGCATGACAGACTGCCCTTCAAAGGCTTCGACCATAGGCAGACCCAATTCCGCGGTCTTGTCCACAGCCTCAAAAAAGCTGTACAAGCGGAAACTCCACGCGCCACCGCTCACACGCCATCCGAAAGGCTCATCAGCGTGAAGAGGGGAAGTCACAAGTCCCAGAAAGAGGAGCAGCACAAACAGTGTTTTCACAGAAAAGCGTGTCTTTTTCATAAGGACCATCCATTGTGCATGGCACGTTTCAGTTGGGCATTGGCACCGTCATTATCAACAAATTTTTCCGCAACAGAATCCCAGTTCAATGTCTCTTTCGTCCGTCCCGCCACATCCGCCAGCATCCCGAGAATAGAAGCTGTATGGGCCGAATCCACATGAGAAACCGGATCTTCACGCGTGGCGATGCATTCCAGGAAATTCCGGCCGTGATGGGTCGATTCCGTCAGTTTATCGTCTTCGTCTTTAAGCTTCACTTTCAGAAGAGAACGAGAGGATGCGGAGATGGATGGACGGGTCACATGAACCCAACCTTCATCACCGATGAACTTGCAGCCCCGCTTCAGCTTTCCGTCATCAGTGAAGATCATTTTAAAGCCGTCGGCATAACGAAATTCCGCCCGCCAGCTCAGTGAATTATCCGTAAAGCCTTCAGACCGCAACACCTCATCACATTCCAGTTCAAAAGACTCCGAGCCGATGCGGGGACAGCCCCAATTGGCGATGTCCAGATGGTGAACGCCCCAGTTGGTGATGAAACCGTTGCAATAGTCGAAGATGAGATACCAGTCCGGCCATTCCACCCTGCCAAAGTTATAGGGCTCCGGCGCAGCCGGTCCGCGCCACATCTCCCAGTCAAAGCCTTCAGGCACAGGCTGCTCGTCATAGGGCCCCTTGTATTTGGGCTGATAGTCGGGTCCTTCAACGCTTACCTCTACCGTATGGATATCACCGATGTAACCGTTTCGGACAAGCCTGCAAGCCTGTTGAAAACGTTCCACTGATCGCTGCCAGGTACCTGTCTGGAAAACACGCTTATGCTTGCGTGCAGCGTCGCGGATCGCCTTCGATTCTTCCACAGCCACGCCCAGCGGTTTCTCGCAATAGATGTCTTTTCCTGCTTCCGCCGCTGCCACAGCCATGAGGGCATGCCAATGGTCCTGCGATGCGATCATGACCGCATCGATATCATCACGGGCGATGACCTCGCGCCAGTCGCCATAGACAGCGCAATCCTTATTGCCATATTTACTATCCACAATATCCTTCGCCCGTTGCTGGCGATCAACATAGGTGTCACAGACAGCCAGAACACGGCAATTCTCCAGTCCCAGAAATTGCCGCATGTTGTCCACACCCATGCCTCCCACACCGATAAATCCCATTGTAATGGTATCCGACGGAGCCACCTCCGCTCCTTTACCGAACACGCAGGCCGGCACAATCTGCGGCAGGGCAAACCCGGCACCAAGAGCACAACTGCTCCCGAGAAACTGACGACGACTCAACTTGTTATTCATGACGACTCCTTTTGACCGGCCCCTGGCGGGACAGATTTCACATGTGCTGAGACAACCCTGTATCAGACAATACTTTCCGTAGCGGCATCCCAACGGACCTGACGCTTCTGCTTATAGGACTCCACGCTCATGAGCAGCGTGGCCACTTCCACAAAGGCCTCATCAATGTTACAGCGGGGATCAGCGCCCGTGCGGACACACTGCAGAAAATCTTCCATATGGGTCGGCCAGCTCTCGTGTTCAGCAGGATCAAAAACCTGCTCAGCCTTCAGATCACGGCCCATATGGGGATAGGGCGGCCCATCGGGATAGACATAAAAACGGTTCGCATCCTGGCCGATGCCGTTGAAGATCAGACGCCCCTCACGACCGATATACTCCGGCGGCTGTTCACGTGTCGAATTCATGCAGCCCTCAAAGATGAGGGTCGCATTTTCCTTCTCAAAGATATACTGGGCAAGCCAGGTATCAGGCACTTCCCGGCCATCATGAAAATAAGCATTATGGCCCGAACACATGCAACTGTCCGGAATCCCCCATCGCAACACGGACTGAACCTGATCCAGTTCATGGGACAGCAGGTCGCCCGCCTGGCCCGTGCCATATTCCCAATAGCAACGCCAGTGCCAGAAATGTTCCTCATTGAAATCAATGGATTTGGCTGAACCCAACCAGGCCTCCCAGTCCAGATCCTTCAAGACCTGTACGGGATCAGGGCGCTCATAAATATTGTAATAGCCATACCAGCGCCAGGGTGCCCGCTCCATGGTTCCATTGAAAAAACGACCCGTATGAATCAAGGTCACAGGCCCGATACCGCCTTCACGGATAAGCTGACCCGCCGCCTCACTGGAAGGATATTGACGACCCTGATGGCCCAGCTGAAACACGGTCCCCGCCGCCTTTACGGCCGCACGCATGCGCTTCGCCGCTTCCACGCTCATCGTCAGGCCCTTCTCACAATAAACAGCTTTACCCGCCGAAACGGCATCAAGAACCATTTTCTCATGCCAGTGATCAGGCGTGGCAATCACAACCGCTTCCACATCAGGATCATTCAGCAGATCATGGTAATTGGAATAGGCCTTCGCCTCAGGATTACGGGCAGCCTCCAGGCCGCGCTGCAAATGCGGCTTGTACACATCACAGACAGCCACCACTTTCGCGCTCTTCAGAGAACCCGTATGCTGCAGAAGATCCCAGCCACGTACCCCTGCGCCTATATGCCCCAGCCGCACAGGATCAGGAGCAGCCTTTACAGATGACAATATAGTCGGAGCGGACAGAGCCGCCGCCGTTGCCGCCAACATCCTTCGTCGCGTAATTCCTTTGTTTTCTTGCATGACTGAATCTCCCATGGCCGTCAGGGCTTGTAATTATCTGAACATATCATAAACTTCAACAGGATAACCGTCTTGTCCTGATACATCCATTTTGCAGTAAAAGGGAGCTTATGTCAAACAGTAAATCAGGATCCCTGTTCTGGGACCAGCTGAAAATGACTGAAAGCCACAGTTCCCACAGCCTTCCAGTCGTCATGTTCGTAGTCCCGATTCGCACGGATACACAAAAGGATTTCCGCCCGTCCCGAGGAATCAGCAGTAAATCCCGGAATACGAACATAGTGAATCCCGCCAATACCTTTGAAGTCACAGGAATACATCATTTCTCCGTTGCACCAGACAGTGACAACAAAGTCACCATCCTTCACTTTGGACATGACTTTCTGTGAGGTGCTTTCCAGCACTCCCCGGAGCATATAAGAAACACCGGGTTTAAGGGAAAACACACGCTGTGCTGCGGTCTGCATGTTTTCAACTGGCTCTTTTCCGAAGCGGAGTTGCAGACGCAAGTTGTTGTTTGAATACACGCGACCGGGAAGAGGAGCCCAATGTTTTTCTGGAGCGATTTGTATGGTTCCATCGGGTAATTGGAAGTCGCTGTAATATTCTTCCAGAGAGTGTTCTGTAGTCGTATGAACAGTCCACTCTTTCATATTGAGAAGTTTTTGCGATGAAAAGGCATAAGCGCCCATAACTCCCAGAAACCCGAAGCAAACAGAAGCGAGAACCACCACTATCCCCCAGGAGAGATGGGAATGTGAAGGTTTTTCTTTTTTCTCACGACCAAAAAAGTGTTCCAGTCCTTTGCCCAGAAAGAGAGGCAGAATGGGCCATACCGGATAACTGTAGCGCGCCTGTATCTCTCCAAAAACCAGGATCAGAGGGATCATGATGGCCACAAAAAGAATCGGTAAATAACTGTACAAGTCCCACAATCGATTTTTCAAGGCATAGCCCAGACCCAGTACGCACAGGCTCAGAAAGAGCAGCGTGAAAAGATCGGAAAGAAAATACAAACCACGTAGCGATTTATAATGGGGCGCAATGGGCGAGCTGGGTTTCAGATGCGAAAAATAAAAAGTGATATCCCTGCCCAGTGACAACAGTCCGTTTGTGCGGTTCATCCATTGCGGAATATAACGAAGATGATTATGCATATAGCTGGACAGGAACATATGGTTGTAATAGCGCTTCCAATAGGCTCTGGACTGTTCCGGTTGTGCCGAGTTTTCCACTGCCTTAAAATAGTTTTTCATGTTGTCCATAGCCGTATAACGGCCATCCCAATTATCGATGGAGGTATGGACAATTTTTACAGCGCCCACGGCAACGGTTCCCTTCAATCCCGTCGTGCGCAGCAGAATTTGTTCCGAAACGATATGAACACTCCAGGGAACGACCAGCACAAGCAAAAGAAAAACTCCTGTCCGGGAGAGGAAGTCTTTACGACGCACCTTATCCAGCAACTCAGGCAGCTGAGAGGCAACAACCGTCCCGCAAAAGGCTATGGTACCCAAAAGGATGAAGGGGCCATAACTGCGCTGCAAATCCACAGCCAGCCATAACACTCCCGCCACTACGGACAGAACAATCGGTATGAGAACTTGTTTCGTCTTCAAGCGGGCAACAACTTCATCGATGGCAAAAAAATATCCGAAGAGCAGAAACATGGCATTGAGATCGTGAGTCGGTACCGCACAACTCAAAATCAGTTCCGGCACGAAAAGAACAAACCAGATGCCCAGTTGAGCGGCCCTCTTCCCGAAGTGGCGCACAGCAATTCTATAGGCCATGAGAAAGGTCAGCAGCTGCATCACAACATTGGCCGTCTTGTACACAATGGGTTCCGGGCCGAAAAGCCAAACAAGAGGCGTCCAGATGACCACGGCACGGCGACAATAGGTAAGCTTCGCTAGACCATTGGCCGTCTGCGCCTGAGACAGCAGTTTCCCTGCCTTCACATTCTCCTGGGCAATAAGCCAGTAGGTTTCAAAATCGGAATAGGGTTTGCTGTCAATAAAATACAGAAAGAGAAAACGGAAGAGAAAAAAGAGGGGCAGGAAAAACAACAGACAAAACCAGAGATGAGAGATTTTTTTGCGGGCAAGAAGCAAGCTCCCCCCCGCCCATAAAAGGAAATAAGCCATGACCCAGGGAACAAACACCAGATGCTCAGCAAATCGTCGGGTCTGGGTCAGATATTGAAACCAGACCGCTGTGAAACCCAGACGCACCGTCATGGGAATAACAAGACAAAAGAAGATCAGCCCCTGAACACTCCAAAGAACAACATCACTCCAGCTGAAATGCTCCTTATTCTTCCAATAATAATACAGTGCATAAGCCAGAGCCGCCACAGCTGTACAGCTGATGAGGCTGTAGGCAAGCACCATTTCATTTCCCAAGATTCCCATACAAACAGGTGTCTTTCTATGCTGCGCAGCAGAGCAGGCCGGAAAGTCCTGTCCCGCTGAAACTCACGGCTGTCAGGAAAATTCTTTCACCGCTTCCATAACCCGGTGCTGGTCTTCCTCCGTCAGTCCCGTATAAAAAGGCAGACGCACCAGCCTGTCGCTCATCTCCTCTGTCACGGGACAATCCCCTTCTTTTCCACCCAGAGCTTTGCCCATAGTGGAGAGGTGGAGCGGAAGATAATGAAAAACGGCCAGAATCCTTTTTTCTTTCAGATAAGCAATGAACTCCTGCCGTTTATCCAGAGAAGGCATGAGCATATAAAACATGTGGTATGTCTGCTCACAGTGGGCTGGCACCTGAGGCAGCTTCACCTCAGAGGCCTCCGCCCAACCTTTCAATCCGCTCTTGTAGCCTTCCCAGATCCGGCGGCGACGTTCCTGAATTTCGTCCAGCGATTCCAGCTGGGCATAGAGAAAAGCAGCGAGCATATCAGAAGGCAGAAAACTGGAACCCAGATCCACCCAGCTGTATTTGTCCACTTGGCCCCGGAAAAAGCGGCTGCGATCCGTCCCCTTCTCTCTGATGATCTCAGCACGTTCCATGAGGCTCTCATCGTTGATAAGAAGGGCTCCGCCTTCGCCGGAAGTGAAATTCTTGGTCTCATGAAAGCTTTGCGTGGCTGTGGCACCGAAAGTTCCCAGATAGCGCCCCTTATATTTGCCTGCCAGGGCATGGGCATTATCTTCAATGAGAGGAATGTCATAACGCTTTGAAAGGGCCATGAGAGCATCCATCTCACACCCCACCCCGGCATAGTGAACCGCCACAATGGCTTTCGTTTTTTCTGTAATAAGCCCTTCCACCTGGCTCTCATCAATATTGAGGGTATCCTCCCGGATATCGGCAAAGACAGGACGGGCACCATGAAGCATGAAAGCGTTGATGCTGCTCACAAAAGTGAAGGAAGGAGCGATCACTTCATCCCCCGGGCCTATACGACAGAGGAGCGAACTCATTTCCAGAGCATCGGTGCAGGAAGTGGTGAGCAGTGCTTTCTTCACCTGAAAGCGCTCTTCAAAAAAAGCATGACATTTCTTCGTAAAGGGACCATCACCGGCAATATGTCCGTCCTCCATGGATGCCCGGATATAGTCCAGCTCCCGGCCGGTATAATAAGGGCGATTAAAAGGGATGGGCGATAAAGAGGAGGTCATGAATGCTCTCTTTCCTGTATCTCAGAAGAGTCAGGCAACTTACGACGAAGGACTCCATGATGTCTGTAAAAAGCACGGTTTCTTTCTTCAAGAAGCAAGGGTTTCAAAGCCTGGAAAATGGCGATGTTGGAGTTTGTATTACCTTCCACTACGGTAAAGCCGTCATTTTGCAGAATCGTATCCCAGGCAATGTACTTGACATAACTGAGTTTATTCGCCAGTGCCAGCACTTCTTCCCTGAACTCCGACCATCGGGGTATCTGCAATCCTACGATGGGAGCCTTTGTCTCATGATGGTGAGTCACTTTGACACGTTTCCCCTCTGCGATCCGGAAAGCATCGTAAATCACTCCAGTCTCCGGATCAATAACTCCACATACGCCTCCTTCCCCGTAAGCGTCCACCGGCTGTGATTTCGTTGTGCCGAAACGGTGGGCTGCGGCCGCAATAAAAGCCTCATTCGTTTCCGGATCAATCATGGTCAGTACCTTGATTGTATTGCCCGTATGAGCACAGACCTCATTGGAATAGTCAGCCTGTTCAATGAAGTCACAAATCATATATTGATCGAGGCTTTGAATCAGCGTTTCCAACTCTTCCGGTGTAATTGTTTCGCCACTCTTGTAATAATGGCCGTCACGGTATGAGAGGCTGAAAACACCCTGGCCCCTGCTGCCTACAAAGGCTTTGCATAAAAGAAGCTGTCCTTCTCTCAAGAGCTGCATGAGGGCGTCCGAAGAACAAAATTCCGGATAGCCCCGGTGAGGTCGGATCTTTCCTTTTTCCACATAGCCATAGACTGTTGCAGTTCTGGCCAGACCTTCCAGAAGATCGTTGAATACAAGCTTATTATTCATCACTTCAGTATAGCCTGTATTGATTCGAATGGCGCGGGCATACATTTCGTATTCTGTGAGAAAGAAAGGTCGACCAAAGGCCTCAAAATCATAATACACGGCTGAATCGGTACAGAATCCACGTCGCCACATGCGCAAGCGTTGCAGAAGCGAGACTTTAAATTTTGGGTTGCGTTCTCTGCCGTAATATCGCACCAGCCCGGAAAAAGTGAGAAGGCTCTTTTTCAGTTTCACTTGCCAATTTCCCTTCCATTATTTTTTGTCAGAATGTTCCGCTGATACTGGAGACTCTTCCTGGGAGATTTTTTTAATGGTGCCATGAGGATCAAAAAGAAACATGAAACCTACAAAGCCCAATATAACAGAAAGAATATAGCTGTATACAGAGAGGGCCGCTGCAGGTTCTGCTTCCACACCGTAAAAACCCAGAAAATAAATCAATGTGAGTTCACGGACTCCCGCACCGGAAATAGTGATGGGAACGGCTGTGATAATCCAGACCAGAGCCTGAATAGCACAGATATCAAAGAAGGAGATCTCTATTCCCAGATAGCGGGCAACGGTGTATTTCGTGACAAAGACTACGCCATGTATGGGCACACAGAGAAGGAGGGCAAAAAAGACCCGAAAATAGTATGTTCGAAAATAAGCCAGAGCACCCCGCCAGGTGTCCAGAAGACTGTTGAGGGCGACACCGGGCCTGCCCAGACGCCTGAAGATTTTTTCCAGAAGCGCCAGCAGCCTTGGTTGGGTAGAGATGAAAGTGGCTGTGGCGAAGCCCCCCAGCAATACGCCGAAATAGCGATAAAAGACCATGCGATCAGGAATTTTTGTGGCGAAGATCAGTGCCAGAGATCCCAGCATGATAATGGAAAAAAGACCGATATAACGATCAACGACAATAGCAATGAGATTGCTGACTCTGTTGCTTTTCACCGTCTTCATGGTCATGGCCGTCTTTACAAAGTCACCACCCAGCGCGCCGGGCATGATGAGATTGAAGGCATGGGCGATCATGAGAAATCGGAAATATTGCCATTGACTCAGCTGCTCCGTGGCATCGGGATTAACCAGTTGCCAGCGCAGTCCGTTGAGCCAGGTGCGGATGATGGCAATCACCAGGAGCAAGGCAAAAATATACCAGGGAATATCACCCACATGCTTCAGAACCAGTGCAAAATTCACCATCCTCAGGAGCAACGCCAGAGAGAGGATCAGTACGATAATCCGTACCCAGAAAAGCAGCTTTTTCCAGCCCTGCTTTTTACTCATAGTTCTTTATCCCGAATGATATATTGGGGCATTTGCTTGCCTTCTTTGAGGATACGAATCAGATATTCTCCTACAACGCCCATGGAAAAGAGGAGTACACCGAAATGAAAAAGACTGACCACAATGAGAGTCGTCCAGCCGGGCACGGAAATACCTACGAAGAAAAAACGGTACAAATAATAAATGCCCAGAAAGAAACTGAGCGTTGCACTGCAGAAGCCCAGCATACTCACGAGCTTGAGAGGTACAGCGGAGGTACTGATGATATTCGTGAAAAAATCTTTCACAAGCCGGAAAAAAGAATAGCCGCTCCGGCCATACTTCCGCTCTTCATGTACGACAGGCACATTGATGATATGACCGCTGAGTTCCACCAGAAGGCGTCCTATACGGGGTTTTTCCATACTGATTCGGGTCATTTCATCAATGATATAGCGGCGGATAAGGCGGAAGCTGGTCAGCTGCAGTTTTTTGTCCGTTTCCAATACGGTGGCGCTGAACCAGTGCATGGCCCGCGTGCCCTGTCGCCGAATCCAATTGTGTTGCTTTGATATATAAGCGCCGATAACCACATCACAGTCTTCCTGCTCATTCATGGCTTCAATGAGCTTGGGAATTTCAGTCGGAGGATGCTGCAAGTCATCGTCCATGGTCAGAATATAGTCGCCCCGGACGTGGGCAAAGCCGCACATGAGGGCATTGTGCTGCCCGAAATTGCGCGCGAGCCTGACGATTCTGATCCGCTCATCACCGGCGTGAAGCTCTTTCATCACCTTCCAGGAGGCATCGGGAGAACAGTCATCAACAAGAATCATCTCAACAGGCAAAGAGAGATCAGCGAAGACCTGCAACACTTCTTTGCACAGCACGGACAGAGAGCGTTCCGATCGATACACGGGAACGACAACAGAATAGAGGGGAGCATTTTCCCGGGTCATGAATCGGTCCTTTCTGAAGAAGGGGCATCCTCTGGGGAGCCTTGCAAATGCCGTACCAGATAGTCAGTGCTGAAAGGCTCCAGATTGCGTCCCTGAGAACGGGGATCGCTATTCATTTTCTCGCCGTAAAGATCCAGCACTTCCGTCACAGCCCGGCAATCAATATCCAGACGGCGGGCCAGCGCCTCCAGCGGAACCAGTCCCGTGGGAATATCCTCATCCAGATAACGCTGCTGCGGCGTGGAGCGTTTCTGATAGGTGGGAGTTCGCCTGATAGCCGAGGACAGGCCCTCACCGGGAATACGTGCCACGCCATAGCTGTAATCAAGCCAGTGCTGGGCCGATACAACAGCATTATAGATCACTTGCAGGTATTCATGACGTGTTTCTCGGAGGGAAGAGATATCCTCGTCGGCAATGTCCTCTTCGGCGCGGCCCAGTTTTTCCATCATGGCACGCCATTCCTCTTCCCGAGGATCTTCCCGAAGACCGAAAACGGGGGTGCCCAGACGATGAGCAATGCGCAGGCGCATCTGGTCGATTTCTTCCAGCTTCTCCCCCACTTCAGACCGGGCTGCAATCCCTTCCATATAAAAGGAATAAGTGCCGCCCTCGCGCTGCCGCTTCATGATGGCATCGTAATTCAGGAGATAGCCGCCGGGATGAAAGACAGCACCCAGATTCCCCAGTGATGTGGTAGCGGGGATATGGCTGAAAAGAGCTTGGGGAAACAGGGATGCAATAAGCGCCTGTTCTTCTCCACTGACCCGCCCTTCCAGAGAAGCCATCCAACTCCGTTTGCGACGTTTGATATAAACACCTTCATCAATGGACTTGGCGGAATAGGGAGAAGTGGCAAAAGAAATGAGGGGATAGCCCTCACCCAGAATACGCCAGAGATAAGGAGAAGCGAGGGTACGCGGAGGAGTCAAAACCAGAGGCACAGGTCGGGACAAGAGTCCGCTGTCTTTCAGGAGTTGCGCCGTCTCCTCCAGATGCTGGGAAGGATGGGGAAGAAAAATAATATCGGAAAAGGCAATCAGTTCTTCCAGATCATGGCCCACTTTACTTGCACCCATAGAAATGAAGCGGGATTCTTCGCCAATGTTATTGGGAGGCCGTTCCAGATAAATGCCGCCACTGTCAGCAAAGGTTTTCACAGCCTCACAACCATGTTCCGTAGGACGGGCATAGCCGTAGACGGTGAGCCCTTTCGCGAGAAAGTCAGCGAAAAAGGCTCGGCCCGATTGGGTGCTCACGCCGTATATACCGATGCGGGGAGAGTTCATGGTCATGACCTGCCATCATTGCGGGTGTCATCAGAACCCTTCTGGAATTTGTCTGGCTGGAAGCAATTGAGATAAGCCATCAGAAGCTGAATCGCATTCTTCATCCAGGGTGGATAATCCGCTTGTAAAAGTTCAAGTTCCCGAATACCCGGCACAGGATCGGCCGCAATGAAAGAAGTGAGACAAAGATCGCCCTTATGACTTTCAAGCCATTGTCCCAGCGCATTCAAAGCATCCTCAGCAGTACTTGCAGAATTCAGAATCATGTCGAGGAACACACGCATGTGAAGACGGTAAAAAGGCTGTGTCCTTTGTCTTACATCGGGAAGAAGCAAGTCGGGAAGACCATGCAAGTCTTCATAAAGATCTCTGTATAAATACTCAATATAATTGAAGCCGACATGGGCTTGGAAATAAATGGAAAGCCAGGGCCGCATATTGGCCTCAATGATTTTCCATTGACCATCGCGGCTGTCACGCATGAATTCTATTCCCAGAAATCCACGCCACTTTAAAGCAGTGACAAGACGCTGTGCCAAGGGCTGCAATTCTTCCTTATAGATAAATCGGCTGGCAACACCTGTTCCGTAAGGCTTGGGATGTTCTTCTATTTTATGTTGACCGCTAAACATGCGAACCCGGTGATTGCCGTCGGCATAGACATAGCAGGTCATCTCGTCTTCCAGACGGTCAAATACTATCTTTTCCTGAACGACCAGGCGATATCCTTTTTGCAGTGCTCCTTCCAATCCGGCAATCAATGAGGACTCATCGCCACATTCAACAGCCTTCTTTTTATCATGGAGGGTCTGAAAAGAATTGGTGATGTCTTTAATGGCCGGCTTGAAGACACAGGGATAATCAATACGCTGGAGAATGGCGGGAATGTCAGAAGGGTCTGAACAGGCGAAACTCCGTGGAATGGGCAAGCCCGCCTCTTCCATAAGATGGGCGAAATGATCTTTATATATGCGATCCATACAAGAGCTGTTGAAGTCGCTGTTGCCCATCTGGAAATAAAAAGGCTTGAGTGCTTCAAAGTATTGCTGCAAAAAGACCTGAGAGGTGTCGCTTGTGGGCACAATCATCATCTTGCAGCCATAACGATCAAGAAGTTGTTGTCCCAGTTCCTGCAGAGCGGAGACAGCACCGGCTTCGTCCCGGGCGGGGTTGGGAATCTGGACAGGGTCTTTATAATAGCAAGAGTATTCGGAAATCCACGGGCCGCTCCCCTCCCAGTAAAATACCACGGGAACCACGGGAATATCCGCTTTGCCACAACAACGCAGCACATCAAGAAAACAGGGATCGCTGGAACGGATCACAACAAGAGGAGGCCTGTCTGAGGAGCGTTCAGAAGAATAAGTGAAATCGGGAGCCATTATATTATTTCCCCTTCCACGAAGCTCAACCGTTCCGCTTCCGTCAGGGGCTTTCCCCCATCCTCTTTGTACACATCGAAAAATCCGTATTGTGAAGGCCGGGTCACGAGCCGGGGATAGGGATAGTCGGGATGGACCAGTCCGGGTGCGGCCATATATTGTTTTTGCACAGCCCGCGCGAGGGTATCCGGATCGGCCAGAAAGGCGGCGCTTTGCGAGAGGAGACAGGACTCATAACGGGGATGAAGCCGGGCGATGGCCTCCAGAAGGACAGTGGCCTCTCTGACCAGAAAAGCCTTCCGCTCCAGGACGGCATCATGGTCTTTAAAAGGCTGGAGATCGGGTGCGTGCTTTTGGAAGAGCCGGGTGGCACTGCGGACAATCTGAGCGCTTTCAACAATATCTTCTACGGTCGCTGCATGGGTTGCTTCGCAATAACTTACCAGATGAATCATGTGAGGCTCCAGCATCATTTGCAGCAGCGTTGTCCGGGCGAGTTGTCGCTTGGCTGTATCCGGATGGGGCGAGAAATGCTCGATGCCGGCCCGTGTTTCCCGCCAGATTCGGGCGGAGCCTTTCATCGCCGTGATGAGTTCGAGGGCAGCGCCCATTTTTGCCAGATCAGCGAAATCGCCTGTTTCCGCAGGTTTGTTCAATTGAAACTGGAAGATCATGTCGGCAACATTGCACTGCCGCATCATGGCCGTGATGAGTGCGTAATCGGCCACGACAATGGTGTCATGGGCCCAGCGGGAAGACCAGTGGTTGGGATCGTTCATCTCCACGGGAATACCGCGCTTCGCCAGAAGAGCCACCGTCTCTTTGTGCTCCACAAGCGACTCATGCAACGTGAGGGGACCACGGCCGTCCAGTTCGTTGAACCAGAAAAGAGGTACGGCCTGGTGAGCACCTCGGAGCATACCCGCATCAAGACAGATATCCACGAAGGCGCAGAGATCCCGCACATGGGCATAGGGCTTGATCCCGGGGAAATTGCCTCGCCGTGTGGCTTCGAAGAGGGTTTTCAAATCGTCGGCTGTTTTATAGGGAACGCCGCCGTCATTCTTCCGGGTTGCAAAGGCTTCGGGCTCACCGAAAAAACGCTGGGAAAGATCGGAGGAGCCCAGCGACATTTCGTCCACAGCTCCTGCTTCGGCAAGCTGTCGGATTCCCTCCACAGTGGGTTGAATGGAATCGGAAGGGATTCCGAAATGGGTGCGCAGACAGGGCAATTCCGATTCCTGAAAACGCCGGGTGAGCGAAGTGATGGCGGCCTGGGAAGGTTTTTGCAAGCCCGGCTCATTACGCCAGGCCTCGCTGGAGATGATCTCCTCCGCCATCTGATCGAGCATGGTTATCCCCGGCGGACAGAGTTCCTCTTTCAGTTCAGCTGTAATCCGCCGGGCGACACTGTCTTCCAGCTGAAAATAACGGAGTACCTGTTTCGCCCGTTCCAGAGGGGGGCGTTCCTGTGAAAAGAATTCCACGGACACAGGGAGGCTGCTTTCCAGGGCGCGGAGCCGGTCAATGCTTTCCGGAAGAGCTCCAAAGGCGATGCGCCGTCCCTCGCCCCCGGCACCACGGAGCAGCCCGTTTTCTTCCAGAGCGTGCAGGGCGGCTGTGAAGGCGGCAACGGCTTTATCGGGAGAAAGGCGGTAACTCAGACCTATATGACTGGGCTGCTGGCTTTTGACAGCGGTCAGAAGGGAATGCAAAGAATCAGAAGGAGCCAGAATATGGCCGGGAATACCGCCCAGGCGGGCGATACGATTCGCCTTGAAAAGTCCTTCTGTATGGGGGTCATTACCCAGGGTAGCCCCGATAAAATATCTTTGCATGTGCCTTTCCCGAAAGCTCCTGTCAGCCTTTTCAATAATTGTGTATGCCCCTGTCAGCACCTGGCTTCTTCGCTGTCTTATTTTACATGATGCTTCCCCTCTAAGTCACGAAAGAAGGAATTGAACCCAAGGAAATCACGGAACACACGGAAAAATACATCTTCACCGAAGAGATGACAATGATTAACACTGATAAATTAAAGACCCTGGGTCGGGCAGCCTGGGAACGCCAATTTCCAC
>LSQX01222890.1_pt1 | contig 16462 bp, 13 predicted proteins | sample 654561 | NCBI WGS metagenome assembly LSQX01 (sample SAMN04489861, study PRJNA283612) | anaerobic digester metagenome | isolation source: 4 biogas reactors fed with cattle manure at either 37C or 55C with and... | place: Denmark: Kongens Lyngby | collected 2014 | reverse complement strand
AGCCAGGATCACCCCCGCGTATGCGGGGAGCAGTTCATTTTTGCAAACAACTTTTAAATTACTGATAGGATCACCCCCGCGTATGCGGGGAGCAGGCGTGCCGTCATAGTTATTTTCCTGCCGGACGAGGATCACCCCCGCGTATGCGGGGAGCAGGCCGCAAAAGCACGGGCTTGTCGGCGGAATCCGGGATCACCCCCGCGTATGCGGGGAGCAGAGGTGTCAAGGTGGGTTACAACGATAACATTTGGGATCACCCCCGCGTATGCGGGGAGCAGTCGATTCTTCCCTTTACACCGAAGTCACGACAAGGATCACCCCCGCGTATGCGGGGAGCAGACTTGGAAATCCCTTTGTTTCAGCCGTTTTCTCTATTGTCTTCCAATAGATTTATTAGCTTTTCATAAAGCAGCTTTATTGCTAAGCAATCACCTATGCTTCGATGCCGGTCTTCATGGTTTATTTGGAAATAATCCGTTAACGTATGTAATTTATAGTTTCTGACACCCTTCACGACACGTTTTGACAAAGATAATGTGTCAATGATTCTATTTTCCGGCATTGGAAGCCCGCATTGGGCACAGGCTGCACGCAGCAGGCTAAAGTCAAAATGAACATTATGTGACACAAGAGGAGCCTGATCCGTGAATGCCAGAAGCCTTAATAAAGCCGATGTCAAATCCAATCCATGTTCCCGGAGCATCGTATTGGATATGCCTGTCAGTTCTTCGATTTTTGCGGGAATTTGCTTTGCCGTGAAAACAAGAAGATTCAGCTTTTCCGTTATCTGATTATCTGCGATTTTCAATGCGCCAATTTCAATGATTTCATCTTCTTCTAAGTTTAATCCAGTGGTTTCAAGGTCGATAACAACATAATCTTTTGGATAATTCATTTTTGCTGCCGTTTTTCTTTTTGCACGGCGTCGTATAGCGGCATTACTGAAGCCCGGCTTAAGATTTCCGCTGTTCTTTAACCGTTGTGTGCTTGGCCGGAGCATGAGCTTAATCCCATCGAAATCTATAGGCTCCCATGCTCCTCCCAAAACCTTAAAGCCCAGCTTTTGTTCGCCGCTTGCGCTGTACACCATAACAGCGCTGCCATTTTTGCACATATCCTTAATTCTGTTCCAGATTTGTTCTCTTATTCTGGTGCTCACCTGACCGACGAAAACGCCTGAGTTGATTTCCAAAAGCCATTTCGTCAAATCGCCACGAAGCCCGACAGGGCAGTTTGTTAACGTTACCACAAGCATTATTTTTCCTCAATAATCAAACCATAGCCTTCCTCAAAATCCTCCTCATTTGAGTCGTATTCATCCAGCTCTTTGCCGTATGAAACGGCGTTTTTCACGTATCCGCTTTTTTCGTCCCAAAGATTCAGTATATTTGTTTCAAGGATATTCTCGTCAGGTTTTGCTCCCAAAAGAAGTTCGTGAATATCCCGCGCGGTTCGTTCCATCAAATGACCGTCTGAGACAGCGTCGCGCACTGCGCGCCGGGTAGAGGATCCGATATCGTCCGGTTTCTGTGCGGCGACTTCAAAGGCTATCGGAATCGTTACCTCCGCTTTGTATAGATCGGCGATGTCATAAACAAATGATCGTTCATGCCCCGTATGGATGAACCCAAGCCCCGGAGAGCAGCCCAGCGCAACAATAACGCTGTGCGCTATTCCATACAGACAGGCGTGCGCAGCCGACAATGCCATGTTTACCGGATCGCTGCCGGAAAAATCATCCGGATTGTATTCTCTGCCATTCCATGGCACGCCGGTTTTTTTGGAGATTTGGCGATAAGCGGAACGAACACGGGCTCCTTCTCTGCCTCTCAATTGCTGCATCGTCATTTTTGAAACATCCTCGCCGCTAAACCGTTTTGCGTACATTTTGCGCGCAACCTCGATGCGCTTGCGCGGAATAGATACAAGCTCCGCCTGCGCTATCAGCAGCCTTGAAGAACGGGTTAGCGGCCGGCCATGGGCATAATACCGTACCCCATGTTCCCCCACCCAGACCATGCTGGCCCCCGTATCTCCGATGAGTTCCATTGCCCGGTGTGAAACTCTTGTACCGGGACCTAATAAAATCACACCGAGCGATGCCGCGGGCACATGCACCGTACCGCGTGAATCCAAAACGGTTATGGCATTGTCCTGACGGCTGACGATGCAGCGTTCAAGGTAAAGAAAAGAAATCCGGTCTTTAATTTGCGGAAGCGCCAAAAGCTCCGGTCTTTGGGTACCGGGTATATTCGTACTCATATTGCTCTTGCGATGGTCAGCAGGCCGCAGCCGTATGCCTTGGCACGGCCCACGCCGTTTATCAGCGCCCGGGAAAACAGCTTGGCATCGGTTATCCTCAGAACACCTTCGAAAGTAACCATGTTCAAGGTCACATAACGGCCCTGTCTTTTAAAGCGGAAATGCTCGGTTTTCATAACATCAACAAGCGCATGGCCTTGATCATTGCGTACTATTTCAAATCCGCAATCCGGTGCTTTTTTTAAAAGCCATTCTTTTTGATGAAAGACCGTTATATGGGCGTATATCTTACCTCTCTTTTCATTTCCCGCTTCGGTTTTTACATGATGCACCGGGTTTGCGCGCAGCTTGAATTGCCATTTTTGTCCGGGCCGAATACGGTCAAGGAGCAATCCGTAAGGTTTTATTTCGCCTTTACCTTCATCGGGGCAAAACTGCGCGGACAGCCGTTCAAATTCAGGTTTCTCGGGGCTGAGCAGGAGAAGGTATGTTTTGCTTTGAAATCGGTCAATGCGCCACAGTTTGCGCGCCGCAGCTTTTCCCCAACTGCCGGAAAAGCATTCTTCAACAGCCGCATGCATGATTTGCGGGGAAGCGAGAGCCTTCATTGTTTCGCGCCTTTCCGGAGCCAGTTCAATCCTAGACAGGTACATCGGCATCACCTCCCAGTTCCGCCATCGGATCATGTTCGGGCAAAGCGGTTTGATATCGGCTGAACAGGTTCTCCAACACAACGGCATCCTCTTCTATGAATCTATTATCGTATTTTCTGTGTGTCTGCGCAAAGGAAACGGGCATATCCCGGCGGTAAAACGGCGTCGGTTTTTCGGTGTCAAAAAAAAGACTAAGCTTCACCTTTGGGTCTGCCTTTTCTTTAAACCAGGGGCTTGCCTGCCACGGTTCCTCTCTCAGGGCATCCGGTAAAGGTTTTGAACGTATGCCGAGGGATAACCGCCCTGCCGGGGGGCAGGACCGTCTGCCCAGATACAACGGAAATACCGGAGCGCATATGGCGGCATCCAGCGTGCGCATAAACGCGTCCTCTCCTTCAAGCCCGACAATAAAAACCGCGTCTGAGAGATAGTACCTGTGTGAAACAAATATCCCTTTGTTTCTGGTTGCCTCGCTTTTATTTTTATCCTGTGCCTCAATCGTTCTTGCCATATGAAAATCGTTCAGCATTGAGCCGTTTTGATCGACACGCACGCCAAACCGTAGCTTTGAAAGATCATCAATGCAATCTGTTCGAACCCGTCCAAGCGCCGCCGCAATCAGACCGATAACGCCGCTTTTTGTCGGTTCGCGCTCGGTAGCCCGCCTTTTGAATTTGCTGTCTGCGCCCCAGGCCTGCAAGGGCGCGGCAAATCGCATCAGCAGCGTGCTCATTTTTGATCACCGTCCGGGCAGCACATGTCGGCTGCTGATTTCCCCAATGCTTCAATCAGACCCTTTAAGTCGGTTTTATCACCCATGGCGGAAAGACCGTCGCCTATAACGAATGATTTTACGGGAAAGCCGCAATAATCGCCGTAAACCAGCATGGCGTAATCAGTCAGCTTCAGAATGGATTTTTTTGCAAAGCCTTCGCCCTTCACCGGTTCTTCAAATGCGCCGACAAGATTGACGGGCTGGTCATTTCTGATGGTTACCATTACGGCGTCCGGCAAAGTTCGGTTGGCAAAGGTGTTTTGCTTACCCGTCGGCATGGATGTGATGAAAGCACGCGCAAATTCCGAAACGGCTTTAGCCAGAGCGCCTTTGTCTCTGCCCAACTGATTAAACAGCTCATGAGCGGCAACAGTGGCGTAACGATAAAGTGTCGAGGAATTAAACTCCACAGTGCCCAGCATACCGGCCCCGGCATTGTCTTCCGCTGAGCAATCATCGGCCGCGGTAAAGTAATCATATTCGTTTTCAACTTTATGCGTTGATATGCTGTGTGCAACCTGTGCGGATGCTTCGGCATTTAAGGACGGATCATCGGCTACCATTCGTCCAAAAAGTGCAATGTCAACGCCATGGCCTTCATTCAATGCGGCCTGCGCCTCTTTTTTCGTTGCATCAGGATTCCCGAGTACAAGATCGGCTAAATTCTCCGCTTGCTTTTTACCCATAAAAAAGAGTGTTTTTTCTTCTCCGTATTTATACTTTACATTTGCGGTATTGATGATTTTCTCTGCCAGTTCTATACTTCTTTCTTTACTTAAGGAAGGATCCTTTGCTGTGATTTCATCCGCAACCCGATCAATGATCTTTTTTGTGCGTATTCCCAGCTGCGATTCATCGAAGTATTCCCTGAACATCATTCGCATTGCGTGCTTCCACGCCTGAGAGGATACTCTGGCCCGCTTTACCCCGCCGTAAACCGCTGTTTTCGGACTCCCGGTATCATCGCGGTTCAGGCAGCTCGGCGGAACGGTTTGGATAACATGAAAATCAACATACACTTTTTCCATTGTCTTACTCCTTCGGTTTATTATTGTTTTCCTTATTGTCGCTGTAACTTCGCGTGCGGTAGAAATCCTGCCCCCATCTGAGGCGAACCCGGTCTGCATTTTCGGGTAATTGAAAGAAAAACAAATCCTTTGCAAATTGCGGATAATCGAGCGGTATCTCCTCCGCCTTGAGAAGCTGGATAAGCCCGCGGGCGTGCGTAGCAAGCTCGATAAAATCCCCGCTCGTCACGGCCGCGTCAAAGCGCCGCTTTACGCTTTGCTCATTGCTTTTGTCCGGTTTGACAAGCTTTCCGACTGCCGAGCCGAAGGAATTTCCGATATGCGCGCCGTCATCGCCGTTTCCGCTGACGCTCATCGGTTTTTCTCTTCCCTGCTGGTGCATGGCATACAAGGTCAGTGCCGTATGTATGGCGATTTCCTCACGGGTGGGGATGCCGTCTTTACTGAGAAGGTCCTCCGGCATACCGTCTATTGTTATCTCCCATATATCGGGGACGCTGCCGGGAGGCTTGCCGATACCCCGGCGGAGTTTTGCGAGCATAGCCCTGCTCCAAGGGGATCCATCGCTCAGCAACTTGATTTTCGCATGAATAAACCTTGGTATTTCATTCATTTTCATAACCGCTCCTTCCCAATTTGAAAGATTTATCTTTCAAATTTTCTCACCTGCCTTTCAATGCTTTATTTATGCCTGCTTTATATTTGAGATAAGACGTTGCTGTGTTGACCTGTCTCTCGTTTTTTTGTATATCCCTCACGGTAACGCCGACAAAAGCCTTTTCACCCGCTGCCGCTGCGAGACTTTCGCTGATTTGATTGATTATTCTAATCATTGTGTCTATCCATTTCTTTTCGGCTTCAGTCATGTCGGAAACAGAAGGATCGATTTCCGCAAGCCAGTTTCGAAACGGATTGTCGAGCCTGAAATAGGCGTCTTCCATTGCCGCTTTTCTTTTACTGTACATACTGTTATTATCGCCTGCGGCTCTGGCGAGATCATGTGCCAACCACCCTAATGCCTGAACACATTCCTCTGTTTTTTGCAGTAAAAAGGCAATGTGCTTGTTCCATACATCCCCGAGTTTTGACAGTAAGCCTGCGTTAATCTTTAAACTATCTGAAAACAAATCGGATACGGAGGTGTTTTGTTTATATTCAATTCCCGCAATATTCAGTTTGATAAAAGAATGGCCGAGGAGTGAGGGAAAACGGTTTGTTAGTGTCTCGGCCCAAGCAACGACGCCGGGCCTTTCGCTTTCCTTGTCATCGTGACAAAGAAAAGACGAATAGTCCCTCCACATGAATTTCTCATGCCCATGTTTTTTCGGTGTTCTTGATCCGGATTTATCTTTTTTCCATAAGGTCATTTTTTCCGTAAAGGCGTTTTCGCCGTCCAGCTTAACGCCTGACCACAGTTTATACTTGGACACACCTTTTTTGTCTTCATCGGGTAATAGCGTTACATACCGAAACTGCATGGCCAGCAGTTCGGCCGGGTTTTGCGGAAAAGGCGGATTAATATTTCTTAGATCCTCAACTGTCCATGCTCTGTCGTTTTCCCAGTGCGGCTGGCCCTCCTCCCATATGTCTTGATTGTGTAAGAAAACCAAATTCAGCATCAGCGTTTCAAACAGGGTACTGCCGCTCAGCCAGACGACACCAAGCTCATTTAACCAGGTAAGGCCATACCCTTTGATTGCTGTTTTATCCTTACCGGGACTGCCGCCCGGAGCCGTATCGAAGGAATTCATATGTACAAGCCATCTTGCCGTTTCCGGAAAAGAACACGACTTGTTATCTGTACGGTTTATGAACAAATTCGGTTTATTTTCGCTTTCCGCGATATCGCTGATCATGGTTTTTATTTTCTTGGTGTTCGGTCTTACTTTGTTCTCGGCAATACCGGAAGCTATTTGAAAAAACGGCCTTTCCGGATGAAACAAATCAAACCGCTCCTCGTAGGAATACAAATAATCCCTGATTTCCTCAATCGGAAATTTACGCAGGTTCCATAAACTTAAGTAGCGCGCCCACGCGTCTTCCGCCGATTCAAGCGGAACCTCGTTTCCTTCCGTGTCCACTCTGAAAAATACAGCATATAAAACAGCCAGTAAAAGCCTCAGGATAGCGACGTCCTGTGTCGGAATTTCTCCGGACAGAGCGCTCAGTTCATGCGCCTGCTCAAATACGGCGGTCATCGACAGCTCCTTTGTCTCGCCTTCCATGTCCATAACCAGAATCCAGGGTTCCTTCAACAGGTTAAACGTTATTTCATTCATACCTTCCCTCCTGTTTTTCATAAATAAGACCATACTCCCTGTCATACCTGAGAGAATAACCGCACAATTTTGTCCTTAATTTCTCATCCAATACCAATAGCAGCTCCCCCTTCAACCATTTTGATTTTTGCCAAAGGTGCAGGTTTTCGTTTATATAAACCTCTTCAAGTTCCGAAATAACCCGGTCAGCCATCCACTCCTTACCAAATACAGAAGGTAACCGAACGCTGCAACCCGCCAAGACTCTTGCAATGTCATTATGCGGTATGCCGTCACGCGGTATTTCGGCACCATTCGGATTTCCGATCCATGGCAGCAAACAGATCTTCCCGTTTTTTTTCATAACGACAATTGCCTCAACCGAATCCTCTCCGTCACGAACGGTTGCTTCTCCCCGTTTGCCGGATTTATCGGATATGTCGGATTTGTCACGGTTACCTAATTTATCCGATATGTCCATATCAAGCCATCCCAGCAACGTATTCTCGCTTCTGACCGGATCGGAAATTTGATATTGCCCGGCTTTTTGCTTCTTATCTTTTGCCTTGCTTTCATGTTCTCTTCGTGCCGATTCGTACCGTTCGGCGAGCGCCGGCTCAACCGGGGCCGCCTTTTCACCGTAGACATCCTGAACCAGGTCGGACATGAAATCGGGATGAATTACCTCACTTGGCATAAAAGCCTTTGTGCGCATCAGAAGATACTTTCCGTAAATCGCCTCGGCTCCGCTGTCAAAGCCCTCGTCGGTTACGCCGGTAATCAGGCAGACGGCTTTTTTAAGTTTCATGGGGCGATTACGCTTATGCCTGTGTAAACGCCCGATCCGCTGGATCAGAAGGTCCATCGGACAAATGTCGGTAACAAGCAAATCAAAATCAATGTCCAGCGATTGCTCCAAAACCTGTGTCCCTACGACGATAAGCTTTTTCGGCCTCTTAGCACCCGGTCCCAGCAGATTCACCAGTTCGTGTTCCTTTTTGGTTCGATCACTGCTGATAAATCGCGAATGCAGCAAACGCACACTGTCTTCACCAAACCGCTCGGATAAAAGCTCATATGTATCCTGCGCCCGTTTAACCGTGTTTACGATAATACCCGCGCATCCCCCCTCGCTGAGAAAATCATTCAAAGAAGCCTGCAGCGCGTCATCCGGCAGATAACGAACCGCAACATCCGCATTGCGCATATGGCTTTCGAGCGGTTCATATTTAACTTCTCTGCCCTCGGTAAATGTAATAAGCGGATAGGCAAAGGTTTCCTCCGCCTGTTCCGGAGCAGCGGGACTGTTACCTCCGCTTTTCCACTTAGCTCCGCTTCTTTTCGGCTTATCCCTGATGTTCAGGTAGGCCGAAATTATTTCCCTGCGTTTCCCTGCGGGCAGTGTTGCCGAAAGCATGATTACCGGCACCTTATACGCGCCCAGCCAATTCATCACCTTATATAAATACCGGCTCATATACGCGTCGTACGCGTGACATTCATCGATGATAACGACTTTGTTTGCGAGCCCCAGATGGCGCAGCATCAAATGCTTTTGCTTGAGCCCGGCCATGAGTATGTGGTCAATGGTACCGATTACGAAATCGGCAAGCATGGTTTTTTTCCGCCCCGACAGCCATTCATGAACGACTACGTTTTCATTTTCCTCGTCCGTAATATCTCCGACATTCACTTGGCCCGACAGCTTGATTTTCATGAAATCCGCATTAAAATCGGCTTTGCCGTGCGCAAGCAATATACTGTGGAGATTCCCCGTATCATCAAGCCGGTCAAGCCAGCGAAGGATTCGGGCGAACATGGCATCGGAGGTAGCCTGAGTCGGCAGCGCGAAATATAATCCGCAGCGGCTTGTCTGCTGCGCCAATATTTCAGCCGCCGCAAGAGCGGCTTCCGTCTTCCCCTCACCGGTCGGCGCTTCAACGATCACTAAACCGGGTGAGACCAGATTTCTTGCGATTTCCAGCAGTCTTACCTGCAATTGTCTTGGTTTGCCGATATCGAATCTTTTTTTGAAAAAAGCGTCCGGATCACCAAAGAAGGGCTCTGATGCCCGGCACGGGGTAAGCCCCAGCATGTCCCACGCCTGCGCCGCTCTTGTTTTTGGATTTTTTACCTCATCCGTTATTTCAACATAAGGGAAAAGGTTTTCATCACTTGCTATCCAATCCGCCAGAATGATAAGACCGCTCATGATGACTTTAGCGGTTTTTTTTACATTAAGAGCAGGTAAAACCTCGTTTAAATCAATAGATTCTATGGCATAATCTAGCAGTTCCTTCTGGACTGCCGACCATTTTTCATCACTAAAACCGCTGTTTTGAGAAAATGCCTTTAGCGTCGATATCTGACCTTCATTCGGCGGTTTTCCATGATGCGCGCCCAGAATTTCACCGATGCCTTTGTCAAAACCGTGCCTGTCCAGTATTAACTCGGACACCAGAGAGTGGTGTGCGCAAGCTCGGTTTACATATTCTGAATGTTGTTTTAAAGGCAGCCCTTCAGCGCGAATACTATCCGCAATCATTAAATCCAGCTCCCGGTTGACGAAGCTTTCTTTGGACTGAAACACAGGCGATGCCTTGCCGATATCGTGCGCGGCCGCAAGAAATATGTATAGCTCGCGGGCACAGTCTTCATCACCAAAACCCGTTTCAGCGGAGAATATATTCGATGCAAGCATCCTTTTCGTACCCTCCGGCAGCCACTCGTTCCAGATAAAACGTGCTGTTCCGGCAGTATCGGACATGTGCGCGTAGAGCGGAAGCCAGAAAACTCCGCCATTCATTCGGGATTTTTTTGCCCATAGCGTTTTAGCCATTCCGGAAAGTGTCATTTTCGTTTCTCCTTTCTTTGTGGTTTTATATCCTGTGTTAACCATATACCATCAACTGTCCAATAAACCGGACAGTGTTCCATTTTATGCAAACATTGGCCATATTTCCACATACTATATTATTTATCGGATATATTGCCCACAATCTGATAACTCTGCCATTATTTCAACAAATTCGCGCATACAACAGGTCAAATCGGCATACCGCCGGTCAATCACACATAACCGAAAATTGAGCAGATACATCGGTAAATTTCGGTATATCTGTCTTGTACAGGTTATCTGTCTTATGGTAAGATAAGTCACAGGGCGCGGCATAATATGTACGCCGCGCCTTGTTTAACGTCATATTCTATTTGCGCGATAGCCGCATTTTATATGAAGGGAGTACAGCAGATGACAAACACCGGTCTAAAAACCGTCGCTATCAATATCGACGGCTCGATGTTCAAGCGCTCCGGCGCCTGGTTCGGCTTGTTCCAGCGCGGCAGCAGCTACGGCGACATATCCCTATATCTCGGAACCCTGCACGGCATATCCGCCAAAGCGGCGGAAAAGAATAAAATGATCGATGTCTTTCCCACCTTTAACGGACGCAAGGTCCCGTTCACCGTAAAAGCCGTCCCCAGCGAACTGACGCTGACGACAAGCCACGGAGACGTCCGATTTACCTTCGCGGATCTGACGAAGCTCGTAGCCGAGGGCGATCCTGGTATGGGTCTGCTTTTTGAAAAGAACATGGTCAGGCATGAGTCTGTCCATCCCAGAAAGGGCGGCGCGTGGGAGGCTGTTTTCCGCTTCAGCTCCTGCTTCATTTTCAAAGGGCTTGAGGGTTCGACCTTTGATTTTAATAACGGCGAAAACTACTGGAACTGGGAAAATCTATCCAGCGACAAGGTTTGCGGCCGCACGCATCCGGGCCCGGATAACCGCTTTACGCTGGTCATGGAGGAATTCGCCTACGGCGGCATCGTAAGGGATGCTTACCCCACCTATTTAGAGGCCAGAACCTCCATGCAGGCGGACTGGGAGGCGTTTATTTCAAAAATGCCGCGCTTTATTGAACCTTTTGAGCATAAGCGCCTTGAATGCGAATATACAACATGGTCCTTTCTGCAAAGCCCGTACGGAACGGCGCGCTTTCCGATGATCCAGATGTTCGCCGGCATAACCGGCTCCCAGTGGCAGATGTGCCAGAACGCCGTCGCCCTTCAGGAACATTTGGCGCTGGCCGTCGACATGCTTTTGGGCCCCTTGGACCGCATCTCAGCGGAAGGGCAGCTTGCCGACGGGTATGATGATGCCGCCTGCGAAACGCAGATGATCAAGCCGCCTGTGCACGGCTGGGCGATAAAACAGATCATGAAAAACCATGATCTTATTAAAGAATGTCCCCGTGAAAAAATTGAGATTTTATATACGGGCATCGGCGCCTGGGGTGACTGGTTCATGAATTACCGGGACGAGGACGAAGACGGTCTCCCGACTTTTGTACATGGCGACGAAACGGGCCTTGACGACTCGACAATGTTTCTGGACCATATCCGCATCACCTCCCCCGACCTCAGCGCCTATCTGGTTATATTGTTCGAGGCCGTGGGCGATCTTGCAAAGCTGCTGATGAAACCCGAAGCGGAGACGAACGCCTGGTATGAAAAATCCGAATCTTTGCTCAAACGCCTTGTTGACAATCTCTGGGACGGAGAGCACTTTATCGGGCTTGTTCCCGACAGTGGCGAGCGCGTTTTCTCCGGCTCCATCGTTCACTATATGCCTGCCATTCTGGGTAGCCGCCTGCCGCGCGATATCATTGATAAAATGGCAGACGATCTGTCGGACAAAGAAAAATTTCTCAGTCCCTGGGGTCTTGCCTCGGAGGATATGACAAGCGATTATTTCTGCCCGTCCCCCGGCTCTATCGGACGCGGCTGCGTGGTTCCGCCGGCCATGATCTTTATCTGCACCGGTTTATGGGAAACGCATCGTAAAAACAATGCGCGCATATTCGCTGAAAACTATTGCAACGCGTTATCAAACAGCGGGTTCCCGTTCCTGATCAATCCGCAAAACGGCATGGGCTCAGGTTACTTCGGCGGCAGCTGGCCCCGCTGTGCCTATGAAATTCTGGGCAGAATGCTCAGCGAGGATAAATAATACTGTTCTCCAAAAAAAGAAAACAGTATTACAGCAAATTAATGAAAAGGAGACAGACAAATGGAAAAACGCATTCTGATTGACCTCAACGACAAAAAAAACTGGCTTTATGAATCCTCCTCACCCCCCACCGCAGGCGGTTATATCGTAGAGGATAACCGCGTTATCTTAATGCCCGAGGGCGAACACAGGCTCTTTGCGTTCACCGATGCCGTCATGCACTATGCCCCCGACATGCGCCCCTTCACGCACGACCACCACACCGGGTTCGAGACTTTCTTCGTGGACAGCGGCTCAATGGATTTCTACAGCCAGGGCAAGGTCGCTACGCTTAAAAAGGGCGATCTGGTACATATTCAGCCCTATGTTACACATGGCATGCTTTTTCATGAGGATACCCGATACCGCGGAATATTCCAGGACTGGACCGTAATAGACAACTTCGCCGAGCTATACCAGCTCAGAGAATACATGCCCGACGCGAACCAAAAAATGGCCGAGCAGGGCGTTGTTTTCGGTCAGCCCGACTTCTTCATTCATGAAGTGGTTGATGTTGAGCGGGTTGCTCCCGAGGAAATCAATGCGGTTCGGAATCCCAACAGGCCGCTTGCGCAGTTTAAGCTAAACGGCGTAACGCTCAATATGGTCGTAGGCCGCTGGGAAACCAACGGTGTCAGGGAAATCTGGCAGGCGAGAATGGACAAGGGCTTCCACGCGGAATGGAATGACTTCCAGAAAAATCCCGAGCTGTACTATGTAACCGAAGGCGAAGTCAAGTTCACTGTTTACGGCAAGGAATTCATCGCGCACGAAGACTGCCTGGTCAAGATACCGAAGCTTGCTCCGCACAGCGTCGTCGCGCTCAGCGACTCCGCGATGTACGACCTCGGCGGACTGACCATGTGGTATCTGTTCTTGACGGATTATACGGCGCTCATAAAAAACAAATCGGAAAAACTGGGCGACGCCGCTTTCATGAAGGAACTCAAGGCAAAATACGGCTGTGAAATCAAGTCATTCGGCATATAGCCCCGCGCATATGCGATAAAACCCAAAAAAGGCGGCGCCCCGCAACCGGACGCCGCCTTACTGCTGGACGCATCCGATGCCTCGGTTTACACGCGCACCCGCTTGGTGTATAATCTGGATGTTACTGGTATCGTGTACCGGCCGTTAACACTGCATACGATATCCGGTTGGTGTAAAGATCCGGTTTTGAATCGCTTATCGTCAGCCACAGGTCAGGCGTTTGCACCGCCTCTTGTTTTTTTGTGTACATCCTTGAATTTATTGTAAACAATTTAAAAAGGAGTATAAAAAATGGCAAAGAATCTGGAAATGAAGTTTTACAGCAACCGCTCGCCGAAACGCGGCTATTCCTGGGAAACACCGCCCGCACCAATTCCGGAAACCGAAATCGTTGAAACGCTGGAAGCCGATGCCGTTATCATCGGCGGCGGCATCAGCGGCCTTGCCGCCGCGGCCCGCATCACCGACAGGGGTCTCAGCGGTATCGTGATCGACAAAAACGCGCATATGGTCGCTCTTGCCGGGCAAATCGCGGCAATCAACACGAAAATCATGGCCGAAAAGGGCATCGTCATCGACAAAAAGCTGTTAGCGGCGGACTGGCTGAAGGTCAGCGGCAGCCGCGTGCAGGAGGATCTTCTCTGGATATTCATCAACCGCAGCGCGGAAGGGTTCGAGTGGATGCTTAAGCTGGCAGAGGGCGTGCTGGATGTCGGCGTCTATGTGGGCTACAGAGGCCCGGTGTTTAACGAATATCTCGGCACACACCACATTTTCCAGAAAAAAGGCGTCGAAAAGTACAAGAATTTCGGCGGCGGCATGCTCGCATGCGAAATCCTTGAAAAAGCGTTTTTGAAAAACGGCGGAAAGCTGTTTCGCAGCACGGCCGCGGAGCAATTGGAAAAGGACGATAGCGGCCGGGTTGTCTCCTGTATCGCAAAAGGCGCGGACGGCAAATACCGCCGCTACAAAGGAAAGAAAGCGGTTGTTCTGGCAACCGGTGACTGCAGCGACAACGAAGAGATGCTCGAGGCGTTCTGCCCCATCGGGCTCCGGCCCGCGAAGCGGTTCCCGCGAAACGGAAATACGGGCGACGGCCAGAAAATGGCCTTTTGGGCGGGCGCGGTGCTTGACAATCCCGAATGGGCGCCGACTTTGCACGCGCTCGGCTTTTGCGGTTTTCAGGGCTTCTTCCTGCATGTCAATCAGCGCGGACAGCGCTTTATGAACGAGGACACCTGGATGCAGGCAAAGTCCGTTCGCTGCCTGATGCAGCCGGGCGGGGACTTTGCGTTTTCAATCATGGACGCAAAGTATCTCGACGAGGTCGGCGAGCGTTGGGATATCATCGGCGGTCAGGGCATGGCGCCGCTCAGCGTAGTCGGGGACAAATACAACCCCGAAATGCTGGAAAAAGAAATCGAAAGAAATATTTCGGTCGGGTACGGGTTTAAGGCAGACACACTTGAGGAACTGGCCCGGCTATGTGATATTGCGCCGGAGGATTTCACAAAAACCGTTAAGCGCTACAACGAGCTGGTTGCGCAAGGTGACGATCCGGATTTCGGCAAACGCGCCGTTTTGCTCACACCGATTGTTAAACCGCCGTTCTACGCCCTGAAATGGGGCCCCTCGCTTTTGGATGTGTTCGGCGGCGCTTTAACGAACACCGATTTGAACGTGCTGGACGCGGACGGTCAAACGATTCCGGGCTTTTACGCTGTCGGCAACGCCGCCGGCGGCATGTATGCGGTCGATTACCCGCTCTTGCTCAACGGCAACAGCTACGGCCGCGCGCTGGCCTATGCGATGCAGCTCGCCGACAGTCTTTTAAAAAGCGAATAAACATACCCATACGGGCAGCTTCGCCCCGCCCGCAAATCAAAAAATCCCCCCATTTATGCGTGAGCATAAATGGGGGGATTGAGCGGCGGGCAGTGCCCGCTCTTTTATTATTGCCTGAGCATTGAGAAGACTAAGCTGTCCTGATCAATCAAAATTTCAATCTCCTGATCTTTTGCTATATCAAGGTCGCTGACCTTCACGCTGTCGCCCGGTCCCATTCCTTCGACGTCGATTTCCACCTTTTCGATCATCTCTGTTGCCACAGATCTGTACGGGATCTCATACAGCAATTGCTGCCAGCTTCCCGCCGGGAGCTTCTCCTTGTTGACAAGCACGATCTGCGCTGCCGTGTTAACAGCGTCGTCTTTGTTGAGCTTTTGGAAGCTGAGGTGCTCAACCGTGCTTTTCACCAAATTATTGCTGATGTCCCGCAATATAACATTCGTCTTGGTTCCGCCTACGCTCAGCACGAGTCTGTTTCCGCTGGCCTTGTTTCTCAGCAGATTCAACGCATCGTTTTCTTTGATCTGAAGAAGCTGTGTGCTTTCCATATCTTTGCCGTACAAACAGCCCGGAACAAACCCCCGCTTTCTGATTTGCTTTGCCTTTGTGTCTTTCTCTCTCGATTCCGCTTGCAATAAAAACATAAATTGCCTCCTGGTTCATTCGTTTTTTTCCTGTCGAACATATCGCGTATTCTAGTCCTTCTGATGAGATAGAATCAGCAGTTTCTTGTCGATTTTGTTCAGTTCGCAGAAATAGTTGATGAATTGCTCGCACAGTTTCTTTTGATCCGTATTTTGCTTGAGCAGATAAATGTCACAAAGGATACGCGCCATTGTCGTGTTGGGGAAATACTTGAATTCGACCGAGCCCCATTTTCTTTCGGCATTGTTGCTTGACGGCTCGAAATTTGTCCAGAACAAAAGAGTCCTGGCTTCCTGTTCTGACAGGAAGATCTGATACTTATCATGCGCGCGTATTATCCCGTCCTGGCACTTTGCGCCCTCGAAATCGTCCCTCACCATGAACGCGCCCCATATGTACCGGCTTGATTCAGGCTCCTTTTTAGAGCGCGCGGTCAGCAGGCAGACAGAGTTCGGGTACAGCTTTGAGGCAACGCGAGGCTGTCCGATGTTTTTTCCCGAGCGGTAGCATCCGGTAAAAACACATCGTTCCTCGATCACCTTTTGCGCGTCATTGTGGATGCAGCCGAAAGCGGCCTGCGCATTATCGCTCAGCGGCAGGCTTTTAAGCATCCTTTTGTGCTCAGCTTCCAGAATCTCCTTTTGAAACCTCTTCTGCTTGGCTTTGTCAATTTCCGAAATCACTTTCTCCACATATTTTCTGCTGCCGGCATCAGATAAAATCAAATGCTCTCTAAATGCGTCGGGAAAGACAAATTTCTTTTCCTGGTTCGCAAAGTGAACGGTAACGACCTGATCGGTAATATCGCATATTTTGCCTTTTCCGAACGTTTTGTGTGAAACAGGTTTATTAATGATATCCATGTCACCCTCCTTGCTCCTTATTCTTCACCCGTCTTTTAAAACCGGAAACCCGGCTTCTCAGATGCAAAAAGAAGGACTTTTCATATCATTGCC
>LSQX01016833.1_pt2 | contig 16463 bp, 15 predicted proteins | sample 654561 | NCBI WGS metagenome assembly LSQX01 (sample SAMN04489861, study PRJNA283612) | anaerobic digester metagenome | isolation source: 4 biogas reactors fed with cattle manure at either 37C or 55C with and... | place: Denmark: Kongens Lyngby | collected 2014 | reverse complement strand
AGCCTATGCTCCCGGGAGCAACCATAACCAGGAACAAACACCCCAGCCGCCGCGTACAACAAGCCTGCGGCTGCAGGTACGGCACAGCCGGATTATCAGGCACCGGCATAAATACATTCACTCCTGCAAAGCTTCCTGCAGCTGCACCTCGCCACGGCTAAGGTTTTGCATGGCTTCCTGCAAAAACGACTGCCTGTCCAGCGGCACAGCCAGCTGCAGCTGAACGCCCTCGGCTACAAAGCTCTCGTTGAGCAGGCTACCGCCCTGTTCTGCCAGCAACCCCTTGAACAGTTCCAGCAGCGGATAGGGACACAGGCACTGCAGCCGGACCTGTTCGATCAAAGGCTCAAAGGGTGCATCCTGCAGACAGCTGTGGGCACAGCCGCCATAGGCCCGCGCCAGCCCGCCGGTACCCAGCTGGATGCCGCCATACCAGCGGGTTATTACCACCAGACACTGATCGAAACCCTGATTCTCGATGGCCGACAGGATCGGCCGACCGGCGGTGCCACCGGGCTCGCCGTCATCGCTGAAGCGGTACTGGTCACCATGCAGCCAGGCCCAGCAATTGTGGCTGGCCTGTGCTGTAGACAGGCTGGTGATCAGGCCGGAGGCATCATCTGGTGCTGGCAAATATGTGGCTTGCGCAAGGAAGCGGCTTTTACGGATTTCCAGCTCGAAGCTGGCCGCTGCAGTTAACCGTTTGCGCGGTATCTGGCTGCTCATCAAAAATTGTCCGGCGGATCATGGATGCGCTGAATAAACCCATCTGCAGCAAATCTTCCATGTAAAACCAAAGAACTACAGTCGAACTGCAGGTGAGAAGCGGATGTGTTCAGTCCACCCGTCATTCGGCAAACAGCCGGCGAAGGCACCCGGGACCCGCTCCGGCTATTTGTTGTCACAGTCCACACGAGCACTGATGCGTGCTTGATCGGGTCCTGCTGTTACACAAAGGTAAAAATATCTTCTGCCGCCAAGCGGCCCTTGGGCAGTTTGGCATTGAAGTCCTCTTCGCTGTGATAGCCGAACGCGACCGCTGCCACTGCCACCAGGTCCTGCGCGTTCAGGTCGAATTCTTCGTTAAGAACTTCCTGGTTGACGCCCTCCATGGGCACAGCATCAATATCCAGCAGGCCGGCAGACAGCAGCGCGCCGCCCATGTTCAGATAGATCTGCTTTTCCAGCCAGTGCGGCACATCTTTGCGCTCAAACTTGTGAAAACCGTGGTAGCTGACACGGGTGTTGTGAGCCGCTTCACGGGCTTGCGGATAATCCTTGAAGCGCCCGGCCTGCTCTTCGGCAGCCAGAACTTTCTGCAAATGCTGTTCATCAACACTGGTGCGTGAGCAAAACAGCACCACGTGCGAGGCATCCAGAATTTTCGGCTCGTTGTAACCATAGGGACCGGCTGCACCCTTGGCGATACGGGCCTTGCCTTCGTCGGTGCTGGCCACAATAAAATGCCACGGCTGGATATTGGTGCTGGACGGCATCCAGCGCAGTACATCAAGAATTTTTTGTACCACATCGTCCGGCAACTTGCGGCTGGCATCAAACGCCTTGCTGGCATGGCGACGCTGCAAGGCGTCCTGAATGGATAGTTGCATGGTTTTTCCTCTTGTTTATTACAATCTGTGTACCGGCGTAGCCTCTACAGCCAAGAAACTGACTGGTTGATCTGACTGCATGGCTGCACATGTGTCAAGCCATGCCAGAAACCTGGCTGACACCTTCCGAGCAATGATCCCGTACGGCAATAACCCGTCAGCTGTGCGTTTCCGGTGCCCTCACGCTGGCGACAACGCACTGCCAACAGAAGACCATTTGCACCTTTCAGTGTCGGGACGCATACCCCAAACCTGGCCTATTTACCTTAATCCGCTCGTCCTCCGCACCGGCTGGGCTGCTACGCTCAATCTGTTCTCCAGTCCGGCATACGGAACGCCCTGCCATCCGACAGTCCCGGGGCTGACCTGCACCGATACAGGCAGGGTTTGCCGGGACTGCCGCACAGGCTCAGCCACCCACCTGAACCCGACGCATGGCCCGCTCGAAACGGGTTTCTTCGCGCGACAGTTCCAGCAAGCTGTCTTCCACAAACACCAGGTGTTCATGGGAACGCGCCCGGGCCGCCTCGGCATCTCCGGACAGGATCGCTTCCAGCAGGGCCCGATGCTGATCGTATAGCAAATCACGAGAACCATGCCGTTCAAACAGGCTGGTCAGGTTTTTCACGATACTTTGCTCCAGCAAGGCAAAAATTCCACGCATATTGTGCAACAACACAACATTATGTGCAGCTTCAGCGATCGCCAGATGAAAAGCGGCATCCGCCTCGGCCTCCTGCACCGGATCCATGGCTTTGTAAGTTGCAACCAGAGCATCAAAGCGCCGCTGCAACATCGCCTTGTCAGCGTCGGTGGCACGCAAGGCAGCATAATGGGCGGCCAGCCCTTCTAGCGCATGCCGGAACTCCAGCAGGTCGTAATGGAATTCATCATGCCCGGCCAGCAGCTTTAGCAACGGGTCGCTAAATGATTGTCCCAGCTGCTCACAAACATAATTCCCGCCCCCCTGGCGGCTGGTCAGCAGGCCCCGGGCCACCAGCTTTTGCACCGCCTCACGCAAAGAAGGTCTGGAAACACCGAACTGCTCTGCCAGCTCACGCTCTGGCGGCAGTTTTTGCCCGGGCTTGAGACTGCCCTCAAGGATCATCGCCTCCAGCCGCTGCATGATGACATCAGAAACCCGTGGTCGTTGAACCTGGTCAAACACCATATCCCTCTCCAGATTGGCCTTACCAATTTGTATAAATACCAAAAAACAATCTACCCAGGCCCGGATGCCCCCTGCTGGCGCCACTCAGCGCGCACAGGCAACCACAAAGAGCCGTGCCGCCAAACCATGGGCACGCCAAAACACTGCGCACACAAACACTAGACCATGGTCGGATTCAACCGGCCGACTCATTGACTCATGGCAAAGGCCCCGCATAGCATGACCAAACACCCTTATTAATTGGTCTTACCAATTTACAACACGCCAGCAACCAATGCAAGCACGAATTCTTCCATCTGAAATAACCAAGCAAAAAATAATGAGTGACATAATCAAGCAATATCCGGCCAAGCCTTCCAGGGTATATTTTTATGCCACCTGTCTGGTCGACCTGTTCTACCCCGAGGTTGGCCTGGCCGGCATCCAGTTGCTGGAGCGCGAAGGCATTGAGGTGGTTTTTCCTCAGGGCCAAAGCTGCTGCGGTCAGCCCGCCTACACATCGGGCCTCAACGGTCAGGCACGCACCGTTGCCGCCAGCCAGCTGGGGCTGTTTCCCGACAACTGGCCGGTGGTGGTACCGTCCGGCTCCTGCGCCGGCATGTTGCGCCAGCATTATCCCCGGCTGTTTGCCGGCACCACCCTGGCCGAGCAGGCCGAACAGTTGGCCAGTCGCACCTGGGAGCTGACCGACTTCCTGTTGCATGTCTGCCGCATCCGCCTGCAGGACCGGGGTGAGCCGATCAGGGTTGCCATGCATACCTCCTGTTCCGGCCGCCGGGAAATGGGCATTGCAGATAGCGGGCCGGCCCTGCTTGCCCAGCTGGACAATGTTGAGCTGGTACAGCAGGCAAGGCCAGCCGAGTGCTGCGGGTTTGGCGGTACCTTTGCCGTGCGCCACCCGGCAATCTCCGCCGCCATGGTCGAAGACAAGGCGCGCGCACTGGACACCTGCGGTGCCGATCAGTTTGTCAGCACCGATTGCGGCTGCCTGATGAACATCGACGGCTTTGCCGACAAGCAGCAGCTGGCCACCCGGGGCCAGCACATAGTCAGCTTCCTGTGGCAGCGCAGCACGGGAGGTGCGGCATGAACACAGCCGCCGATGCAGTGAAGCAGTTTACACCCAGAGCCCGCGCTGCGCTGGACACCCCGGCGATACGCAACAACTTCCGCAAGGCCATGGACGGACTGATGGACAAGCGCCTGGACGCCTTTGCCGACTGGGACCTGGAAGCACTGCGCGAGCTGGGCGCCACTGTCCGTCTGCGCGCCCTGAGCCGGTTGCCTGAACTGCTGGAGCTGCTGGAGCGAAACCTGCAAGCCAACGGCATCCAGGTGCACTGGGCACAAACCGGCGAACAGGCCTGCGAGATCGTTCGTGACATCTGCAACGCGCGCAATGCCCGCACGGTCATCAAGGGCAAGTCCATGGTCAGCGAAGAAATGGAGCTGAATGCCTTTCTCGCCCGCTCCGGCATCGAGGCTCTTGAGTCCGACCTGGGTGAGTACATCATCCAGCTGGCCGGTGAAGCCCCTTCACACATCATCATGCCGGCGATCCACAAGAACACCGCCGAGATCTCCGAGCTGATGCACCAAACAACTGGCACCGAGCGCTCCAGCGATGTCGACTACCTGACCGCCAGCGCCCGGGCCCAGCTGCGTGAAAAGTTCATGCAGGCCGATGTCGGCATCTCCGGCGTCAACTTCGCCGTGGCGGAAACCGGTACTCTGTGTCTGGTGGAAAACGAAGGCAATGGCCGCCTGACCACCACCGTACCCAGCTGCCACATTGCTGTCACCGGCATCGAAAAAGTGGTCGAGCACCTTGCCGACGTTACCCCCCTGCTGGCCCTGCTGACCCGTTCGGCCACCGGCCAGCACATCACCACCTACGTCAACTTGATCAGCGGCCCGCGCAAGGTCGATGAAAAGGACGGCCCGGAAGCAGTGCACCTGGTCCTGGTCGATGCCGGCCGGTCGGCCATCTACCAGGACCGTGAGCTGCTCGACACCTTGCGCTGCATCCGTTGCGGCGCCTGCATGAACCACTGTCCGGTCTATACCCGCATCGGCGGTCATGCCTACGGCACCACCTACCCCGGCCCGATCGGCAAAATCCTGATGCCCCACCTGCTTGGCCTGGACAATGCCGGCTCGCTGGCAACCGCCTCAACCCTGTGCGGCGCCTGCGCCGAAGTCTGTCCGGTAAAAATCCCCATTCCGCAACTGCTGCAACGCCTGCGCAGCGAAGCGATGGATGGCGATCCGCAGCGTTCGGCCACTGTCGCCGGCCACGGCAGCAAACGGCGCTGGCTGGAAATGCTGCTCTGGCACGGCTGGACAGTATTTAACAGCCGCCCCTGGATCTACCGGCTGGGTACCGGGCTGATGACCCGTTGCCGCCATTTGATGCCGTCCCGGCTGGGTGCCTGGACCCGTTATCGCAGCGCCCCGCGCCCAGCCGCACACAGCCTGCAACAGCAGCTGCGCCAGCGCCAACACAAGGAACAATGACATGAATACACGCGATGCCATCTTGCAGCGCCTGTACCAGGGACGTGAACAACAGGGCGGTTTCGAGCCGCCAGTCAGCGATTTTGGCGTTCTGCAGCGCCCGCACTGGAGCAAGGCCGAAAAGCTCGAACGCTTTGCGCGGGCGATGGGCCCGGTACATGGCGAAATCCACAACACCAGCCGAAACACCTGGCATCAGCTGCTGCAGCAGCTGATGCAGGAAAAGGGTCTGCGCAACCTCTGGGTCAACAGTGACACCCGGCACGGCCGGCTACTGGCCGATCACTGGCAACTGGAACAGATACCCCTGCTGCAGCGCACACAACCAATCAATGAGTGGAAGGACGAACTGTTTAACCGCGTCGATGCCGCCCTGACCGGTTCGCGCGGTGCAATTGCCGAAACCGGCAGCCTGATCCTCTGGCCGACACCGGCCGAACCCAGGGCCATGAGCCTGGTGCCGCCGGTACATTTTGTCCTGCTCGACAGCAATCGACTGTACAGCACGCTGCATGAAGCCATGCAACAGGAAGGCTGGGCGGACAAAGGGATGCCAACCAATGCCCTGCTCATCTCCGGGCCGTCAAAAACTGCCGATATCGAACAGACCCTTGCCTATGGCGTGCACGGTCCACGGGAGCTGGTGGTGCTAATACTGGAGTAAACAAACAAGGGCTGCCGGTCGGCAACCAAAGAATCCTTGCGGAGCCTGCACAGCAGGACACCGCGGATAATACAGCCCCGTCCAAACGGTTTGCGGCCTTGCGGGCGGGGCTGGCCAATAACAAGAAGTGTCATTTAGCACGAGGACTATAGCATGACTGATATAGCACTGCCCCTGCTGGCATTTGCCCCGCTATTGCTGGCCGGCATTTTGCTGGTTGGCTTCAACCTGCCGGCCCGGATAGCCATGCCCGCTGTATTTGCGGTCACCGTGGCCATCGGCCTGCTGGCCTGGGACATGTCCCTGAACCGTATCCTGGCATCCAGCCTGCAAGGGCTGATCATGACCGGAGCCATTCTCTGGATCATTTTTGGCGCAATCCTGCTGCTCAACACCCTGAAGCATTCGGGCGGCATCAGTGCCATCCGTGCAGGTTTTTCCAACATTTCGCCCGACCGGCGCATCCAGGTGCTGGTGGTGGCCTGGCTGTTCGGCTGCTTCATTGAAGGGGCCTCAGGCTTCGGCACACCAGCCGCAGTCGTTGCTCCACTGCTGGTAGCTCTGGGCTTTCCCGCACTCGGCGCGGTGATGATCGGCATGATGGTGCAGTCCACCCCGGTATCCTTTGGTGCTGTCGGCACACCCATCGTGGTCGGCGTGACCGCCGGGCTGGACCGTACCGGCATCAGCGAGCAACTGGCAGCCCAGGGCTCCAGCTGGGAGATGTTCTATCACCTGGTTACTTCGAAAGTGGCGCTGACCCACGCTGCTGCCGGCATTCTGATGCCGCTGCTGATGTGCTGCATGCTGACGCGCTTCTTCGGCCGCAACAAATCCTGGCGCGAGGGGCTGGAAGTGGCGCCCTTTGCCCTGTTCACCGGCGTGGCCTTTGTTATTCCCTATGCCCTGGCCGGAATTTTTCTCGGCCCCGAGTTTCCGTCGCTGATCGGCGCGCTGGCGGGCCTGACCATTGTGGTGCCAGCCGCCAGAGCCGGCTTTTTAATGCCAAAAAACAACTGGGACTTTGCCCCTGCTGACACCTGGCCAGCCAGCTGGATGGGCAGCATCCAGATCAGACTCGACAGTCTGACCACACAGCGCCCGATGCCGGTTGCCCTGGCCTGGCTGCCCTATGTGCTGCTGGCTGTACTGCTGGTCTTGTCCCGCGCCATTGCCCCGGTCAAGGCGTTTTTTCTCAGCGTGCTTAATTTCAGCTGGAAAGACATCCTTGGCGAGCAGGGAGTGTCTGGTGGTATCGAGCTGCTGTACCTGCCCGGCGGTGTTATGGCGCTGGTGGTGATCCTGACATTTTTCCTGCACCGCATGAGTTTCGGCCAGCTCAAGGCGGCAGTCAGTGAGTCTTCACGCACCCTGTTCGGTGCTGGCTTCGTACTGATTTTCACCGTACCCATGGTGCGCATCCTGATCAACTCCGGGGTCAACGCTGCCGATTTGCCATCCATGCCGATTGCCATGGCGCAACTGGTCTCGGATACTTTCGGCAGCATTTATCCGTTTTTTGCTCCAGTGGTCGGCGCACTGGGGGCCTTCATCGCCGGCTCCAATACGGTCTCCAACCTGATGCTGGCCCAGTTCCAGTTCAGCACCGCGGAGTTGCTGGGCGCCTCGACCATCTCGCTGGTTGCAGTACAGGCCGTGGGTGCCGCCGCAGGCAACATGATTGCCATCCATAACGTAGTGGCAGCTTCGGCCACTGTTGGCTTGCTAGGCCGAGAAGGACGCACACTGCGCATGACCATCCTGCCAACCCTGTACTACCTGGTTGCAGCAGGCATAATCAGCCTGTTGATAGCCTGACCCCCGGGGCCGGCCCCTGCAGGCCGGCCCTGCATGACACACGAGGCGTTTATGCACCCAATCACAGATACCTACCGGAACCTGATTCGCGAACTGGCCGGGTTCATCCCGCCTGCCCGCCTGCTGACCGACGAGCTGAGCCGGCTGGCCCATGGTACGGATGCCAGCTTCTATCGTCTGGTGCCCCAGCTGGTGGTACGGGTCGAAAGCGAAACGGACGTGCAGCAGGTGTTGCACAGCTGCGCCCGGCGCGGGTTGCCGGTCACCTTCCGCGCCGCCGGCACCTCGCTGTCCGGGCAGGCAGTGACCGACTCGGTGCTGATCCAGCTGGGCAATGGCTGGAACGGCCATCAGCTGCTGAATGATGGCGCGGCCATCCGCCTGCAGCCGGGTGTAATCGGCGCCCGCGCCAACAGCATTCTGGCGCCGCTACAACGCAAAATCGGCCCGGACCCGGCCTCGATCAACGCCTGCATGATCGGCGGCATTGCTGCCAACAACGCCTCCGGCATGTGCTGCGGCACGGCGCAAAACTCTTACAACACCCTGCTCGACCTGCGGCTGATTTTTGCCGACGGTACCCTGCTGGATACCGCAGACCCGGCCTCCGTCAGCGCCTTCCGCAACAGCCACTCTGACCTGCTGGAACAGCTGCGTCAGCTCGGCGAACAAACCCGCGCCAACCAGCCGCTGGCCGAACGCATTCGTCACAAATACCGGCTGAAAAACACCACCGGCTACGGCATCAATGCGCTGGTTGACTTCGCAGATCCGCTGGACATCCTCAAGCACCTGATGATCGGCTCCGAAGGTACCCTGGCTTTCATTAGCGCCATTACCTACCGCACCGTGCCGGACTACCCCGACAAGGCAGCGGCACTGATTTACTTCCCCGACATCCATACCGCCTGCACCGCCACTACCCTGCTGAAGGAAACACCGGTCAGCGCCGTCGAGCTGCTCGACCGTGCCTCGTTGCGTTCGGTGCAGCACATGCCCGGCATGCCGGATGACCTGGCCGAACTGCCCGAAGGAGCCACGGCCCTGCTGGTGGATGTGCGCGGCGCGAATGACAGCCAGCTGGAACAGAACATTCAGCACATTTGCCGGGCACTGGCCGGAGTCCCGCTGCTGCGCCCGCTGGAATTCACCCGCGACCCGCAGACCTACGACAGCTACTGGAATGTGCGCAAGGGCACCTTTCCTGCCGTGGGGGCCAACCGGGTAATCGGCACCACGGTAATCATCGAGGACGTCGCCTTCCCTCTGGAGCGGCTGGCCGAAGGTGTGCTCGACCTGCAAAAATTGCTGCACAAACACGGCTACCACGAGGCCATCCTGTTCGGTCATGCCCTGGAGGGCAACCTGCACTTTGTCTTTACCCAGAGCTTCAACGAGCCGGACGAAGTGGCCCGCTACAGCGCCTTTATGGAAGAGCTGGCGCAGCTGGTGGCGGTGGACTACGGCGGCTCGCTCAAGGCCGAGCACGGCACCGGCCGCAACATGGCACCCTATGTGGAGCTGGAATGGGGCAGCGAAGCCTACGCCCTGATGAAGCGCATCAAGCAACTGTTCGACCCGGCCTGCCTGCTCAACCCCGATGTGTTGATCAGCGACAACCCCCGCATTCATGTGGAAAACCTCAAGCCGCTGCCCAAAGCCCATCCCGTTATCGACAACTGCATCGAATGCGGCTTTTGCGAGGCGGTTTGCCCGTCACGCCGGCTGACCCTGAGTCCGCGCCAGCGCATCGTCATCTGGCGCGAGCTGCAGCGTCGTCGCCAGACCGGCGCCAGCACCGAAGCCCTCCGCGAACTGGAACAGGGCTGGCAATACCAGGGGCTGGACACCTGTGCACTGGATGGCCTGTGCTCCACCCGCTGCCCGGTCGGCATCAACACCGGCGATCTGGTGCGTGACCTGCGCGGCCAACAAAACCGGGATCTGCAACGGCGTGCACGGTGGCTGGCCCGCCGCTTTGCCGGCATCAGCAAGGCGGCACGTCTGGCGCTGAAACTGGCCAGCACCGGCCGCAGCCTGCTGGGCGACAAGAGCCTGTCCGGCTCCATGGCACTGGCCCGCAAGGCCGGTTTGCCGGTCGGCCACTGGCGGCCCGGCCTGCCGGCGGCGGCAGCGGCCCTGCCACAGCAACGCCAGTTCGAGCCGCCGAAGAATTCGCAGCCGGCAGATACGGTCATCTACTGGCCTTCCTGCATGAACCGGGTGCTGGGCCCGGACCGTAACGCCAGCGACCAGCGCGCCCTCTACGACGTCGTGCTCAGCCTGCTGGATAAGGCCGGTTACCGCGTGCTGATTCCGGACAACATTCACAGCCTGTGCTGCGGCATGCCCTTTCAGTCCAAGGGCCTGTTTGAAGTGGCCGACGGCAAGCGCAACGAAGTACTGGAAGCGGCACGCCGGCTGGCTGGCGACCAGCATCTGGCGGTGATTACCGATGCCAGCGCCTGCAACCTGCGCATGCAGGACTGCAGTGACGAACGGCTGCAATTTTATGCAGCGGCGGACTTCATCCATCGCCACGCCCTGCCCCAGCTGGAGATACGGCCGGCGGACGAACGCATTGCCCTGCACCTGACCTGCTCCACCACCATGGGCGGCAACAGCCAATCACTGCTGGAGCTGGCCCGTGCCTGTGCCCGTGAAGTGGTAACACCGGCCTCTGTCACCTGCTGCGGCTTTGGCGGCGACCGCGGCTTCCAGGTGCCGGAGCTGAACGCCAGCGCCCTGCAAGACCTGCGCGACGAAGTGCAGGGCTGCAGCGCCGGCTACTCCAACAACCGCACCTGCGAAATTGGCCTTGGCGAACACTCCGGATTGCAGTATCAGTCCATCCTCTATCTGGTGGACCGGGTGAGCCGTCCGCTTGAAGCATAAATGCAAATGTGTCCACACCTGCACTTTTGCTAGCCCATGATGCCGGATTTTATCTGGCATCATGGCGCACAGGTACCCGGCCAACCTACAAGGTGCAAGTGCATCCGCGCCATAACAATGGCCACACATGGCGCGGCAGGAATAAATCCATACTTACGGGAACCAAGCCATCCGGCACCGGGCCGAATCCGTTCGCACACTCTGCTTCACGGGGTACACTGAGCACAAAACACACGCAGCGAGACTGCCACCATGCGACACTTTCCCTACCGCGAAACCCTGCAACACGAGTTCAAGAGCGACCTGCGCAAGCTGCCACTGCGCACACTGCTCGAAGCAGTGGTATGCATGGCCAACGGAGCCGGAGGCAGTATTTATCTGGGTGTCGAAGATAATGGCAGCATCAGTGGCCTGCATCCGGACCACCGCGACCTGAAACGCCTGGAACAACTGATCTGCCACTACACCCGGCCACACATTTACGTACAGGTATACCCTTTGCTGGTCGACGGCCTGGTGATTGCCCAGGTGCAGGTGCCGGTCAGCCCGGTACCCATCGCCACCCATGACGGCCTCTATCGACGGCGCCAGCTACAAAACGGCAGTGGTGAACCTGAATGCGTGCGCTTCAAGCCTGCGCGCAAAGCAAAGCCGGTGCTAATGCCTGCATGGCCTGAAAATGGCTCAGAAAAACCTGTCCGTTCAAGTGTTGCAAAAAATCAGTGCGCTGCAGACGATCCATCACCGGCCCCTTAACCTCGGAAAAATGGAAGCCGATCCCCGCCGACTGCAACCGCACGTTGATGGCTTCCAGACTTTCCAGCGCACTGGCATCAATGCTGTTGATGGCCGAACACTGCAGCACCACATGCTTCAGCTCCGTGTTGCAGGCCACAGCCTGATTGATGCGGTCTTCCAGTGCCCGGGCATTGGCAAAGTACAGACTCTCGTCCACCCGCAGGCTGACCAGCGAGGTGTCGGTCAGCACCGGATGACGCAACACGTTACGGAAGTGTTCAGTACCCGGCATCAACCCCACCTCAGCAATATGGGGACGGCTGGTGCGCCACAGGTAGAGCACCAGCGACAGCCCCACCCCGGCCATCAGTCCAGCTTCCACACCCACCAGCAAGGTCGCCAGCAGGGTCGCCGCCACGGCAGAAAAGTCGGCTTTAGAATAACGCCAAGTGTGCTTGAGGATGTTGAAGTCCACCAGTGACAGTACCGCCACGACAATGGTTGCTGCCAGTGTGGCATGGGGCAGATAGTAAAGCGCTGGCGTCAGCATCAACGAAACCAGTGCAATGCCTGCAGCAGTGAGCACCCCGGCCGCTGGCGTACGGGCGCCCGCATCAAAGTTGACCACCGAGCGGGCAAAACCGCCGGTGACCGGAAAACCGCCACTGAACGCAGCAGCGACATTGCTTGCCCCCAAAGCGACCAGCTCCTGGTCCGGCTCGATACGCTGGCGCCGTCGCGCGGCCAGGGTCTGGCCCACGGATACCGACTCGACAAAACCCACCACACTGATCAGTAATGCCGGCATCCACAGCTGCTGCCAGAGCGCGCCGTCAAACGAGGGCATCACTAACGGCGGCAAGCCGGCCGGGATACTGCCAACGATGCGCACACCCTGTCCGGCCCAGTCTCCCAGCCAGGTCAGTACCGTGGTCACCACAATGGCCAACACCGGCCCCGCCCTGGCCACTGCATCCGACAGCCGGGCCGACAGTCCCCAGGCCACCAGCAGCGGCTGCATGCCCTTGCGTATCCAGACAAGGAACGCGATGGTGAGCATACCCATCATCAGGGTCAACCCGCTGACCTGCGGCAGGGCGGCAACAATGGACGGAAGCATTTCCAGCACGTTCTGGCCCCGGGCATCAATGCCCAAAATCACCTTGAGCTGACTGCAGGCAATCAGAATTCCGGAAGCAGAAATAAAACCGGAAATCACCGGATAACTGAGAAAGTTGGCCAGAAAGCCCAGCCGCAATACCCCCATCGCAAGCAGCATCAACCCGGAAATGAAAGCCAGCACAATGGCCGCTTCCCAATAGTGCGGCGAACCAGACTCGGCGAACTGGCCGATCGCCGCCGCCGTCATCAAAGACACCACCGCCACCGGCCCCACGGCCAATGTCCGGCTGGTGCCAAACAGCGCATAGAGCACCAGTGGCGCGATGCTGGCATAGAGTCCGGTTTCCGGCGGCAGCCCGGCCAGCATGGCATAAGCCAGGCTCTGCGGTATCAGCATCAGGGTAACGATAACCGCCGCCAGCAGGTCGCTGCCCAGGGTGGCACGGTCATAGTCACGCGCCCAGCCAAGAAAGGGCAGGCCCGGCAGCCAGCGCTGCCAGGTCTTGCGGTCGGTTGCAGACGATTCCACCCTGATGTTCCTCGACAAGGTTAGAGTACAGCTGCAGCAGCTGCCGGTATCGCCCTGACACCCGGACACACCACCAGCTGGCCTGCCCGCTCCGACAGGCTGCCATCACGGGCCAGGGTTTCCAGGTGACCACGCATGGCATTCAGGTCATAACCGGCGCTGGCGGCAATCTGTAAAATCTTTTCGGTATCACGCTTGCCGGCTTCGGCCAGCGCCCACAGCATCACCGAACGGGTACCGCTCCGGCAGTAGGCCAATACCGGCTCCGGCAAGGCCTGGAGCACCTGGGCCATCTGCAATGCCTGATGGTCCTCTACCTGACCGGATGCCACCGGCAGGCAAAACACCTGCAAACCCCGCGCCACAGCAGCACGCTCAATATCGGAGTAGGCCGGCTGACCTGCAACTTCATTATCCGGACGGTTGCAAACAATGGCACGGTAACCGGCACTGGCAATGGCCTCCACATCGGCTGCAGAAATTTGATCGGCCACGGCCAGGGCCGAGGTAAGCTTGCGAATATTCATAAGTGGTTCCAGGGTCTGAAAATGTTCAATATTGACGGCAACCGCCTGTCAACCAGCCTTGTAAACCGGCCCTCTGGGCGCCACGACTGCACACCACATGCCGCGACAACCTGTTGCCGGGGGCCGGATAGCCTTTACAGCTGATTCAGAGGAATCTTGATATAAGCTACGCCGTTGTCCTCCTCCGGCGGAAAGTGACCGGCACGCATGTTGACCTGCACCGAGGGCAGGATCAGCACCGGCATTTCCAGGCTTGCATCGCGGCGCTCACGCATCTGAACAAACTCATCTTCACTGATGCCTGTCCGGATATGAATGTTCGTGGCGCGCTGCTCAGCAACCGAGCTGATGTATTTCAGCTCACGGCCACCCGGCTGATAGTCGTGGCACATGTAAAGCACCGTGTCTTCAGGCAGGCGCAACACCTTCTGAATCGAGCGGTACAGGGTGCGCGCATCGCCACCGGGAAAGTCACAGCGTGCAGTACCGAAATCCGGCATGAACAGTGTATCGCCGACAAAAGCTGCCCTCTCGTTGCCATCGGTCACCACATAGGTCATGCAGGCTGGTGTATGACCTGGCGTGTGCATGGCGGTCAGCTGCAAGCCGCCGATAGCCAGCTTGTCACCGTCTTTCAACAGACAATCGAACTGGCTGCCATCACGGGCAAACCTGGTGCCTGCGTTGAACAGCTTGCCAAAGGTATTTTGTACAGTGGTAATGTGCTCGCCAATGGCCAGTTTGCCGCCCAGCTGCTCCTGCAAATAAGGAGCAGCTGACAAGTGATCGGCATGCACGTGGGTTTCCAGCAGCCAGTCCACTGTGGCACCCAGCTCACGGACACGGGCAATCAGCCGGTCGGCCGACCCGGTGCCGGTGCGGCCGGACTTCGGATCGTAGTCCAGCACGCTATCCACCAGTGCACAACGGTTACTGCCAGCATCCAGTACCAGATAACTCAGGGTCCAGGTGGCGGGATCAAAAAAACCTTCCACCTGCAACTTGACGGCATTCATCTTGACCTCTCAATTCCTTTGGCAATGACACTTAGAACAACCGGTCCCGTCAGGAGCCGGCTGTTCCGGAGCAAGTGGCCGGCCTGGCTAATCCGGTGAGTCAATTGTAGTACCCGGGGCGCCAGATCTGCGCAGCTTTTCATCGCTACGCTTCACCTTGGCACCCAGCCCTGAGGCACTGGTCATCCAATGCCCGAGCCACCTCACTAACCAGACAGGCCACGAGCCGATTACAGGGCCCTGGTAGAGTAGTACCAGTCCACAGTGTTGTAGCCCTCACCAGAAAGGCGCTTGTTGACAGCATCGCTGGTCTTGGGCGGAGGAACAATAACATCCTGGCCGGGCACCCAGCCTTCCGGTGTGGCCACGGCGTTGGCTTCGGACGTTTGCAAAGCGGTCAGCAAGCGGAGGAACTCGTCAATGCTGCGACCGTTGGTCATCGGATAATAAACCATGGCACGCATGATGCCTTCCGGATCGATGATGAAAGTGGCACGTACCGCCTGGGTATCAGCAGCACCCGGATGGACCATGCCGTAAGCACTGGCTACATCCATCTTGATATCATCGATGATCGGGAATGGAATCTCGACGCCGAACTTTTCCTGGATACTGCGGGTCCAGGCAAGGTGGGAGTAGACGCTATCAATGGATAGGCCAATCAGCTCGCAATTCATTTCAGCAAATTTTGGAGCCGCCTTGGCAAAGGCGATGAACTCGGTGGTGCACACCGGGGTGAAGTCTGCCGGGTGGGAAAACAGGATCAGCCATTTTCCCTTGTAGTCCTCCAGGCTTTTGATGCCATGGGTGGTATTGGCCTTGAAGGCAGGAGCCGGTTCATTCAAACGCGGAAAGGTGGATATCTGGTTCTGATTTTCCATGTTGCTAACCTCTGGGTTGATTGATTTACGGTTCTAACCTTACCCCCAGGCCTTATATATTTATATAGAATATATTTAATCAAACATATAGAAACGCCCTATCGCCTCCCCCTGACAGCCAAGCCATACAGGCTTATCAAAAAAAGCCTGGCTCCACCTGATACCGGCAGCTGCTTCCCTGCGCACCCGTCATCGCCCGACAGAACCATTACGGGCCCATGCTGACCTGATATTGGCTAGATTGCCGACTCCTCCTGCATACCGGACAATGCACGCAGTCTGGCCCAACCATTGCTTGATAAAAATATCCGACCAAATTAGTATGATATTATTCCACGATCATGCCATAATGCCACTTACACCCTGTTACCACGGCCACATCGCCCCGCGCACTCTGCAGCCAACGTGTAACAAAACGACCGCCTGATAATTGCAAGGGGTTACCCATGTTTTTTACAAAGCTCAAAACACAGCTGCAACAGCAACGCGCCGAAAATGACCGCCTGACACTGGCAAACCAACAGCTGCAACAGCGCGTTGACCAACTGGAGCAAGAGCGGCAGCAACAGCAACAGCAACTCGACCAGCAGCAACGTGAGCGCACCACCCACCAAGGTGTTTATGCCAGCCTGGGCAGCTTTGGCGACTCGCTGAACGGTGTCAAAAACTCCTTTATGAATCTGGCCAACACCCTGAATACCGAACGCGATTCGGCACTCATGGCGGCCAAGCATTCCGACACCAACCGTGCGGCATTCGAGCGCATTGCCGAAAACCTGCAAGCCACCTATCGCCTGATGCACAAGGCCGCCGAGCAAGTCAGCAGCCTGAGTCAGCGCGCCGAAGAGATCGGCGGCTTTGTCCAGCTCATCCAGGAAGTTGCCAACCAGACCAACCTGCTGGCCCTTAATGCCGCCATTGAAGCTGCCCGTGCCGGCGAGGCTGGCCGCGGTTTTGCCGTGGTCGCCGATGAGG
>LSQX01098957.1_pt1 | contig 16465 bp, 9 predicted proteins | sample 654561 | NCBI WGS metagenome assembly LSQX01 (sample SAMN04489861, study PRJNA283612) | anaerobic digester metagenome | isolation source: 4 biogas reactors fed with cattle manure at either 37C or 55C with and... | place: Denmark: Kongens Lyngby | collected 2014 | reverse complement strand
ATTGAATTAAAATTGAAAAATACAAATAATATAATAAAATCTTATAAAAATTTAGACATAAAGGAAAAAATAAAACAGCTCTGCGAAATTGAGCCAAGCATTCTTTCCAGCGATTCGCTTGATTGCTCCTATAACTTTTGTAAAAACATAGCCTTAAAGCATTATGAAAATTTTCCGGTTGGCTCTATTCTCATCCCTCGGCAAGCTCGCAAGCACTTTTATTCGATTTATGCTTTTTCTCGCTTTGCTGATGATATTGCTGATATTCCAAACATTTTTAGCAGCGAAGAAAGAATTGAGTTTCTTTCTAAATACGAAAATCTTCTCGAGCTTTGCCAAAGTGAAAAGACAAGCAATCCTATTTTTCTTGCCCTTATAAACACTATAAAGAATTTTAATATTCCTATTTCTACATTAAAAAAGCTAATTTCCGCCTTTAAAATGGATATAAATTTTAAGCAAGCGGACAGCATAAAAGATTTAGAACACTATTGCTCTTTTTCTGCAAACCCCGTTGGAGAGCTTGTTTTAAGATTATTCAATAATTATAATGATGACACAGTAATTTTTTCTGATAGCATTTGCACGGGATTGCAACTGCTTAATTTTTGGCAAGATTTATCACTTGATTTGAAAAACGGAAGGTCTTATATCCCAAAAGAGTATGAAGAAAAACATAGCATAACGAGCAAAGATTTTTCTAAAAAAAATGGTAATTTAAAGCTGAATAATTGTTTAAATGAATTATTGGAGCTAACGGAGAGTTATTTCATTCAAGGCGAGCAGATTTTAAAATTGATTAACAATAAGCGTTTAAAATTAGAGCTAAAAGTGATAATCGAAGCCGCTCTATATTTTATTAAGATTATGAAAAAAAATCCAGCCAATCTGCTAATTGCAAGACCCAAAATAAGCAAGACCGAAAAAGTAACAATATTGATTAAAGCATTATTTTAAAAGGATTGCTTGATTTTTCATTTACTGGACTATCCCCCTCTGGCGGGGAAAAAGGGGGTGGATAAATTATTTTGCTACCTCAATTTTATGTTTTTAGCAAAAGAGTTAATTAAAAAAAGGTAGATAAAAAGTGCTAAGTAATTATAATATATAAAGATCCACCCCCTGCCCCCTTTCACAGAAAGCAGAAGAAAGAAAGCAGAAGAAAGAAGTCTGGAGGTAAAGAATAAGCTGTCCCCCTCTGGCGGGGGAAAAGGGGGTGGATTATTTTCTTTGTTACCATAATTTTATTTTTTAGCAAAACTGTTAATTAAAAAAAGGTGGATAAAAAGCACTAAGTAATTATAATATATAAAGATCCACCCCCTGCCCCCTTTCACAGAAAGCAGAAAAAAGAAAGCAGAAGAAAGAAGTTTAGAGGTGAAAAATAAGCTGTCCCCCTCTGGCGGGGGAAAAAGGACTGTTCTGTGTTTTCCCCTCCTTCCAAAATTGAATTTTGGAAGGAAATTTTCTTCCCAAGTTCAACTTGGGAAGTAGCGGGGAAAGTTACACAGATGTTCCACACCTTCGAGGTGTGGCACATCTAAAACAATATCCACCCCCTGCCCCCGCCAGCGGGGGATACAGGACAGCAGCGTCATTCCGAGCGCAGCGAGGAATCAAGAAATATTGCCGCATTGAAACGTTTTCTTGATTCTTCACTGTGTTCATAATGACCCTGCTACAAGTGCAGCAAGGAGTTGCAACCCCTTATTAGAATGAAAAATCAAGCAATCCTTCAATCAAGTAAATCAAGGTTCTGAAAAAAAAATCCGAAAAACCTTGCTTAGCTGTTTTAAAAAATGCTTTTTTTCAATTCAAATATAATTCATTAAATTTGAATTAAAATTTTGTCATAATTCTAAATTTTAGAATTGTTTTGTAAAAAATTAGTACAAAAATGAAAAGGGGCATAAAGAATAAATGTTATAGAACGCTTGAATTTCAAGCAAGGAGAACTTATTTTCATTTTGCTCAAACGTTTTGGTCTTTTCAAAATAGAATAGCATTTTTCTTGAAATTGCAGCTTTTCATTTTAATTTGCTTTTTAGCAAGTGCTTGCGAACTTATTGTGATAGGAGAAAAACAAAGAAACGAGCCAGTATTTGATTATAGCAAAAATACACCTTTCGGCATTGCCTTGCGTTTCAAAATGCAGCTCGATAGCAATGATGAGCAGTATGCGAGTTTGCTTTTAGCCTCGCCTTATGGAAAAAAATATAGTGCTTACGAGAGATACGAAATGCAAAGCGAAATTTCCCGCTTTAAAAGACAAATAATGAATAAAAGCATTACAGATTTTCGCGAGGACACGCTTTCGGACAGCCGCTATAACGTCAAATTAGAGCTTGACTACATTCACAATGTCTTTTTTGCTACCCAAAAAATTAAAGAAAGTTGGTATATCATTGATTTTCAATATCAATAGCTTCGATTAGCTATTTAATCAATAATCTTGAAAATCGAGAAAGCCGCCCTTTTCCTTAATAAAATCAATCATTTTCTTGTAAATTTCACTTTTGCGTAAAACGTCTTCATTCCCAAGGAAAATCAGCTGGCGTCTTGCACGCGAAATCGCAACGTTCAATTTTCTATCGACTTTGCAGCCGTCAATATCCACAACAGATTGGACAAATTGAATGTAATGAGAATTATGGACGGCACTTGAAATAATAATAAAATCCCTTTCGCTCCCCTGAAAACGCTCAACAGTATCAATTAAAATATTTTCCTTTAAATCTTGATTGAGCATTTTTAGCACATTAGAAACCTGAGCGCGAAACATACAGACTACTCCGATGCTTTTCTCCTTAAAATCCGCTCCGAGCTTCGTTTTAATTAAATCAATTATTTCAATAATGAGCCTTGCTTCTGCGTTGTTTGCTTTTGCTCTGTTCTCGGTTTTTGTATTAATAAAAATCAATCTTGAACTCGACAGCTGGCTTTCCAGAAAATTTTCAGAGTTTTTAGAAAAGAAAGTATTGCTTTTTGAAAGAGCTGGATTTTCACGCCAAAGTTTAATTTGATTATTATAAAATAAAAAGTTCGTAAGCTCTTGAATATCTTTGTGCATACGTGCTTGGCGATTTATTAAATCGTAGCAACTCCATTTTTTGCTTTTTGCAATTTTTAAAAGGCGTTCAAAAAGTGAATCGGAAAGATTGTGAAGCTCAATATTTTTTAGTAATTCAGACTTTGCCTCACAATTATTTCTATTTTGCAAAACTACGGCTGGCAGCTGCTTTTCGTCCCCAATCATTATAAAGCGCTCGACTCTGCAAAGCAATCCGATTAAATGCGGCTCCAAGATCTGAGAAGCCTCGTCAGTGATTGCTATATTAAATTTTTTTATTTGAAAGACCTCGCAATTTGAAAGAGCGGAAGAAACCGTTGAAACGAATACCCTCGTGTTTTTTATAAGCAAAAAAAGCTCGCGTAAATCCATTGATTCAGCAATGAAAGATATGCTTCTATCGAGATGATTGGAATTATCTTTATAGCCAAGACGCAAGAATGGAAAATTTTCGTCAATCTTTTTTAGCTGGGTGCAAATCTCATCAACCGCTCTATTTGTATATGCAAGTAAAAGTATATTGTCAGCGGAATTATGGAATAAATGGTTTACGATATTCTTTAAAATAACGGAGGTTTTTCCCGTTCCGGGCGGTCCTTGGATTAGATAGTAATCCCGCGCTGCAATAGCTTTTGCAATTATATCCCTTTGATTTTTATATAAGTTTGGAAATAAATCCTTTTCTATTTCGCCAAATTGTGGCTGGCTTTCACCAAGAAGAAGCTGCTGCTTTTCTTCACTTGCACTTAAAAGTTCGAAAACGGAGGAATAAAGCGCTTTTGCAGCAGATTCCATTGAATCGCCTTCCAAAATAAAAGTGGCATCTTCTTCAAAAAAATCTGCTGGTATGTGCTTATTTCTCAAACTGATAGCAAGCTGGCGATTATCAATAAATCTAATGGAGGATTTGAAAAGCTGCTGTATATTTGGGTTAGCTTCAGCTTTGCCGTATTCTTTGTAGAGAACTACTAAATCTCCCTTTCTGAAAATCGAATTATTTCCTTCCTCGCCCTCGATATTGAAAGTCAGGTGTAGTTGGTCAAAATTCGATAATTCTCTATTTAACTTCAAATTGGCGAGCAAGCTATTATTCAAACGCTTCTCTTCGATTGAGCTTTCCCAAGGCGCGGAATGATTGCTTGACCCTGCATCTTTGCCGAGTTTTCCAATTTTGATTTCTTTTGAAATAAAAGTAGTAAATTCAAATAAATACTCTTTTAATGTTTCATTAGAATTTTCATAACGATTTAGCAGCTCAAAATACGCTTCCCTTGTATATTTGGGTATATTTTCACTTTGGACAAATTTTCTATCAAAAAACAGAGGAAGCTCAGTTTCTAAAAGTTCATAATGATGAATGAGTAAATTTCTTATTTTCAAAAAATCTTGCTTCAAAAAAAAGTGATTTGGAACGTTTCTCAATGGAGCGTCAAGGTCGGAAGAATATAGAATTAAGGAAGAACCCGCTCTTTTCACGTCAATTGAATCTAATAGCAAATTATATCCAGTGGCTTGTGTAATGTGGTTACTCCAGCAGCCAGTCGAAACCATTTTTCCATCTTCATTTTTATAAAAGATTTCTTTTCGCGGAGCTTTGCCCGATTTGAGTTCAACAAGATCTTTTCTATGCCCATCTTCTGCGTCTTCGATAAGCAAATCCAATCGCCCTTGTATTCCAAAAATTGGAGAAACAAAGCTTGGCTCAATGTAAAATTTAGTTAGATTAAATTTATTAATCTGCTTTTTTAAAATTTCAAACTGATTCTGTGTTTTTTCTTTTAAATAAGATGCGTTATTCTTGCTTTGCAAAGCAATAGCAAAAAAGGAGAGCGGCTTCACTTTTAGTGCTTCATTGTAAGCGCTTTCAAAATCTGCGTTTTTATTTAAAAGCAATTCATCAAAAAGAGAATTGATAAGGCTGCCAAGCAATAATTCCTTGGATAAGTCCTTTTTACTAAATAGCTTAATGAAAAAACTTATTTGAAATGAAAAATTAAAATCTACTGATTCCGCAATTTCCGTTATGTCGAGCAAGATATCTGGCTCCAAAACAATTATTGAGTTTGGGTCAGTAAAGTATGCAGTTTTGGATTTTTCTGCTTTTATAACTCCAATTAAATTTAAAAGATTTCCTTTTTTTGTAATTTTCGACAAATAGTAAAACTTGCTATTCAAATAAAGTTGGAAGCTCCCAAATTCCTCGGAAAGAAAATCAAATCCAATGCTTTTTTCAGAGCTAATTTTTCTCCTTATTGAGGCATTAAAAATATTAATTCTGTTTTTTTCTTTTTTGGCAATGTGCAAATGTCCATCATCATATTTTTTGCAAATTGCTTGTATTTCTGCGTCTGGCTTATGCTTTGAAAAAAAATAGCATAAATTGACAATGACTTTAACATTAAGCAAGGCAATGGGTTCAAGTTGCTCTTCTCTCTTTTTTTTCAAGTTTTTTGAAAAATAAAATGTTTGTCTAAGAAGTGAAGCAAGTTTTGAGCCAATGCTATGTTTATCAATCACAAAAACCAAGCGCGCAAAATGAGAAGGAAAAATTTGCTCTTCTTCTTTTGTCAATAATACTATTATTTCTTTTAAAAATGAATGTAACTTTATTACATTTTTGAAGTTAAGCCCGTCTGCCCTAAAAATTTCTTTGATTTCTTTATAGTAGTATTCAAGATTTTCTTTATTTAGCATAAAATAAGTATATTTGTAAAATGTAATTTGTTAAGTTAGCAAATTATAATAAATTGCTGGCAGTATAAAATAAAGTAAAAATAATCTATGGCAAAAAGGAAAATTAAAGTATTAATAGTAGACGATCAAGTTTTAGTGCTTGACATATTAGCAAAAGGTCTATCTAGAGATCCTGGTATAGAAGTAGTAGGAACAGCCACCGATGGACAATTAGCACTAAATCAAATTCCACGCATTCAGCCCGATGTAATAGTTTTAGATATGGAAATGCCGCGAATGAACGGCATACAATTCCTTCATAAGCTAATGCCAATCAATCCAATTCCAACAATCGTTCTAAGTGCGCTAACTCAAAAAGATTCAAGGATTACAAAAGAAGCATTTGAATTAGGGGCTGTAGACTTTTTACCCAAACCCTCGGGTGGCGCCAAAGCATTGCCCACTCTCTTTGTTCAGCTTTGGACTAAAATTAGAATAGCAGCCACGCAAGACCTTAGCCATCTTAAAAAGACCTCTTTGCCAAGGACCTTGCCTTCAAATGAATTGGATAGACAAGCAAGAACAAACCAAAGCATTTTAGGTATGGGCGCCTTTGACGTTACAAATGAAAGAGATAGAATTTTAAAAATCTTTGCACTCGGCTCTTGCATTGGGCTTGCCTTGTATTGTCCAAGCAAGCAGGTGATTGGTATGTCTCACGTCGTTCTTCCATCTTCTTCTACTGATGCGGCAAAAGCTAATAGTATGCCCGGGTATTTTGCCGATACTGCTGTTAATATAATGTTAGAAAAAATGCATGAGCAGGGCTGCACCAACGCAAGTATAGTTGCTAAACTTGCAGGGGGCGCGAAAACTAATGTCGATCTAGGTGATTATTTTGGTATCGGGCAAAGAAACGCAGTTGCTGTGAAAGCTACACTACTAAAAAAAGGAGTGAAAATATTAGCTGAAGACTTAGGAGGAACAATTTCCAGAACCATTTTCTCGCGTGTAGGAGATGCAAAGCTTTATCTTAGCCACCCGGACAAAGGAAATTGGGAACTCTGATCGCGTTTGGAAAATTTGCTTTTTTATAATAATAATTCGACATTTTTGTTTTATTAGTAAGCATATTCGACAATATTGTCGTTTACTTATATTGAGACATTTTCGTTAATACACAGCCAGAGCGGGTTTGGAGAGCATTCCACTTTCTTGGCACATATATTGCAACTTTTAAGTATAGGTTAATTATTTGTAAAACTTATCTGTAAAGGAAAAACAATGAAAAAAATAATATTTTTAAGCACAAGCTTGCTTATAGCACTAATCATTGCATTGCCAACTGATGCAATTTCACAGCAGCGCAACAAGAACTGGAATAATTCTCCCGGACTTGGGCAAGGAAATGGCTACGGAAAAAAGCGTGGGATCTGCGACTCTACACAAAAAAGACTTAGACTTAGAGACGGCAGCTGCATAAATCGAAACAACCAGAATTGGAATGGGCAAAAAGAAGGAAACGGAAGAAGACTCAGACAGCAAAACAGACAGCCAGAAAATTGCATCTATTTCAATAATATTCAATTAAGCCCCGCATACCCAAATCCATTCCAAAACTCAATCACAATCCCAATAGCTTTGACAGAAGATAAGGACGTTTCGATAAAAGTGTATGATTTGAACGGGAATTTAATTTCAACAGTGCACGAGGGCAATTTACCGAAAGCTGAGCATAACTTCACTTTCACCCCCTCAAATTTAACAGCGGGCAGATATATTTACGTTGTTAAATCCGGGAACTTAACCCGTTCAAGATATATTCACTATCAGCCATAGTTATATTTATAGTTTTAGTTATAATTATAGTTTTAGCTTTAAAGTCATCGGTGGCTGGCTGCCACCGATGTCAAAGCAAAAAGATTTCTTAATGAAATTTAAAAATAATGAAAAAACTCGCTTTTGCTTTAACAATGCTTTTTGTGCTGTTTAACTCTTGCATTGCAGAAGAGTTTTATTTGCACCATCGCGAAATATTTTCTATTGAGCTAAAAACTGGCGCCGCAGTTGATTTCCATTCCATTGATTACGAGCATCTTTTTACTGACGAAAAATCCTCCAATTTTAATACGAAAAATCAACTTTTCCCCCTAATACATTTTAACGCAAGCTATGCCTTAACAAAGAAATTGCAATCAAGCTTGGCTTTTGCCTTCAATAAAAGTAAAGCGCTTTTTCAAGCTGATAATTATTTCTTTACCCGCGATGAAGATTTTTCTGAATTAAAAAAAGTAATTACAAAGGAACATTTCGACTATTCTTTCGATATCTATTCCCTTTCAGCTGGCATAAGTTACGAAATATTTCCAGAACTGATTAATGGACCATTAAAATTGAATGCGGAAATATTTTCTGCTTTTTTTAGCAATGAATTTCTTAACTATGAAGAAATTATGGAGCCAGAAAATTCCGTTTTTCTTATTGACGGAAAAACAACTCGAACACGCATTTTGGGCAAAGGAGAAAGCAAAGATTTAAGAAAACAAAGCTTTGGACTTTCCTTTTCACTTGAGCATTATTTAAAAGTAGCAAGGAATATGTTTTTCACGCAAACCCTTGCTTACTCTCAACAGTTACAAAGTCTTTCCAAAAATTTCGATTGGCATCTAAATGGCATTTCTTTTGTTCTCGGGCTTCGCTACTCCTTAATAAAAGAAATGGCAAGTCCATTAGAACCTTGATTTTCTTGATTAATTGGCATTTATCTCCCATCATATTCAACGCCTCGGATAATCCAATCTGGGGCTGGCGTTTTCTTTAAATATGTATCAAAAAATTCTTTAATTTTTATTGCATAATCCAATCGATTTGGATAACGCTCGGGCCAATGGGCTTCGTTGCGGTATTCGAGGAATACAACGTTTTTGAAAGCACGGCGAAATGCAAGATAAAGCTCTATTCCTTGCTCCCAAGGGACTTTCGGATCTTTATCGCCGAACATTATTAAAAAGGGAGTGCGCGCTTTTTGTGCATAAAAAATTGGCGAATTCTTAATGTAATTCTCCAATGAATCGAAAATACTGCCGCCAATCCTACTTTGCTGCTTTTCATATTGGAATTGACGCGCAAGCCCAGACTCGTGCCTTATTCCGCTGTAAGCACTTGTCATATTTCCAACAGGACAGCCAGCAATTGCAGCAGCGTATAAATCGGTTTGAGTTATCATATACGCAGCTTGGTAACCACTCCAAGAATGCCCCCAAATCCCAATCGCGTTTGAATCGGCAATGCCTAACGAAATTAGCTTTTGAACCCCTTTGTTTACTGATTCTAAAGCGGACTCGCCCGGAAAACCGGTGGTATATTTAACGTCTGGCTTAAAGACGACATAGCCATCGGAGACATATTGCGGGAAGCACCAATTATGTCCAGTGTAGGGTTGATTGAAAGAGTGCAGTCCATCGGACATTTGCTCATAAAAATAGATTACTACGGGGTATCGTTTTTTTGGATTAAAATCCTCTGGCTTAATTACTATTCCTTGCAAAGTATCGCCAGACTTTATTGTCCAATCCACTAATTCGGCGCGTCCCCAGTTGAAATCCGCCATTTGGGGATTCGCATCAGTTAATTTTTTCTTAAATGAAAAAGCTGAATCTGTAAGCCAAATATTTGGAAATTCATCGTAACTTTCGCGAGTATAAAGAATTCTATCTGCGTTTTTTGCTTTCCTAATCAAGTTCAATTTTTTCCCTTCGTCTAAAATTCTTGAAGTGCCGAGAATTTGCAGATTGCAGTTAAAAATTGCAGTTTCCTTTGTTTTATGATTAAACCCGGTTAAATAAACGTATTCAAGAGAAGTGAACCATCTTTTATCCCTGTCAAGATTTCTAATTCGGTAACTTGTTTCACTTATTCTGCCTTCTGCAGCGGTTAGATTTATTGTCGCATTTCCTCTTGATGTGAAAACTTTCCAAATATCATATTTATCGTAAAGCAAGATAGCATCGTCATTTTTAAGCCATCCTCCAATTCCATAGCTTCGCGGCTCCGATGGAATATCCCAATCTTCTTGATAGAAATCTACGTTAATTTTGCTTGTTATGTCGAAAGTGCTGTCCCGCCTTGTGTCGTAAAGATACCAAACCTTATTTTTAAAGAAAGCAACATATTGTCCAAACGGAGAAAGGGCGGCGCCCTCTTCCATTCTCTTTTGAATTATTTTTCTTTCTCCATTATTAACATTGACTATATATAAATCGTGAAACCAGCCATTGAAAGTGATTTCACGCAAGTAAGGTGTGTCGTCATAAGCGATAAGAAAATTAGGATTTTCAGCAAAGAGAACTTGGGGCAAATCAATATCTGCTAATTGAATAAACTGCTTTGTATCGAAGTGATAAACGCAAAGAAAAGTCCTGTCTTTGTTTTCTTTCCACCAAATTTTTTGATGCGGCTTAATCCTTGGGTCGTTTGAGTGCCAAATGTCAATTTCTCGCTTTTTTAAAATGGAGTCTATGTCGTAAAAAGTGGATTCTGTAAAAGTAACTTTCTCCTCCTTTGGAACTGTGTCTATATATGGCTTAAGACCAAAAAACAAGCGTTCTCCATTTTGCGTCCATTTCATTTGATTTTTAAAAGGAATAAACCAATCTTTTGGGCTGTTTTCAGATAAAAGCACGGTGTCAAGCGTTTTGTCAGCAGATTTCCAAATAAAAACAGAGCAAGAATCGGGCTTTGCTTCTTTGTCTTCTTTTGCCACAATAAAGGAGAGCAGCTGGTCATTTTCATACCAGGCAAGCGAGGAGTAATGCGAGTTTTTTTCAGTAAATATTTGCATCGGAAAACTCAAATTCCCTTTTAAATCAATATAATACAGACCGTTCTTTTCTCCTCCCAAATCCTCTCTTGCAAACACGAGATAATTTGATAAGCTATCGAAACTAAATTCAGTAGTAAACCTAAATGTTAGCTCGGCTTCGCTTTCTAAATGTCTTAAAATCAAGTCTGAGCCGGTAATTTTTTTATTTTTATCTTTGGATTTCGAGCTTTCATCTTGATATAACTTATACGCCAGCCATTTAGAATCATTAGAAAAATCAAATTTTTGCACGCTTTCTATTCTATTTTCTTTTGCTTGCTCAAAATTATAAAGAATCATTGCGTTTTTTGGACGCTCTTTACCTTTTTCTAAGTTCTCAATTTCCAAAGCCTTAGGAACGGAAACAATCGCCGCCCAAACGGAGTTTTTAGAAATCTTGCAAGAGGCAGCTTGCTCAAAACTGATTGAGGTATCGGCATCGGTTGGCTGAATAATGATTTTTGGGTCGCCACGCTCGGGACGCAAAACATAGCTAAGAAATTTCCCATCATCACTAATTTCAGGGAGCCGCAAAGCGTTGAATTTCATTATATCTGTAAAAGTAAAAGGCTCTTTTGCATTTAGTAAATTTGCAGAAAAAATAATTAAACTAACAAAAATAATTGCTTTTCTAAAAGCGACAATCGATGCGTTAAGTCTTTGAAAATGCACTTTGTAGTTTATGCTCATCGTTTTTCCTTAAATATTAATCATACTATAATAAAAATCAAAAAAGCAATTTAATTGAAAAATATTGCAAAAAAAAATGAAAATCGAAATTTATGTGAAAGCTCTTGAAAAAGCGTAGATTAAAACGTAGGGAATGTATTGTAGAAAAAAAGAGATGTGCTACACCTTCAAGCTGTGGCAGATCTTGAACTCCTTCCCATTTGAGTTTTAGGAAGGAGGTAGGCTTCCTATAAATATTTTATTTTTTCCCTTGCATATTTTATTTTTATTTATTATGTTGCAAAAGTTATAATAATCATGAAAAAAGGAAAATTAAAAGTAAACCCCTTATCAATCTTTTAAAAAAAGCTGGGGTAAACAGTTAACTATTTGTATTAAAAATTTACGAGGTTTTTTGTTATGAAAAAAGCATTTTTTTTACTAGCATTGTTAGTAATTTTATTTACTAACGTTAGAGCATGCCCACCCGGATGGACTGAATCAGCGAGAGAAACCATTACATATAATGGTTGCACTTATGAATATATCTATTGCTATGGTATTAATAATGGATACCATTGCATCGCCATTTCTGAAATCAGTGTAGTTTACGATCCTCCTTTATGCACAGGCTTGACTTTTGAGTTAAACATGCAAAATATAACTGATAAAATTTTGATCCAAATTGCAACAGACTCAACAATACGTAATTGGGCTGGGTTTGCAGAAATTCCTAACTGCCCAAATGGGCTAATGTGTCTTATTAGAATGTATGATGCTATCTGCTATAACGGATGGTACACCTATACAAGGCTTAACAAAGACGGAACCACAACCATTGTCGAGTCAATGAATAAATGTGATGATAAAGTAAGAAGCTGTAGTGAAACTGTTACAATTTGTTGGGATGTGAGTTTGCAAGAATATGTAATAATAAGAGTAGGTAGCAGCTTGGTAGGTCCCCCTTGCAAATGGCCTTGCCACACAAATTGCGAATACTAAAAAAGGTTTTTTGAGAAAAAACCTGCCCATTTGTATTTCACATAAAAAACAAAAAAGTTGAAAATAATTAATGATTAATGAGTATACAACTTATATACCACTAAGCTAAAGGTAACACTATGAAAAAATTAGTTTTCTTTTTTTTAATATTCTTGTCATATAACCTTTTTCCTCAAAGCTGGGAGTTAATGTATAAAGATAGTATTATGCAATATGACAATATTTATCAAGACTACGGGAAATTAAATATAGAGGAGCTATTAATAAAAGGCGATTCCGTTATTTTTTTAAGAGCAAGGTCTGATTCTATTCTTCTGATATATGATAAAAGTAAAAAAGAATTTTATCATATTTTAAAGCAAGATTTTTGGAAGGGACTTAAAAATGATACTTTGTATAACTTGTATAAAAAATCAGATATTCTTAATTTATTTTATGATTCTAAAGAGAATTGCTGGTTTAGTTGTGGAGATTGTATAATACAATTTACTCCAGATACAGCGTATATATATAGTGATATTTTTGTTAAAGAACTAAATAAAACTTGTAAAATAAGGCGGGGTGCCAACAGAACCATTAGAAAAATTAAAGAAGACAAAGCGGGTAATATTTGGTTTTATTTAATTTCAGTTCTACAAGACACTGACACTACTTTACAAACGTATTCAATGCTTTGTAAGCATACCGGCAGTGGAATTGAGTCAGTCTTAATTTCATCGACATTTTATATGTTTGTTTCAAAATGTAATTTCGTTTTTGACGATCAAAATCGGGTTTGGTATGTTTATGGAGATTCTTGTTATATCATCAAAGATGATGTGGTTGAAAAAAAGTTTACCACTATTGATGCTTGGAAAGGTTATGGCAGTTTTTCAGACTTAGTGATGGATTCAAAAGGGAATTTTTTTGCTACGAATAATCTTTTATTTCTATTTAAATATGATGGTGATACTTTGACTGTTGACAGAAGGTTGCGAGATATAGAAGTAGAAATTAGAAAAACAGGTGTTGGGCATTTGTATTGGATGCGAATAGATAGCTTGGATAATATTTGGATAACTGGTCATTATTCCTGTTATTTGTATAAAATTGACACAGCTGGAGTTATAAGTGCTTACGAAACACCTAAATTTGACACAACTGGAACTGATTGGTGCTATAAATCGTTGATGGAAATCGACAATGACGGAAAAATCTGGATACCAGCTCAAGGTATTGTCTTGGAAAGTTATGGCATTTACGTTTTCGACCCAGATTCAACTAAAACTGAAGTAGAAGAAAGGAAAGAAAGCGTTAGCAAGGATTTCCAAATCTTCCCCAATCCCGCTCAAAATGAAATAACTCTTTCCATTCCAGAAAATCAAAGTATATACTCAATCTCTATTTTTAATTCTCTCGGAATGGAAGTAAAACGGATTGAGCAAGCCAAAATAATAGGAAATAGCAAAATCACAATTTCAACAGCAGATTTCCCAAATGGCTTATATCATTGCTCCTTCATAAATCAAGCAGACAGAATAACGAAAAGTTTTGTAATATTGAGGTGATCTTTTTGAACCGTGATTAAAAGGATTTTAGGATTACTTGATTTTTCAGATGGACTCCACCTCAAAAGTGGAGTCCATTTGAAAGAATGGCGCAGCCTAACTTTTCAAAATTTATTTTGTGATAATAAATTTTTGTGATAAGTTTCTCTGAGCGCTTTTTAAAATGCAGTAGTAAATGCCAGATGGGAATTGTTTTGCATCTAAAATGAAGGGACTGCTGCTCTCGAATTTGCTTTCAAAAACTACTTCACCGATGCTGTTCAATATTTTCAAATCTGCGGCTGCATTGTTTTCTAAATTATGTTTTATAGATATGTAATCGCTTGCCGGATTAGGAGTTATTAAAAGTTGCGGAATTTCGCTTAAACTATTTTCTTTAACGCTAATTTTGAAATCTTTAATTAGTTCAATTTTTGATTCAACAAACTGATAATAGCTTGTGAAATTGTGATTTGAAAATACAGCGAACCATTTTCCCGAGCCTGGCAAAGCTATTTGGAGGTCGCCCCCAACGCTAAGATGCTCATAAGAATAAGCTGAAAATTCTTCTTTTTTCTTAAACTTTTCAAAATTTACGCTGTCGCATAGAAAGAAAGATACTTCACCAGTATTTTCATCGTTCCACTTGTAGAATCTACTTCTTTGGCCATCTCTTTTATTTTCAGCAGTTAAAATATCGCGTGCGCTCCATTGCAAATTAACTCCATATTCCGCCGTCTCGGGTAAAGTTAAAAGTTCTGGACTGTATTCAGCTATTTTTACGTTAAAATATGGAATTGTTACGTTATAAACAGCATTTGCAGTGCTGTTAAAGTTTGTTAAGTAAAATGCCTTTGTGGAATCTTGGGGCGCCCAGCCATATTTTGGATGGTAAATTTGAACTAAATACTGCTTTTTTTCACCAGCTAAAAAAGTAACTTTTCCATTAAAATCTGTCCAAATTGTGCCAGCTTGATCTGGATTACTACTGTAAGCACTTGGTGCAGCATAAATTATGAGTTTTGCTCCTTCGATTGGATTGCCAAGCGTATCGGTTACGCTTACATTGAAAGTGCAGGTTTCAGCATAATTTTCTATTAAATTAATTGGATAGCCATCAGGACGAAAACCCTCAACTAAGGCATCGTCCCAGCCATAGCTGCCGCCTTCCATCATATTTGTAATACCATAAGCTGAATTCCCGCTTGGGGCAAGACCGCCGCGGAAGAACTCAAAATGATTCCAGCCCTCGTCATAAATAGCGCCAAAAACGTGGTCCATACTCCAAGTTCCAAGGTAAATCAGAGGTATAAGAGCAGTTCTGCAAGCGCCTGCCATTAAAAATGCGTCTTCGTTGCACATTCCATCGTGCTTCATCAAAATCTGGTTTGGCTGAAAACTACGCGGCAAAGTTACATCTACCGGCAAGGCAAGCGATCCCCAATTCCCAATCATATCTAATGCGTGATTGGAGGGCAAAAAGGGTCTGCCAAAGGGGAAATATGTCCTTCTTCTATCCCAAAGGATTTTCGGCTGCTGCATTAGCTCGCCAAAACGCGGGATTGAATCCACGCTACCTTTGGAGGTCTTAACGTTTACTGGTTGATAATTGTAATTTGGGTCAGGGTTGCTCCAAATGTAATGCCTCCACTCATAACCATAAGTTCTTTGTTCTTTGCTGTTTACATTGTCTTTAGCGTAAACTCCTTCTTGGTCTAATTTTGGGTGAACAACGTAAAAATAATAAATTTCCTTTGGGACTTCGGACCAAATTGTGTCGTTAAGGCTTGGGTCAAAAATGCGATATTTTGTTGTTGTGTAATAATCCCTTGCTTCGAAAGAGCCATACTCAACTTTTTCAACGTATTGGAGCGAATCGTCAACCTTATATATGTGTGCCGCGTTTCTTAAAATCATTTCCTTATCGGACAAAAACCTTGAATCGCTAAGCGATTGCAAGGACATATAGGCAATAACAAAAGCAACTTCATCTTTTTGCTCAATCGGAGCATCAAGAATGAGCTGGGCATAATCGACGTCAAGATTTCTTGTGGCTAATAGTCTAAACTTATACAATAATTGGTCTTCGAGCCAAAGCGGGGCTTCTCCAATCGCTTCTTTAGCGGTCTCTGAAATTGTAAAGGCTGGGGAAAGATAGCTTAAAGATTCATCTCGGGTGTCGATTATGTAGGCAGAATATTCATTGTCCTGCAAAATTGTTTTTCCGGAAATGCTTTCAATTAATTCGTTTTCTTGAATGTAGTTAAGGATTTCCATTTTATTTTTTAGAAATCTTGGTTTATAGTAATTCGGTTTTATTTGCGTTGCTGGAAGCGGAATTGCCTCAATTGACTTAATTTCTTTATTGACAGAAGCAGTTCCCTTTTGCTCAGCCTTTTCTACTTTAATGATTTGTTGAGAATTAGCAAAATAGTTAAAAACAAAAAAACATATAACTGCTAAAAATATAATATTTTTCTTCATTTTATCTCCTTATTTCAAAAAACTTTTCATTAACCCCAAAATTTACCAAAGTTAATCTTATAAAATTACGATTTTTACGCTTTATTCCAAAATAAAAAATAAAAAGTTTTACAATTAAAAGCAAATTCCTTTTTTAAAATTTGTATTTGCTTTATTTCAAAGAGTAAGCATAATTTATAA
>LSQX01203134.1_pt1 | contig 16467 bp, 12 predicted proteins | sample 654561 | NCBI WGS metagenome assembly LSQX01 (sample SAMN04489861, study PRJNA283612) | anaerobic digester metagenome | isolation source: 4 biogas reactors fed with cattle manure at either 37C or 55C with and... | place: Denmark: Kongens Lyngby | collected 2014 | reverse complement strand
TGCATCCCGGGGCTCGGGTTGCACAGGGGCGCTGGTCACGCGCTCGGGCGCCGGTGCCTTGGTGGTCACCACCTGCTGCTGGGTCGGTTCCGGCGGCGGGGCGGCCTCCTCGACCGGGATCACCGGCTGGATCTCGCTGTCCTGAAACACCGTCTCTTCGGGGGTGCTGGGGGTGGCCTTCTCGTCCAGGGTGCCGCTGCCGAGCTGATCGAACTGCGCCAGGTAGTCCGCATCGTCCGGCGCATCGGTGCTGGGCTGGGTGGCCAGGGTGATTTCCAGGCTGCGCGCCAGCTCCCGGGGATCGGGCACATCGAAGGTGATGCCGAGGATGACCAGAGCATGCAGCACCGCCGCCAGGAACAGGGTGAACCCCAGGCGGTCCCTGGGTTCGATACCGGGTCTGGGCGGCCCGGCAAGGGCTGGCTGCGTCGCTGCTGTGTTCATGCTGTCCATAGGCGTGGGGGGCGTACTGCAGCGCAGTCTGCCCCTGTCACGGAAAAAAATCTACGCACTGTGTCGCGCTTTGAGCTGCTGTTCGATGCAATCCATCAGTTTTCCGCCGATATCCGTATCGAAGGCTGCATCGATCTCGCGGATGCAGGTTGGGCTGGTCACGTTGATCTCGGTGAGGTAGTCGCCGATCACGTCCAGGCCGACGAACAGCAGGCCGCGCCGGCGCAGCTCGGGCCCTACCTCGGCGGCGATCCAGCGGTCGCGCTCGCTCAGCGCCCGCGCCTCGCCGCGCCCACCGGCCGCCAGGTTGCCCCGGGTCTCGCCAGCCTGGGGAATACGCGCCAGGCAGTAGGGCACCGGCTCGCCGTTGATCATCAGGATGCGCTTGTCGCCATCGATGATCTCGGGCAGGTAGCGCTGGGCCATGATCTGCTGGTGGCCATGCTGGGTCAGTGTCTCGATGATGACACTGATATTCGGATCGTTCTGATTCACACGGAAGATCTGCGACCCGCCCATACCGTCCAGCGGCTTGAGGATGACATCGCCGTGCTCGGCGATGAAGGCGCGCAACAGGTCTGCCCGGCGGGTTACCGTATTCGGCGGGCAGCACTGGGGGAAGCGGGTGGCGAAGAGTTTCTCGTTGCAATCACGCAGACTGGCCGGGCGATTGACTACCAGCACACCGTCGCGCTCGGCTGCCTCGAGGATATGAGTGGCATAGAGGAATTCGTTATCGAAGGGCGGGTCCTTGCGCATCAGGATCACGTCCAGCTGGCTCAGCGGCAGCAGTTGCGCCTCGCCCAGCTCATACCAGCGCTGGGGGTCGGCGAAGACCTGCAGCGGGCGCATGCTGCCCATCGCCTGGCCGTTCTGCAGGTAGATGTCCTGCGGCTCCATGTAGCTCAGTTCCCAGCCCCGCTGCCGGGCGGCCAGCAGCATGGCCAGGGAGCTGTCCTTCTTGTAGTGGATCGCGCTGATCGGATCCATGACGATACCAATACGAATACTCATGGGGTTTTCACTGTGTCGAGCGGATATTGACCGCAGTGTACCCCCTGGGCCGGATACGAAGAAAGGATGACCGAAGTCGCAAGCTGTCTCACCGGCAGGAAGCCTTTATGGATTGCCCGGGAAATCTATGCTAAAAGTACGGCGAAATGGAATTGGTCGGTCTGGTGAGCCTGGCCGCCCGGTAACTGACCGCCGCATATAACAAGGGCTGATGTTTATGGACGAAAATTTCGAGAGCCTGAAAGTCATGGTTATTGATGACAGCAAGACCATCCGGCGTACCGCGGAAACGCTGCTGAAGAAGGTCGGTTGTAACGTCATCACCGCTGTAGACGGCTTTGATGCCCTGGCCAAGATCGCTGATAATCACCCCGACATCATCTTTGTCGACATCATGATGCCGCGTCTGGATGGTTATCAGACCTGCGCACTGATCAAGAACAACGCTGCCTTCCGTTCCACCCCGGTCATCATGCTGTCAAGCAAGGACGGTCTGTTCGACAAGGCCAAGGGTCGGATCGTGGGGTCGGATCAGTATCTGACCAAGCCATTCAGCAAGGAAGAATTGCTGGGCGCCATCCGCGCTCATGTTCCGCAGTCGGACAGGAAGGTGGCCGGCGCCGGTAACTGAGGCCGCCGGTAATTTTGATCCAGGGGGATAAATGGCTCGCATACTTGTAGTGGATGATTCGCCGACCGAGCTGTACAAGCTCAGCGGCATGCTGGAAAAGAACGGATTCGAGGTGCTCAAGGCAGAGAACGGCGCCGATGGCGTGGCACTGGCCCGACAGGAAAAGCCCGACGCCGTACTGATGGACATCGTGATGCCCGGACTCAACGGCTTCCAGGCTACCCGGCAACTCACCAAGGACCCGGAAACCGCACATATCCCGGTGATCATCGTGACCACCAAGGATCAGGAAACCGACCGGGTCTGGGGCAAGCGTCAGGGGGCCAAGGATTATCTGACCAAGCCCGTTGAGGAAACCACGCTGATCAAGACACTGAAGACGGTGCTGGGTAACTGACCGGCACCGACATCTCGGTGCATATGACAACAGGGACGGTATGTCAGAGACATTGCATCCTTTCGATCTTCTCCAGCAGCTGGCGGAGCGTTGTGTACGGATGGCCGCCGGCCTGCCGTCACAGGAAGTGGTGGCCGAAACCTGGAGTGGCATCGGTTTCCGCCTCGCCGGCCAGCCCATGATCGCCAGTCTCGGCGAGATCAGTGAAATTCTCCATGAGCCGCGCTACACCGCACTGCCCAGGGTCAAGCCCTGGGTCAGGGGTGTGGCCAATGTGCGTGGCAGGCTCCTGCCGATCATCGACCTCAGCCAGTTCTTCGGGGCCACCAGCAGTGCTCCGCGCAAGCAGCGGCGGGTGCTGGTGCTGGACCGGGACGAGATCTTCGTCGGTCTGCTGGTCGATGAGCTGTTCGGCATGCAGCATTTTCCAGTAAGCAGTTTTACCACCTCGGTGCCTGATCTGCCGCAGCAGTTCAGGCCCTTCGTGGTGGGCGCCTATACCGGAGAGCAGGTATCGATGATATTCAACTTCCGGGCATTGGCACGCGACCAGGCGTTCCTTGACGTGGCGGTCTGATCGGAGGGGGGCGGGCCGGCGGTTGCCGGTGCGCAACATTTCAGGACTTCAAGAAGCATGCGGTAGGCCAGGTAGGGGCCCAGAAAATGAAAAATTTTGACACCACCAGCATCCTCTCGACTCTGCGCAGCAACCGGACCATCAGTGGCCTGTTCGTCGCGCTGGTTGTCTCGTTGATCCTGCTGTTCATCAACTTCCTGTACGTGAACGTGCAGAGCTCATACGACACCGAGTACATCGGTCACTCGGGTGAGCTGCGGGTACTGTCCCAGCAGATCTCCAAATCGGCGACCGAAGCGGCAACCGGTACCCGTGAGGCATTCCCGCTGCTGCTGCAGGCGCGCAACGATTACGAGCAGCGCTGGGGCTATCTGACCAACGGTCGGGACGAAACCGGCCTGCCGCCGACGCCCGGCGCCCTGTCCGAGGAGCTGGCTGCGGCCGGTGCGGACTGGGAGAAGCTGCGTAACAACGCCGACGCCATTCTGAACAGTGAAGAGACGGTACTGGCGCTGCACGAGGTGGCCGCCCAGCTGTCCGATACCGTGCCGCAGCTGCAGGTCGAGTACGAGGATGTGGTGGACGTGCTGATCGAAAGCGGTGCCTCCGCCCATCAGGTTTCCATGGCCCAGCGTCAATCCCTGCTGGCCGAGCGGATTCTCGGCTCGGTGAACCGGGTACTGGCGGGTGACGAGGACGCGGTCATGGCGGCCGACAGCTTCGGTCGCGACGCTACCCTGTTCGGTCGGGTGCTCGATGGCATGCTGCACGGCAACGAGGTACTGGGCGTGACCCGGGTAACCGACCCTGATGCGGTGAGCCGTCTGGAGGAGATCGCCGACCTGTTCAGCTATGTATCCGAATCGGTTGAGCAGATCCTGCTCACCTCGCCCGAGCTGTATCAGGTACGAAGCGCGGCCAACAACATCTTCAGCGATTCCCAGCAGCTGCTGGACAACGTGTCCACCCTATCCCAGGCCTTCGAGAAACGTGCCGACGGCCGCTGGTTCAACACCCTGCTGGGCTATCTGCTGGGCCTGATCGCCCTGGGCAGCATTCTGCTCATCGGCCTGCAGCTGACCCGCGATACCCGCCAGCGTCTGGCGGAAACCGCTGCCACCAACGAGCGTAACCAGGCGGCGATTCTGCGACTGCTGGACGAGATCGCCGACCTCGCGGACGGTGACCTGACAGCCGAAGCGACGGTGACCGAGGACTTCACCGGTGCCATCGCGGACTCCATCAACTACTCCATCGACCAGCTGCGTGCCCTGGTAGAGACCATCAACCACACCGCACTGCAGGTGGCCAAGGCGGCGCAGGAAACCCAGAGCACGGCCATGCACCTGGCCGAGGCGTCCGAGCACCAGGCCCAGGAAATCGCCGGTGCCTCCGCCGCGGTGAACGAGATGGCCGTGTCCATTGACCAGGTATCGGCCAACGCCGCCGAGTCCGCCGCGGTAGCGGAACGTTCGGTAGCCATCGCCAACAAGGGCAACGAGGTGGTACAGAGCACCATCGCCGGCATGGACGTGATCCGTGAGCAGATCCAGGACACCTCCAAGCGGATCAAGCGTCTGGGTGAATCCTCCCAGGAGATCGGTGACATCGTCAGCCTGATCAACGACATTGCCGACCAGACCAACATTCTGGCGCTGAACGCCGCCATCCAGGCGGCGATGGCCGGTGATGCCGGTCGTGGCTTCGCGGTGGTAGCGGACGAGGTACAGCGTCTGGCGGAACGTTCCTCGGCGGCCACCAAGCAGATCGAGGCGCTGGTGAAGACCATTCAGACCGATACCAACGAAGCGGTCATCTCGATGGAGCAGACCACCGCCGAGGTGGTCAGCGGTGCCCGCCTGACCCAGGATGCGGGTGTGGCCCTGGAGGAGATCGAAAAGGTATCCACCAGCCTGGCGGCGCTGATCCAGAACATCTCCAACGCGGCGCGCCAGCAGGCGTCCTCCGCCGGCCACATTTCCAACACGATGAACGTGATCCGCGAGATCACCTCGCAGACCTCTGCCGGTACGACCGCCACCGCGCGCAGCATCGGCGAGCTGGCCAAGCTGGCCGAGAGCATGCGTCAGTCGGTGGACGGTTTCACCCTGCCCGAGCGTAACTGAGGGGCAGCGCCGGGGTGGCCGCAAGGCCACCCCCATTGAGGGCACCGCGAGGGTCGCACAGTGCATACAACGCCACACTGGTCATTGGAGAAGTTGCCAGACATGGACGGACATCAGTTCCGTCAGTGGCAGGCCCTATTGGAAATGCGTACCGGTGTCTGCGTGAATGCCGAACGCCAGATCTATCTGCAGACCAGTCTGCGGGCGCGGATGCGGGATCTGGGGATCAGCGATTATCAGACCTACTACGAACATGTGACCGAGGGCGTCAGCGGCGCGGTGGAATGGTCGGCGCTGGTGGAATGCCTGACCGTGCGCGAAACCAGCTTCATGCGCCACCGTCCCTCCTTCGAGTGTGTCGCGCGGTTGCTTCGGGAACGCCTGCAGCAGCCGCAACAGCGACCGCTGCACCTGTGGAGCCTGGGCTGCGCCAGCGGTGAGGAAGCCTATTCCCTGGCCATGGTGGTGGAACAGGTGCTCAGCGAGACCGGGCAACCGCGCCGGGATTTCGGCATCTGGGCAACCGATATCAGCCAGCAGGCGCTGGATCAGGCGCGCCGGGGGGTCTATCCGGCCCGGCGCCTGGGTGGGATGACCGCCGCCGAGACACATCAATGGCTGGAACAACTGCCGGATGGACAGTATCAGGTAGCCAGTGTGCTGCGTGACCGGGTGTGTTTCACCCGGCTGAACATCCTGGAACTGGCCCAGGCCCCGATCCGGGACCTGGATATCATCTTCTGCCAGAACCTGCTCATCTACTTCCGGCGCTGGCGCCGTCGCGAGCTGCTCAACCAACTGGCAAGACGGTTGACGCCCGGCGGCATGCTGGTGATCGGGCCAGGTGAAATAATGGACTGGGATAATCCCTTGCTCGAGCCCGTAGCGGATGATGGCGTACAGGCTTACAGGCGCAGGGACTGCATGGAATGTCTGGAGTGACTATGGGTGATCGGCATGATTATGTCGCCCTCGACTGGGTTAAAGGCGAGATTTCCGAGACGCTGAATCAGGCGCGTCAGGCACTGGAAGCCTTTGTGGAGAACCCCGAGGACACTACGCGGCTGCGCTTTTGCCTGACCTATATCCATCAGGTCCACGGCACCTTGCAGATGGTCGAATTCTACGGTGCTGCGCTGCTCGCCGAAGAAATGGAGAAGCTTGCCCAGGCGCTGATGCACGGTACCTGCAGCCGCCAGGCCGAAGCACTGGAAGTGCTCATGCAGGCCATCCTGCAGATGCCCTCGTACCTGGATCGGGTGCAGAGTGGGCGGCGCGATGTACCTGTCCTGCTGCTGCCACTGCTCAACGACATGCGCAGTGCCCGGGACGAGAAGCTGCTGACCGAGACCGCAGTATTCAATCCGCAGCTGCGCGACAGCGAGGCCGAACCCGTCGCCCGGGTGGACTTCGCCAGCCCCACGGTAACCCTGCAGCTGCGCAAGCTGCGTCAGGCGCTGCAGATCACCCATGCGGCGATCCTGCGCGGCCAGGATGTCGAGCGCAACAGTCACCAGCTGGGTCGGGTCTTCGTGCGCCTGGAGCAGCTGTTCCAGGGGACCCGCTATGCCGAGCTGTGGGGGGCCTTTGCCGGGGTCGCCGAAGGGCTCGAGCATGGCAGCATCGAGAATGGTGCGGCGGTACGCCAGCTGCTGCGCCTGGCCGACCGTGAGCTGCGCCAGCTGCTGGAGGAAACCAGCGATATCGTGCAGCAGGACCCCAGTCCCGAGCTGCTGCGCAACCTGCTGTTCTACATTGCCAAGAGCGGGGGCGAGAGTCCGCGGCTCAAGGCCCTGAAAGAGCATTACCAGCTGGCCGATCTCTGGCAGGAAGGCGGCGACACCAGCACCGGCAGCAGCGACCCGCTGGTGGGTCTGGATCAGGGCACCATGCAGTCGGTGGCCGCGGCGCTCAACGAGGAGCTGCTGCAGGTCAAGGAGCGTCTGGATCTCTTCGTTCGGAGTACTGCCCGCAGCCAGCACGAGCTGGGCGAACTTTTGCCGGACATGAAGCGCATTGCCGATACCCTGGCAGTGCTCGGTCTCGGTCAGCCGCGGCGGGTGCTGCAGGAGCAGATCGAGCGGGTCGAGCAGCTGGCCTCCGCCCCGGACTCGCCGACCGATGCACAGTTGATGGAAGTGGCCGGCGGCATGCTCTATGTCGAAGCCAGCATGCACGGCATCCTGGCCATGGAGCGCATGAACGAGCAGGCTGCCGCCGGCGGCCAGCTGTCGACGACCGGCGCCCTGCTGCAGGTTCAGCAGCAGGTGGTACTGGAGGCGCGCAACAATCTGGAGCAGACCCGCGAGGCCATCAGCGCCTTCGTCGCCGGTCAATGGGATTACAGCCATCTGGAACCCGTGGACGAGCTGCTGACCAGCATCCGTGGTGGTCTGGCGATGCTGCCGCTCAAGCGGGCCGCCGACGCCGTGGCTGCCTGTCGACTTTATATCAAGCGCGAACTCATCGACGCCCACCGCGTCCCGGACTGGGAGGCGCTGGATGCCCTGGCGGACGTCATCTCCGGTATCGACTACTACCTGGAGCGGGTGGCCCGGGATGACGCCAGTCGCGGCGATGGCATTCTCACCACCGCCGAGGAGCGCCTGGCAGCCCTGGGTTACCCGCCGGCAGAGCTGTCGCGCCTGCAGGCCGGCGCCGTGCCGCTGGATGACCGCGAGAGCATCGCCAGCCCCGAGGAGGCCGCCGAGGCGGCAGTTGCAGTCGAGCCGGCGCTGGTCGAAGAGGCGTCGGAGGATGATGAGGAGCTTGACCCGGAGCTGCTGGAGATCTTCATCGAGGAAGTCGGCGAAGTGCTGGAAACCCTCGAGGAGTATACCCCGCGCTGGGAGGCCGATAACGACGACGTCAGCGCGCGCACCGAAGTCCGCCGGGCCTTCCACACCCTGAAGGGCAGTGGGCGCATGGTCCAGGCCAGTGTACTGGCCGAGTTGGCCTGGGCGGTGGAGAACATGCTCAACCGGGTGATCGACGGCAACGTGGACACCACGCCCGCGATCTTTGCCGTGGTCAATGCAGCACGTGGCCTGATGCCGGCCCTGCTGGACGACTTTGCCAATGGCCGGCCCAGCGCCCTGCAGGTGGTCGAACGTCTTGCCGGGCAGGCGGAGATGCTGTCCCGTGGGGAGATGCCGACCGATGTGATCGGAGAGCTGGAGCCGGCACCGCAAACCCTGGTGGCCGAGCTGCCCGACGAGGTTCTGGACGAGCCCCCGATCATCGAGCCTGTCGAAGAGTTGCAGCCGCAGGTCGAAGCAGAGCTGCCGCTTGAGCTGGAAGCAGAACCGGAGACACAAGCGGAACGGGATGCACCGTCGCTGCCGGCCATCGAATTCGAGCTGGAAAGCGCGGATCTGCCGCTGCCGGAGCTGGTCGAGGAGTCGGCGCCGGACGCACTGCCCGAGCTGCCTGATGAGGTGGCCGAGCCGGTGGCGCTGGAGGCAGAGGAACCCACCGACGCAGTCGAAACTGTCGAGACACTCGAGCCGACCGACACCGTGCCGCTGGCGGCGGAGAGCGCGACCGAGCTGGATCCGCTGCTGCTGAGGATCTTCCGTACCGAAACCCAGTCCCATATCAGCCAGATCAACGGGTTCCTGGACAAATGCCATCGCGAGCTGCCCCAGCCGTTGAGCGATGCACTGCAGCGGGCGCTGCACACCCTCAAGGGCAGCGCACACATGGCCGGCATTCAGCCGGTGGCGGCCCTGGTCACGCCCCTGGAGAAGCTGGCCAAGGACTTCAAGACCAATCTGATTCCCGCCGACCAGGCCGTCGCCGAACTGCTTGGCGAGGCGGTCGGCATGCTGCAGGCCTGGCTGGATCAGGACGACGCGAATCAGGCCATCAGCGGCAGCGAGGAATTCCTGCAGCGGCTTGATGCGCTCTATCAGCAGACCATGCAGCGGCTCGACAGCAGCCGCGCCCAGCTGGAGGGAGGTAGCGATACCGACCTGCTGTCGATCTTCCTGACCGAGGGCGTCGAACTCTTGCTGGACGCCGCCGACGAGCTGGCCGAGGGGCAGGCGATCGACCATGTCGAACTGGGTCGTGCATTGCGTGCCCTGGCCGAGGTGGCCCAGGAGGTCGAGCTGCCGGCCATCGAAGAACTCTGTCAGGGGCTGGAAGACGTTCACGAAGCCCTGGTCGGACAGCGCCTGCAGCTGGATGACACCGTCACCGGCGCCCTGGCGCGGGCCCATGAGCGCCTGATCGCAATGATGGACCAGGTCGCTGCGCACCAGCATGTGCAGTCGGCACAGGCCGAACTGCAGGAGCTGCGCGAGCTGTTCTCCGTGCCGATCGAAACGCCGGCCCCGACGGTGGAGACGGCGGCCGCCGAGGCCGAGTCCGCTGTGGCAGCAGGGCAGTGGCTGCCGACTGAGGCGGATGTCGACAGCGAACTGGTGGATATCTTCCTCGAGGAGGCGCAGGAAATCCTCGACAGTGCGTCCACCGGCCTGCAGCGCTGGCTGGCCGAGCCGGGCGACGCCGAGGCACTGCATGCCCTGTTGCGAGACCTGCACACACTCAAGGGCGGCGCGCGCATGGCCGAGATACGTCCGGTCGGCGATCTGGCTCACGAACTCGAGTTCCTCTACGAGGGGCTGGTGGGCGGCCGCTTCGAGCTGATTGACGGTCTGCCCGAGCTGCTGATGGCCTGCCATGACGCCCTGGCCGACATGGTCGAGGGCATTCAGGCCGGTCGTGCGATCAGCGATGGCATGGCGCTGACCCGCGCCATCCGCGAGTTCCGCGCCGCGCCGCAGCAGGTACCGCAGTGGCGGGAGGACACTCCACTCCGCACTGCGCCCCCGGCGGAGGCGATGGTGCCCGAGGTATCGCTGGCCGAACTGCCGCCCGCGGACGAACCGCTGTCGGAAATCCCTGTGGCGAGCCCGGTGGTATCCGGCATGCTCGGCATGTTCATCGAAGAGGCCCGGGAGCTGCTGCAGCCCTGCGCCGCATTGCTGGCCCAGCTGCCCGGCGACCCGGCGGCCGCTGCGCAGCTGTTGCACCGGGTCGAGGCGCTCAAGGGGTCTGCCCGTCTGGCCGGCCAGGACAGCCTCGCCGAACAGGCGCGGGAGCTGGAGCGCGCCCTGCACGAAGCCGGTCCGCAACTGCAGCAGCAGCTGGAAACCGGTTTCTCCAGGCTGCAGGCGGATATCGAGCAACTGGCCGGTGGTCACAGCCAGGTGGTGGAGGACTGGACCGCAGCGGTGGTCCCGGTCGCGCAGCCGGAGCCGGAGGCCCCTGCGGCGCTGCCGACCTCCGAGCATACCCTGGCGCAGGTTCGACAGATCCTGAGCGACGCCATGGGTCAGGGGCAGGCCGAGACCGGTGGCAACCGCTCCGCCGTGCAGGAATCGGTCAAGGTGCCTGCGGCGCTGCTCGAAGAGCTGGTCAACCTGGCGGGCGAAACCTCCATCTTCCGCGGCCGCATCGAACAGCAGGTCACCGATATCAGCCATACGCTGAATGATATGGAAAGCACCATCGAGCGGGTTCGCGACCAGCTGCGGCGTCTGGACATGGAAACCCAGGCGCAGATCCTGTCGCGCCACCAGGAGGAGATCGAGCAGGGTTACGAGGACTTCGACCCGCTGGAGATGGACCGCTACTCCCAGTTGCAGCAGCTGTCCCGCTCGCTGTTCGAGTCCGCCTCGGACATGCTCGACCTCAAGGAAACCCTGGCGGCCAAGAGCCGGGATGCCGAAACCCTTCTGCTGCAGCAGGCGCGGGTCAACACCGAGCTGCAGGAAGGCCTCATGCGTACCCGCATGGTGCCCTTCGATCGTCTGCTCCCGCGCCTGCGGCGAGTGGTCCGTCAGGTCTCCGCGGAGGTCGGCAAGCAGGTCAACCTGGAGGTGCTCAACGCCGAAGGGGAGATGGACCGCAGCGTACTGGAACGCATGATGGGACCGCTCGAGCACATGCTGCGTAACGCGGTCGACCACGGGATCGAGCTGCCGGCGGCGCGCAACCAGCGTGGCAAGTCCGAGACCGGGCGCATCACCCTGGACCTGCAGCGTGAGGGTGGCGAGATAGTGCTGCGGCTGTCCGATGACGGCCGCGGGGTGGATCTGCAGGCGGTGCGAGCCAAGGCCATCGAGCGCGGCCTGATGGATGTCGATGCCCACCTCACCGATCACGAGGTGCTGCAGTTCATCCTTCAGGCCGGGTTCAGTACCGCCGAGCAGGTGACACAGATTTCCGGCCGCGGGGTCGGCATGGATGTGGTCAACAGCGAAATCAAGCAGCTCGGTGGCAGCATGACGCTGAGCACCGAGGCGGGGCAGGGCACGACCTTCACCATACGACTGCCGTTCACCGTGTCGGTGAACCGGGCGCTGATGGTGTACTCCGGCGACGACCTCTATGCCATTCCGCTGAATACCATCGAGGGTATCGTGCGGGTCTCCGGCTACGAGCTGGAGGCCTACTACGCGCCCGGGGCACCGGCGTTCGAGTACGCCGGCAAGCATTACGATCTGCGCTATCTGGGCGACCTGCTCGGCACCGGTCAGCAGCCGCGCCTCAGCGGTCAGAGCCTGCCGCTGCCGGTGATCCTGGTACGGGGTGCAGAACACAGCATTGCGGTGCAGGTGGATGCCCTGGCTGGCTCCCGGGAGATCGTGGTGAAGAGCCTCGGCAAGCAGTTCTCGGTGCTGTCGGGCATCTCCGGCGCGACCATCCTCGGCGACGGTCGGGTGGTGGTGATTCTCGATCTGCTGGCGGTGATCCGGGCCCAGCAGGCCCATGCCCAGCAGGCACGTCAGGTGCTGCAGCCGGCAGCGGTGGAGGACCGCGCCACCCTGGTCATGGTGGTGGATGACTCCATTACCGTACGCAAGGTCACCGGACGGCTGCTGGAGCGCCATGGCATGGAGGTGGTCACCGCCAAGGACGGGGTCGACGCCATCGCCCGGCTGCAGGACATCCAGCCCGATGTCATGCTGCTGGACATCGAGATGCCGCGCATGGACGGCTTCGAGGTGGCGACCCTGGTTCGCCACGACGAGCGCCTCAAGGACCTGCCGATCATCATGATCACCTCGCGTACCGGTGAGAAGCACCGTGAGCGGGCACGCAGCATCGGTGTCAACGAGTACCTCGGCAAGCCGTACCAGGAAGCGCAGCTGCTTGAATTGATCGGCAAACTGGTGGGGCGTGGTGAGTGACGACAGAACGCCCGGTGTCGCGCTGCTGGTTGGTTGCAACCGCAAACGCGATCGCCTGAGCGAGGTGGTGCAGCACTTCGGCTACCGGGTGGTATTTACCGGCGAGCCGGAAGCGCTGGAGGCCGGGCAGCTGGCCGAGGTGCCCACCGATCTGTGGCTGCTGGACATGGCCGAGGACTCGCCGCTGCTGGACTGGCTGCTGGACAGCAGCGAGGTGCCGGTGCTGCTGGGCAATGACGAGATCCCGCCGCCCCGCGATGAGGATTATCCCCGCTGGCAGCGGCGGCTGTACGGCAAGCTGTGCGGATTGCTGGGGGCACCGCCTTCGGCACCGAAACTGCAGGTGCCCACATCAGCTGTGGCGGTGGGCAGCTGCAGTGTCTGGTTGCTGGGTGCGTCACTGGGTGGGCCGGCGGCGGTCAAGAGCTTCCTCGATGCCCTGCCGTCGGAGCTGCCGGTGGCCTTCGTGTATGCCCAGCATATCGATGCCGGTTTCGAGGAGCAGCTGCCGCGCATCATTGGCCGGGAGAACAGCTGGCGGGTACGCAACTGCGAACAGGGCAGCCGTCTGCAGCCGGGGGAAGTATTGGTGACGCCCATCACGCGGCGTCTGAGTTTCAGCAGCGACGGTCTCATCCATCTGCAGGACAGCCCCTGGCCCGGCGCCTATCAGCCGGCCATAGAAGCGGTGCTCGACGAGGTGATCACGGCCTTCGCGCCCCTGTGCGGGGCGATCATATTCAGTGGCATGGGTGAGGATGGAGTGCAGGCCTGTGGGCGCATGCGCCGGCAGGGTATGCCGGTCTGGACCCAGAGCGCCGACAGTGCGGCCTGTGCGATCATGCCCCAGGCCGTACAGGACGCCGGCCACAGCCTGCTGCAGGGTTCACCCGAGGAACTGGCCCTGGCGATGCGCCATTGGCTTGAACAGGAACGCACGACGCCTGCCTGAAGGGGCGCGCGGTGCAAGAGGATTTTGCTATGTCAGATGCACTGGACAGTCTTACCGGTCTGATCATCCCCCTGGCGGGTCAGCCGCTGCTGCTGCCCAACGTGGCCGTTGCCGAGCTGGTGGGTTACCGGGTGGGCCAGACCGCCCCGCGTGGCCCGGAATGGTTCATCGGCTGGGCCAGCTGGCGCGACCAGAAGGTGCCGCTGGTCGACCCCGGACTGCTGATGGGGCAGCCGCCGACCGAGGGGCCGGGCACGCGGATCCTCATTCTCAACGCGGTGGGAGGTCGCCCGGGACTGAATTTCATCGCCCTGCGCATCGGTGGCATTCCCCGTTCCCGCCGCGTGTTGCGCAGGGAGCTGGCGGCCACCGGTCAGACCGGCGATTTCGTCAGTCAGCAGGTGCAGCTGCTGGATGAGGAGCAGCCGCTGCTGATACCGGATCTGGAGGCCATCGAGCAGGTGGTGACCGAGGTGCTCGCCGCTCAGTGAGTCGGCGCCGGGAAGCACAGCCGTGCTTCCATTCCCCCGCCGCTGCGGTTGAGCAGCTGCACACTGATGCCATGGCTGTCGGCGATACGCTTGACGATGGCCAGGCCCAGTCCGGTGCCCTTGGTCGAACGGGCGCTGTCGCCGCGAATGAATGGCGTGAACAGATCCTTGCCTTCGCTCTGGTCGACACCCGGCCCCCGATCCAGCACGCTGACCACCACGCAGGGCTGCAGGGCGCTGTGTTCCAGATGACTGGTGATCTCCACCCCGGTACCTCCGTGATTCAGGGCATTCTCCACCAGATTGCTCAGCATGCGCTTGACTGACAGCCGCCGCAGCGCCAGTTCGGGTACCGGCTGCAGATAGAGGGCCACCCGCGGCTCGGTGCTGTTGATCGGCGTCACCACCTCGCGGATCAGCTCGTTCAGATCGCAGGGTTCGCAGGGTTCGGCATTGCCGTCGCGGATGTAGGCCATGAACTGATCGAGGATGGCGTCCATGTCCTCGATGTCGCGGATCATGCCTTCGGTCAGCTCCGGCTCGACGCCGGACATCAGTTCGGTGGACAGACGCATGCGCGTCAGCGGTGTGCGCAGGTCATGGGACACCCCGGCCAGCAGCAGGGCCCGGTCGCTGTTGGCCTGTTCCACGTCCTGGGCCATCTGGTTGAACGCCCGGTAGACCTCGGCAATCTCCGCCGGCCCGCTGGTGTCCAGCAGACGCACACTGTGGCCCTGACCGATGCGCTGAGCCGCGCGCTCCAGCACCTTGAGCGGCCGGTTGAGCTGGCGCACGAAGATCCAGGCGGCGGCAAAGGACAGCATGATGATCAGCGCCGACCAGGTCAGCACCAGGCCCAGGCGCTGTCCGCGCAGCGGGTGGGCGTAGAGCGGTACCTTCAGCCAGTGTTCGCCGTAGCTCGGCTGGTGTACCCAGATGGCCGCCTGGTCATGGGTCTGCACACGGATCTGGGTACGGTCACCGAGCTCGTTGCGCAGCTGGCTGGTGAACACCCCGGAATAGGGCCAGTGCACCTCGCCGGGAGGCACCTGACTGTGGTGGACCAGCTGCATGCCGGTCAGCTTTTCCAGGTCCGCACGGGCCTCCGGCCCGCTGGCCCAGTAGGCATGCACCAGCATGGCGGTGCCATGGCTGTACTGGCGGTCCACCAGCAGATCCTCGTTGCTGATCAGGTACAGCAGGGTGAGGATCTTGGAGAACAGCAGGGTCAGCAGCACCAGCAACAGGGTGCGGGCAAAGAAGCTGCGGGGCAGCAGCGGGTGCCAGCCCGGACCGCCCTTCACTGCTGCTGGCCATCCGGCACGAAGACGTAACCCACACCCCACACCGTCTGGATATAGCGCGGCTTGGACGGATCCGGTTCCAGCAGCCGGCGCAGGCGGGAGATCTGCACATCGATGGAGCGCTCCAGGGCGTCCCATTCCCGGCCCCGGGCCAGCTGCATCAGCTTGTCCCGGGTCAGGGGCACACGGGGGTGGTGCACCAGCGCCTTGAGTACCGAGAATTCGCCGGAGGTCAGCATGTGGACCTGGTCGCCCCGTTTCAGCTCCCGGGTGGACAGGCTGAGCACAAAGTCGCCGAAGGTCACCTCGTTGTCCTCGATGGTCGGTGCCCCGGGAATCTGCGGCGCCTGGCGGCGCAGTACGGCCTTGATGCGGGCCACCAGCTCACGGGGGTTGAACGGCTTGGGCAGGTAGTCGTCGGCGCCCAGCTCCAGCCCCTGGATACGGCTGGTTTCGTCGCCCTTGGCGGTGAGCATGATGATCGGGGTGCTGTTGCCCTGCTCGCGCAGGCGCTCGCAGGCCTTGAGCCCATCCTCGCCGGGCAGCATCAGGTCGAGCACTATCAGCGAGTAGAGCTCGCGATCCAGCAGCCGGTCCATCTGTGCGGTGTCCTCGACGGCGCGCACGCGGTAACCCTGTTCGCTGAGAAAACGCTCCAGCAGACGGCGCAGCCGGGCATCGTCGTCGACGATGAGTATCTTTTCGCCTTCCGTATTGCTCATAAGCAGCATCACCTCTTGGTAAGCGTTGCATTGTCGCTGATGCCGGATGCGGGGGGAGCCGGCCATTGTTACAAGAGTTTACCTCCCAACCGCCCCGACTGCCGGATTACCTGCGGCCAGAGCGCACAAGGCAGCAACGCTTGGACCAGCGACTCGGTTATACTGCCGCGCTTGAGACAATTGATGTGGAAAGCCCCTATGGACAGTATTGCCGCGCGTATTGCTTCCGAACTGGCCGTGCGCCCCGAACAGGTGGTGGCCACCGTAGCCCTGCTCGACGAGGGCGCCAGCGTGCCCTTCATCTCCCGCTACCGCAAGGAGGTCACCGGCAGTCTGGATGACACCCAGCTGCGCCAGCTGGAGGAGCGGCTGCGCTACCTGCGCGAACTGGAAGACCGCCGCAGCACCATCCTGGCCAGCATCCAGGAGCAGGGCAAGCTGACCCCGGAGCTGGAGCGGGACATCCGTCAGGCCGAAACCAAGACCACGCTCGAAGACCTGTACCTGCCCTACAAGCCCAAGCGCCGGACCCGGGGCCAGATCGCCCTGGAGGCGGGCCTGGGACCCCTGGCCGATCAGCTGTACGCCGATCCCACGC